>Ga0187893_10002391_pt1 | contig 41440 bp, 43 predicted proteins | sample MA1701074metaG_FD_139574 | JGI IMG/M metagenome (GOLD analysis project Ga0187893, IMG submission 139574) | White microbial mat communities from a basaltic lava cave in the Kipuka Kanohina Cave System on the Island of Hawaii, USA - MA170107-4 metaG ...
GGTCGTCCCGATACAGCGTGATATCCAACTCCCCGATCGGAACCTGCGCCCGCTCGATGTCCTGGATGCGTTTGGCCAGCCGGTGCGCCAGGTGGACCCCGCCGGTACGGATGCCGACCAGTGCAAGGTCCTGCGTCCCCTTGTTCCGTTCGAGGACCTCGTGGGCGACGCGTGTCAGCGCGCGTGCGATCTCTCCTCCGTCCATGATCAGTTTCTCGTGTACCATCAGCGGTTCGTCGCGGGACACCCTCCCCTATACCTAGACATAAAAAAACCTTCTCATCCGCATACGATGAGAAGGTCCTCGGTCGGCGCACGGCGCCTGAAGGCGGTCGGCATCAAATCGCTCCTTGCTCACCTCACCGGATGAGCGTTAAAGGCTCCCGTATGCTATCGGGTCCGACCCATGGTGTCAAGGCCGAGGTGGCGAATCCTTTTTTTCATCCCAGGCTCTATGATTGGTGTAAGCGTAACTCCTGTTTGGGACTTGACCATGGGCGGGCAGAGACTATGATTGAAGTGAAGATGCGCGGCAAGATCAGCATAGAGAAGCAGGGCGGCGTTCGAATCCTCATCATCGTGCTGGGCGTCGTCGTTTTGAGCAGCCTCCCTGGCCTGGCGACACCGCCTTCGTTCCAGATCATCATCGAAAGCGCCTCGCCTTATTATCTGCCGGCCTCCGCCAGGGTCGCCCCGGGATCCCCCATCCGGTGGGACAACCCGACGCCGTCCCATCATACCGTTACGCACGATGGCTGCCTCACGGAAGAGCCCTGTGCTTTTGATTCCGGATCACTTCCGCCCAACGAGAGCTACACCCTTCCGGGATTGCCGCCCGGGCGATACTCGTACCATTGCAGATTGCACCCCATCATGCGCGGCACCCTGACCGTGACCGATCCTGTCGCGGCTCCTTCCGAGACCTAGGTCAGTACAGCGCTCGCTCCTGACCTTGCCTCCTGCGCGACCCTTCGTGTACCCTTGCAACGTGCAGCCCTTCCTCCAATCGTTGGTCTCCGTTCTCGAAGCGCATCCGGTGAATACCAACGTCTTCTTCCGGGCGTTTGATGCCGAATATCTCTCTCTGGAGCAGCTCCGGGCCTTTCTGCGCCAGTATCATTACTTCTGCAAGCATTTCGTCAAGCTGCTGGAAGGCTTGCTCTACAAAACCCCGCTGGAGCAGGTCGAGATGCGTATCGAGCTGGTCAAGACCCTCCACTCGGAGTTGGGAAATGGCCATCTCGCCCAGGCCCACATCACGCTCCTGGACCGGTTCGCCCAGGCCTTGAGCCTCACGCCGGGCGACCTCGACGCCACCATTCCCCTGCCGGAAGTCCGGAGGTATATGGAACTCCTTCATCGCCTGTTTATTGACTCGGACTATCTCACGGCCCTTGGGGCTGAAACCGCCGTTGAAATAACCGCCGCCTCAGAGTTCAAATATTTTTACCATGGACTTATGAAATATTTGTTTTTCAAAGAGGATGACCTATTGTTCTTCAAGCTTCACTTACAGGAAGAGCAGTGCCACGGCCAGTGGCTTCTCGCCGCTGTCGAGAAAACGGTCCGCACCCCTGAGGGTCAAGCGAGGATTCAGACGGCGGCGCGGGAAACCGCTGATGCCTGGCATGTGTTCTGGCGCGGGCTTTACAGGGAAGTGTTCGGCAGGCCTGACGACGCAGCCGCCTGACCTTGACCGCCGATGATGGAATCCCCCCCCACACTTCGAATCCCTCTTGAACTCAGCGGAGACGTGCTCAACCTCCGCGCCTGGAAGATGCCGGACCTCATTGTGTATCAACATACGCCGGACGAATGGTGGCTGACGCCCCTCGACGACGGTCTTCCTTTGATCCGACTCAACCGTGTGGGAGCGGAACTGCTCGCTGCCATCGATGGCCGGCAGACGGTCGGAGCGCTGCTGGTCAAATTCGGGAGGTGGGTTTGCGGCCCGGACGGGGAGACCGGGCGGTGGCACTTGGAGCGATGGGCCCTGGCCCGCTACTCCCTGTGCTACTACGGCGCGGAGCCTCCCACCGGCGACCGGCACGGGATGAAATGGGATGCCCTCCTCCAACAGATCCGAGAGAACTGGTCCGGGAAGGAAGGGTTCGAGGGAGCCGAACACCTGTCAGAGTTTCATCTCCGCGAGATCACCAAACAGGAAGGCCACTTCGACACGGTCGAAACGACTGTCTCCCACCTCTTCCGGGAACCCTGTGAAGCCCTGCAAGGGCTCACCTATGGACGCGTGATGGCCAGGCAGCTTCGCCGCCTCGGTTGGTGGTCGCCCAGGCCGCAACTCATCGTTGAAGTCGGAGGCGGCCTCGGCTATGTGGCGAGGGAACTGGCCCGCGAGCTTTCACCGATGGAGAAGCAGGGCGTCCGCTACCTGTTTCTGGACCTCACAAGACCGTTCATTCCCTCGCAACTCTCCCTCACGGGCGAAGCGGGTTGGCGCGGCCAGGGAACCCAGGGGAACGCAGAATACCTTCCACTGAAGGACGGCAGCGTGGACTTGGTGATTGACAACGAAAACCTGGCCGACATGACACCGGTCCAGTTGACGCGCCGGGAAGTGGACACCGGTACGAGCCAGAATCCCCTGCAGCAGGAGGCGCTGGACTGGATCAGACGCACGCGCCTGCCGCTTGGTGACCTTCCGGACTCCTTCATCTTCAACCTGGGCCCGTTCCGGTTTCTTGGGGAGTTGTGGCGCGTCTTGAAGCCGGGCGGCCACGCCATCCTGGTGGAGTTCGGGGTTGACACCGGCTGGCCGGCGCCGGTGAAACTGCCGGGGCATACGGAATATGAAGTCCAGTACTCGCATCTCCGGCATGTCGCCCGCTGGCTGGGCTTCCAGGAACAGTATCAGACACTGCCCCAGTTCCTGGTGATTCGTCCCGACACCAAAGTTCTGTGTACGGGTGCATCCTATGCAATCCAGCGGTTCTGCGCGGCAGAAGGAAAATCCTTCTCGATTCGCGCATACACCGAAGCGGAGTTAACCAGGATGCTCGGCGAAATGTCGCCCAACCTCCTTGGCTGCCATTACCACGAAATCGTCGACCCGGCGTGGTTCGGACTGTGGGATTTCAAGGTGCTGCTGCTGGAGAAGCCCGGAGGCGCAAAGCGGGCGGCTTATCAGGAAACGAAGGGCTTTCGATGGTACTCGCAGGGGAGATAAATGTGACACGAGCGGGACGGGCGGGACGCGCGAGAGGCGCTTCTATTTCCCCCCTCCTCCCTTTTCATCCGTCGCGCGCCCGTCTCGCGCGCCGCGCTCGCCTTGCCGCGCGTGCCCCACGCGCTGGGCGAGATCGATCAACAGGCCTTCGCGCAATCCGTAGTCGCTGACCAGGCAGTCCCCGTATCCCAGGAGCTCCATCACGCCTCGCAGGATCAGCGCCCCGGCCGCGATCACCGCCTCGCGGCCCGGTTCCAGACCCGGCATGCCTTGCCGCTGCGCGTTGGACCGACCGAGGAGGTCTTCCTCCAGCCGATGGATCGTGTCCAACCCGAGGCGATAGTTGTGGATACGCGCAGGTTGGTAGCTGCGTAGCTGCTGCGCCATCGCAGCCAGCGTGGTGATGCTGCCGGCTGTTCCGAGCAAGGTCGTCCCCTCCAGGGAGCCCAGCACCGGTCGTACGGCCTCGGCACTGACCCGGACCAGTTCGCGCGCCTGCGCGATTTCGGCCGGGGTGGGCGGATCGTGGTGGAATATCCGCTCAGTCAGGCGGACCGCTCCGAGCTCGATCGAGCGAACGACCGGAGGTCGGCCCGGTTCGTCCACGATGAATTCCGTGCTGCCCCCGCCGATGTCGAGCCCGAGCAGCCGGGTCACGCCGGGCGGCAGGCCGGCTCTGATCCCCAGCAAAGTTCGGCGGGCCTCCTCTTCGCCACTGATCACTTCAACGGAAAAACCTGCTTCCTCTTTCACCCGGACCACGAACTCATCTCGGTTGCGCGCCTGGCGCACCGCACTGGTCGCCGCCACCGTCTCACCCTTCACATGCGCGGCGTCGACAACGGCTCGCCATTCCTGCAGCGTCACGATGACTCGTGCGACGGCGGCGGCGCTCAGCGTGCCGGTCCGATCAATGCCCTCCCCCAGCCGAAGAATGCGTCGCTCCGACCGGCGCTCCCCAAGGCATCCGTCCGCCGTCACCTCGGCGATCAACAGCCGGCACGTCAACGTGCCGATATCTACTCCAGCAAGCAACATCGCTGCTCTCCTTACTTAACCTGTGTCGCCTCGTCTACTTCCCGCAAGACCTTGGCGCGTTCCGCCTTCAGGACGGCGACCTGTTCGGCAACCCGCGTGATCTCCGAATCAGTCAATACGCGATCCACCGGTTCGCCCCGCTCATGCAAGTCGACGGCGCGCTCTCCGATGTCCCGATAAAGATCGGTGATGCGCTCGTCGATCTTACGGAGTTCCAATCGCAACCCGAGGAGTTCGGTTTCTTCAAGGGCCCGACTGGCAGCCTGAACCGTGCCATACCGCAGGGCGGCCCAGCCCGCTTTCAGATCATGCTTGAGGCGTTGGAGATAGGGCATCGACGGCTCCTTTGTCTGTTGCCAAGGCTAGAGACAAGAGGTGAGGAAACCCGCTGACAAGCTGACAAACGGAATTTGTCAGCCTGTCTGCCTGCAACCTGACAGCCCGAGGCGTTCTAGCTTCGCGCCTGGTTGTTAGCTTACCGTTCCCAGATCAAGCTTCGTTCTCCAGCGCCGAAGCATGGCCTCACGAGCGGCGCGGTACATCGGCGCCGCCAGCCTTGGATCGGTGACAACTATCGCCCGGGCTTCCTGCCTGGCTTGCTCCAGCAAGGCGCGGTCTCTGATCAGGTTGGCCGCGCGGAACTCCGGCGCGCCCCACTGCCGGACGCCGAAGAACTCGCCGGGCCCCCGGATCCGGAGATCTTCCTCGGCAATCAGGAAACCATCCGTGGACTTGACGAGCGCCTCCAGGCGCTGCCGGGCGGGTGAGCCCTTAGCGTCCTCCGGGGAAAGCGGCGACCCATGGCCGACGGACCCGGTGGCGACCAGCAGGCAGAACGATTGCTGGGCGCCGCGCCCGACTCTGCCGCGTAACTGGTGCAATTGCGCCAGACCAAACCGGTCGGCGTGCTCGATCAGAATGACCGTCGCATTCGACACGTCCACGCCCACTTCAATAACGGTCGTCGCCACGAGAACGTGAATTGTGCCGGACTTAAAGGCTGCCATGATCGCTTCTTTCTCCACCGTCTTCATGCGCCCGTGCAGAAGACCGACTCGCAGGCCACGGAATTCCCTGGCTTGCAGTCGTTCCGTGGCCTGGATGGCAGCTTGGAGGTCGACCTTCTCTGATTCCTCGACCAGCGGGTAGACGATATACCCCTGGCGACCGGCCCGGACCTCGTCCAACAGCACCTGATAAGCCCGACGACGTTGATGAGCGCTGAACAGCCAGGTATGGACCGGCTTCCGACCAGCCGGCAACTCATCGATCACCGACACGTCGAGGTCTCCGTAGACCGTCATCGCGAGGGTACGTGGAATCGGGGTGGCGGTCATGACCAGCACGTCGGGGGTGTAGCCTTTCCCGATCAAGGTCTTCCGCTGGAGGACACCAAACTTATGCTGTTCGTCAATAACGGCCAGACCGAGGCGCCCGAATCTGACACCCTTCTGGATCAGCGCATGGGTCCCCACCACGATCTGTGCGTGACCGGTTTCGATCTGCTCCAAAACGAGCCTCCGAGACCTGCCGCTGCCCGCCCCTCGCAGCAGGGCAACGTTGACGCCGATCGGCTGGAGGAGATCGCGAATGTTGAGATAGTGCTGCTCGGCGAGGATCTCGGTCGGGACCATGAGTGCCGCCTGGTGACCGGAACCGCAAGCGATCACCATGGCATGCAAGGCGACGATCGTCTTGCCACACCCCACATCACCCTGGAGCAGCCTGTTCATCGGATGGGGCGATACCATGTCGGCTTCAATTTCCAGCAGGACGCGTTCCTGGGCTCCAGTCAATTGAAACCGCAGTCGGTCTCGTAGCTTTTTCACCAGAGGCGTCTGAATGTCGAACCGAAACCCCTTCGCCTCTTCCTTCACCGCCTGCTGTCGGAGGGCCAGGGCCAATTCGAGCAGGAACAATTCTTCGAAAGCCAGCCGGCGATGGGCGGGCGTGAGACCCCGCTCCAATGCGACGAGGTCTGTTTCCTGGTCCGGAAAATGAACGTCGCCGATGGCTGCGTGGATGAATGGAAGCCCGCGCCTTGTCCGCACGCCGTCAGGGAGGACGTCAACGAGGCCGCCCTGATGCTGATCGAGTAGCCCTCGAATCATGACGCGCATCTGTCTGGACGTCAGTCCCTTGGTCTCGTGATACACGGGGACGATCCGCCCAACGTGGAGCGGAACTTCCGCCTCCTCGCCCAGCAGTTCATACTGAGGCCCTTCCATCTGAAGCAAGGACCATCCCCGCCCGCCCGCACTCACCATACCGCTCAGCATCACGTCCGCGCCCGGCTTGAACAGCTTGTCCAGGTAGGCCTGGTTGAAGAACACCGCCTCGATCGTGCCGGTCCCGTCCGCCACCGCCACCTGGACCAACGCGAGGTGGCGGCGCGGGGTCCGTTTCACGTTGCACGCTGTCACCGTTCCGCAAATCGTCGCCTTCATGCCTGGAGCCAGCTTGTCGATCGGCGTGATCACGGATCGATCCTCGTACCGCCAGGGCAAATACCAGAGGGCATCCTCCACCGTTCTGATGCCCACCTTTTCCAGTAGGACGGCCCGCTTGGGCCCCACTCCGCGCGCGAACCGAATCGGCACAGTCCAGATCCCAGGAGCCTGCGTCGAGGAGTGAGCGCCGACGGGTCGGGAACCTCCTTCGGCCGGCCTGCTCAGGCGATCCAGAATGGCTTGAGCCGCTGCCAGCCGCTGCTCTCGCTCGGCCGGGGCCGGGCGCGCGTCAAAATCCACGAACAACTGTCGAAGCGCGAGCAGGTCGGTCTCTATGCCGGGGGGGTACACCCGTTGAGCCAGCGTCTGAACGACCTGGTCGGACACGTATCGCCCGAGATTCTTCACGGTCGTGAGATGCTTGTAACCGTCACGGCTTGCGAATTCGATGGGGCGGACGAGACGCTGGAGCATCCGTTGGAGATCGTCCATGCAGGCGGAAGCGGGTTGTGTCGCCACGCGATGGGAGTCCGGTGAGGCCTTGCCAGATCAGGCGGGCCTATGGTAGCATGCGCCCCGTTTGCAGACAACGAGGAGAGGTTCTCACAGGAAGGGGTTGCAATCGTGGCATTCGCGTGTGAACTCTGCGGAAAGGGCCCTCAGAGCGGGAATAACGTCAGCCATGCAAACAACAGGACGAGGCGCGTCTTCAACCCGAATCTTCAGACCGTGCGGGCTCTGGTGAACGGCGCGGCCAAACGGATCAGGGTCTGTACTCGGTGCCTGCGGACCGGGCTCGTCAAGAAAGCCGTCTGACCGTCGCCAAATCCACACTGCCTTTCCCCCACCGCTTTCCCCTTCCTTCAACAAGCCAGCGAAGCCTTCTCCAGGATGTTCAAAAAGGCCGTCCACCGCGGCCGCACCGAGCAAAACGCCGAGGTGTACTTTTGCCGTACGTTGAGGCGTTGACGGGTACCCATTGCCTGGCTTCGTGCAATGGGTGAATGAGAACAAAGCTGGCGGCGTTTTTCAACATCCTGCTAGTGTGTATATTCGTCCCAGCTAAGAAGACGGTCCGCCCGGAAAATCAGGATCGTTCCCCTGTGCTTGGTCTCGCCCTGAACCTCGCAAAACTCGTGTTCCACTCCGTCGCTCACCCACCGATGCACCGGGGGGCGGCACGCGAACCCGCCCAGACTGGCCACCACCTGCTCCCGCGGCATCCCAGTGCTGACGCGGCCGGCCAGGATTTCCTCTCGCTCTCTCTCTGACAGCTCCTGATGGGCCGCAACATAGGCCTGCGCGTACTTGAGTCGCTCGGCCTCCACTTGAGTGCAGGCGGCCGGGCACAGCAGAGCGAGGAGCAAGATGGTGAGGGCCTGGCCCTGGACACCAGCGCCGATGGCTTTCCGAGGAACAAACAAAGGTCTTGATTGATCAGGAAAGTTAGTGGTAATTTATTCGCCGAATCTCCGTCCCGGGTGACCGCTTCCGGAACAGCGTGGGACAGTTTTCAACAGGGAGGTCAAGCGGCCAGCACGTGACAGTATAGACAGGCTATAAGGGGGGCGCCATGTCTAGACTCACAGTCACTCCGGTCATTTTATTCTTGTGTATCGTCCACACGTCAGCGTACGCGCAGCCACCGGCTCTGTCTGACGCAGAACTCGATAGGATCAGCGCGGGGTGGGACTTCTGCCCCATGTTCGGGATCAAGGGCCCCTGCGTCGCGTCCGCACTCCAGATGTACGAGCCGTTCGCCGCTCCTATCTCCATGCAGACGGCGGTTCCCCTGCCGTTCAATGGGACTGTGATGCTGACGCATGAATCGTCCATCTCAAACAGTCTCTACTCGCAGTTCGCGACGCAGACCAACACTGCGACCCACCTGCCCAACCCTCAGGTGCTGTTCGACAAGGGAACCGATCTCAGCGCCGCTACCTTGCTCATGCGCACCACTCCGGGATTCCGGCCCTGAGGGGCCCGGGGCATGGCGGAACGTGACGGGGTGGCACATCTCTCACGAGGGCGGGCGAGCCCCCGGGGTCTGAAGGTATTTCTCGTCTTCGGTCGGATCGTATCCTCTCAGTTTCCCTGAGCAATCCAATTCTTTGGACGCCCGGAGGATCTTCTTGGCGTCGAAGGTCAGACTGTACTCCCAACATTCCGAGGTCGCCGCATACCCGGACTTGTACGTGCCCCTGGTGTATCGGTAGGTCCAGATTGATCCACCATCGTCCAACGGCGTCACCAGCTCCGGCGCACCGAACTTGGCGTGCACGTCGGCCTGGGTTGATGCGTTGAGGACTTCCGAACGGAAGTCTCTCTCATAGGAAGTCTCGGCGGCGCAGGCCGTCACCACCAAAAGGACCGGCAACTGGAGTAGGCGGTTCATATTTACCGGATGCAGAACCGGATGGAGAACGGGGGGAAGTTGGAGCGGGTGAGGGGATTTGAACCCCCGACCAACGGCTTGGGAAGCCGATGCGCTACCACTGCGCTACACCCGCCCCAGGTTATCTACGAAGGCCGGACGAATCCTACGCTGTGACCCCTACCAAGTCAAGCGCGTCACGCGCCGGCGCCGCCGGCTTCCATGGGGGCAAATTCCACCAGAGCATACTTCCTACGTCCGATGCGTAGCCGGTAGTGATGTCCGACCGCGAGCGGCAGGGTGGCGGTAGGATCCGTCCGCTTTTGCTCGTCCACCTCGACCCCGCCTTGGACGATCAATCGCCTCGCTTCGCTCTTGCTGGAAACCAGCCTGGTCCGCACGACAAGGTCGAGGAGCCCGATCGCCGGCGTCGCGGGATCGGCGAGATCCCCCGCGGTCAATCGGACGTGGGCGTCCGGCTGCGCAGGGAACTCGCGCTGGCTGAAGCGCTGCTGGAACTGCTCCCTGGCCCCTCGCGCCGCCTCGGCGCCGTAGTACCGAGTCACGATCTGCTCACCCAACGCCTGTTTAGCCTCCATCGGATGCATCGCCCGGACGCTCGCAAGATCTTCGTTCGTCAAAAGCTCATAATACCGAAGCATGAGTTGGTCACTGATGGACATCAGCTTGCCGAACATGTCGGCCGGCTGGTCTTCCAAGGCGATATAGTTCCCAATGCTCTTGCTCATCTTCCGCACACCGTCGGTTCCCTCAAGTAAGGGCATGGTGATGACCACCTGCGGCTCCTGTCCGTAGGCGCGTTGCAAATCCCGCCCGACCAGCAAATTGAACTTCTGGTCCGTGCCGCCTAACTCCACGTCCGCCTTCAGGGCCACGGAGTCATAGCCCTGAATCAGCGGGTAAAGGAATTCATGAATCGTGATGGACTTCTGCTCATGATAGCGTTTGTGGAAGTCTTCCCGTTCCAACATGCGGGCCACGCTGTAGTGGGCGCTGAGCTGGACGAGATCCTCGGCCCGCATCAGGTCCATCCAACGGCTGTTGAACTCCACGGTCGTCTTCCCGCCGTCCAGGATCTTGAAGACCTGTCGTTCGTAGGTTCTGGCGTTGTCCTGCACCTGGGTCTTGGTCAACGCCACCCGCGTGTCGGACACTCCTGTCGGGTCCCCGATCATGCCCGTGAAATCGCCGATGAGGAAGATCACCTCATGGCCGAGATCTTGAAAATGCTTGAGCTTGTGGATCAGCACCGTATGTCCCAAGTGAAGGTCCGGGGTGGTCGGGTCGAAGCCGGCTTTGACGCGAAGGGGACGGTGCTCCTTCAACGCACGAGCCAGCTTTGATTCCAGTTCGCTTCGCTGGATCACTTCGGTCACCCCGCGCAGCAGGAAATCCATTTGGCGAGTCAACTCGTTCATAACTTTCCCTTCACCCGCGGCGAAGCTGCCGAAACCGGCCCGGACCCTGGGCCGACCGTCACGAGGGGCCGCACGCGTGCAAACCGCTTTTCCCCGATCCCCTTGACGTCCGTCAGCTCGTCAATGGCGTGAAACGGCTGTGCAGTCCGTCGTTCGACAATGCGCTGGGCCAGCACCGCTCCGATTCCCGGCAAGGTCTGAAGTTCCGCCATAGAAGCCCGGTTGAGATCAAGCTTGGCACCCGGCGATGCCGTCCGCGACAGGCCGGTCGTTCGGACGGGTGGGCGGGCCGGAACCGCGATGGTTGGCGGCGGACCGGCGCGCGACGTCGTATGCGGGGCGATCTCCGGTTCCGCACTCGGCGCCACAAGGGGAGGCCCGGCCTCTCGATCCACCAGGGGCCGGCCGATCCACAGCAGCACCCCGGCCACGACAACGAGCATCCCCAACTTGATCAGAAACGACCGGATGAGGATCATCGCTTCCAGCTTCCTGCCGTCAGCTTCTCCCCGGCGGGTGGGTTCCCTTGCTCGACCGGGACCCGCTACCGCTTTCGCGCCATGTGGATGGCCACCCCATCCACGTCCTCGGCCGCTTCCATCAGACCTTCCGACAGAGTGGGATGGGCATGGATCATGCCGGCAACTTCCGCGATGGACGCCCCCACTTCCATTGCGAGCGCGGGTTCGTGGATCAAATCCGCTGCATGTGACCCAATGATGTGCGCCCCGATGACGGCACCGGTCCGCCCATCGGCGATCACCTTGAACAACCCCGTCGGTTCCCCCACCGCCAGGGCCTTCCCCAAACTCGAATAGCGAAATCGTCCGATCTTGACGATCGAGGCGTCCCCGCCATCCGCCGAGATCCGCTCACGAGCCTGTTCCTCGGTAAGTCCCACACGGCCGATCTCCGGCAGCGTGAAAATGCCGGCGGGCACGACATCGTAGTTCATCGTGCGTTCCCGGCCGAGACTGTTCTCGACGGCGACCTTTCCCTGTGCCGACGCGACATGGGCGAGCATCGCCTTCCCAACGACATCGCCGATCGCATAAATCCCCGGCACGTTGGTCTCCATCTTGTCGTTTACGACAATCTCGCCACGCTGCCCAAGCTGTACCCCGGCCTTCTCGAGACCGATGCCCTTCGTGTTGAAGCCACGCCCCACGGACACCAGGATCGTCTCAGCCGAGACAGTCTTGCCATCCTTCAGAAATGCCTGGATGGATGAAGGTTGCCGCTCGAGCCGGTCGACCGTGGTTCCGCTGTGGACCGCCACGTTCTTTTTCGTCAACTCCCGCATCATGACCGTCGCGATCTCTTCATCCTCCAGCGGAAGAATGCGCGGCATCAGTTCGACCATGCTGACCTGCGTGCCTAACGCACTGTACAGCGACGCAAACTCGCAACCTTCGACACCGGCGCCGATGATCAGCAGACTCTGCGGGACCTCGGTCAGATCCAGGGCTTCCTTGCTCGTCATGATTCGCCGTCCGTCCACCGGGAACTGCGGCAGGGTGGGCCACGAGGACCCGGTCGCGATGATGAGCGCATCCCCGCCTACGGTGGTCTCGCCGCCGTTCGCTCCGGCCACGCGGATGGTCCGATCATCGACCAACACTCCGGTTCCTTCTACGTGCGCAATGCTCCAGGCCTTGAACAATGCGGCGATGCCTTTTACCAAGTTGGTCACCACCTGATTCTTGCGGGCGATCATGCGAGGCAGGTCATAGGTGATGCCCCCTTCCAGCTTCAATCCGAGGTCCGCCCCCTTCTTCGCCTTTTCGCCCAACTCCACCACCGACAGCAGGGCTTTACTCGGAATACACCCTGCGTTCAGGCAGACGCCGCCTAACGCCTGATTCTCCACGACCGTCACGCGCGCTCCGAGTTGGGCCCCACGGATCGCGGCGACGTATCCCCCCGGGCCCGCGCCCAGAATCACGATGTGCTTCTGTCCGGTCATTGTTTCTGGGAGTTCAGGAAGGCGTCGTATTGGGCGGCCGACATCAGCGCATCGACTTGGCCGGGCTCCGACAGATCGATCACGACCATCCAGCCCTTGCCGTAAGGGTCGGCATTCACCAACTCCGGATGGTCTTTGAGGTCGGCATTGACCTTGAGGATGCTCCCGCTCACCGGGGTATAAATGGAAGACGTCGTCTTGGTCGATTCCACCTCACCGATTTGATCGCCTGCCGAGACCGGGGCCCCGACTTTGGGGAGATCGATGAAGACGATGTCACCGAGGGCATCCTGGGCGAACTGGCTGATCCCGAGCGTGGCCTGCTTGCCCTGCGCCCGAATCCACTCATGTTCCTTGTGATATCGAAGATCCGTAGGCTCCATGTTGGCGCTTGGCTCCTCTCGCCGATCGGTCAACGTGCCAGGAGGTCCATCTCAGGGAAAAAATACCCGATCTCGAATCGGGCGGTATCCGGTGAATCCGACCCGTGTACGGCATTGAACTCGATATTCGCCCCGTAGACGGCCCGGATGGTGCCGGGATCGGCCTTGGCCGGATCGGTCGCCCCCATGAGGTCCCGGTTGCGCTTGATGGCATCGTCGCCCGCGAGGACGAGCACTACCACGGGTCCCGAGGCCATGAACGTCGTCAAACTGTCATAGAAGGGCCTGGCACGATGGACGGCGTAGAAGCCCTCCGCCGTAGTTTTCGACAGATGCATCATGCGCATCGCGATCGGCCGCAAGCCTGCTCCCTCGTAATGACGAATGATGTCGCCGATTGCATCTTTCTTTACTGCATCAGGTTTGATGATCGCCAATGTCCGTTCAGTCATGTCGGTCCCGTTTCCTCCATTATGGTTGTACTCCCGGCCCTGAAGAAACCGCGGCATTATAGGGAGAGCCTGATGTGACTTTCAAGGACGGCCGCGCCCCGCCTCAACAGGCCTCTTCGGGCCTGAATCGCTCGGCCAGCTTCTCGGGATCGAAGACACCGCGCTCCGTGATGATGCCGGTGATGTAGGCGGCGGGGGTGACATCGAAGGAGGGATTCAGGACGGGTACTCCGCTGGGGGCGACGGGGCTGCCGCCGCAAACGGATGTCACCTCCTCAGAGGCCCGTTGCTCGATCGGAATGTGGTCACCGGATGGGGTCGCCAGGTCTATGGTCGAGTATGGGGCGGCGACATAGAAGGGGATGCCGTGAGCTTTCGCCAGAACCGCTACGCTATAGGTGCCGATCTTGTTGGCGACATCGCCGTTGGCGGCGATGCGATCCGCTCCGACGATGCAGAGCTGGACCAATCCTTGCCGCATGAGGGTCCCGGCCATGTTGTCGGTGATCAGCGTGACGGGGATGTGGTCCTGCATCAATTCCCACGCAGTGAGCCTGGCCCCCTGCAGGACCGGCCGCGTCTCGCCCGCCAGGACCGTGATCCTTTTGCCCTGGGCCCAGGCCGCACGGATGACTCCCAGCGCCGTCCCATAGCCGGCGGTCGCCAGCGCGCCCGCATTGCAGTGGGTCAGAATCGCCTGCCCGTCTCGAATCAGCTCGGCCCCGTGACGCCCCATGGCTTGATTCAAGGCGATGTCTTCGTCGAGAATCCGTTGCGACTCCTGGACCAGCCGGTCCTTGATTTCTGCGACCGGCCTGTTCCGCAACGCGCCGAGCGTCCGTTTCATGCGCTCGATGGCCCAGAACAGGTTCACTGCCGTCGGGCGGGTGGAGGCAAGATGGTCGCAGATGGCGGAGACGGCTTTCGCAAACTCATCGTAGTGGGTCATGCCCAGGGCTTTGGCACCCAGGGCCACGCCCATCGCAGCCGTGACTCCGATGGCGGGAGCCCCCCTCACCTTCAGATCCTTGATTGCCCGCCCGACTGCCTGGTAGTCCCGGCAATCCAAAAAGGCGACCTCGCCCGGGAGCCGGCTTTGGTCAAGGAGACGCACTGCCCCGTCCTTCCATTCCACCGTTGGTACCATCGGCTCCGTCCTCCGCTAGGTCTCGGCCACCGCCAGAAGGAGATCCATGGGGACCTTCATCGGATAGCGGCAAAGACTCCGCAAACGCCCGAGAGTCCCTCTGATGGCGGCGGCCAGAGAGGGGTTCGTGGTTTCCATCAGAGCCACAACATACTCGATGGTCAAGACCTTGCGGCATCCGGCCTGCAGGTGTCGTACTCGAAAACCCGTGCTCTCCAGAAGCCGGCGCAGGGTCGTCGGGGTGAAATAGGTCAGGTGTTCCGGAGGACGCACCCAGGGATGAGAGGCACCCATGGCGCGGGGGACCCACCCCGCCATATTCGGCGTTTCCACCACCACCATCCCGCTGGGACGCAAAAGCTTTTTCACTTCGCCGAGACAGAACCGGGGAGACTCCACATGTTCCAGCACATCGAACATCGTCGCCACTTCGAACTGACCGGCAGCCAGAGGCGCGTGCTCAAGTTGCCCGGCGATGACCCGGACCTGCCGGTTCCGTCTCGCATCACGTGCGGCCGTCTCCGACGGCTCCAACCCCAGGGCTTGCCATCCGCAGGCGCTCGCCGCCTGGACGAAGAAACCGCCACCGCAGCCCAGGTCCACGAGTCGTCCCTTGGCGTGAAACCGATCCAGGAGGCTCAGCCGCAACCTGGCCGTGGCCAGCTTCATCTCCTGATGGGCCAGGTGCTGGACCCCCGATGTGCCGTTCGGCCCCTCGCAAAAGTAGGTGCGCCGGTACCATTCATTGAGACAACGCGCGGTCGGTCTCGGGTTGACATACCGCACGCAACAGGTTCGACAGGCCACCACGGAGAATCCCTCTTTGTCGAAAAGCCGATCCACGCCGTCCGTGTCGCAGACGGGACAGGGCGACCATGCAAGTTCTTTCATCATGAGCGTAGTGCACAGACCGAAATCGTCACGAAGCACCCGGGAAGGGGGCCGTCCCGCCGGTCAGGAACTTAGGCCGTGATACGGCGCAAGGCTCCGGGGATGAGAGATCAGTTCTCGGCTGCGGGCTAGGACAGGTCCTTCGCTGCGCGTTCCACGATCGCGACGTCGACCTTTTCGGCTTTCTCCATGTATCCCACCAGGAGACAGATGTCGCAGAGGGTATTGATATTGCGCGCGATGCCTCCGCTCTGCTGAAAAATCCGCAAGAGCGCATACTTGGTGAACAACTCCCGTGTGCATCCAGCCCGCTTCAAGCGGGCGTAAATGTACCGCGCCGTCTCTTCGGAACTGAATGGGGCCAGGTGATATCGGATCGCCACCCGTTGCGCGAGTTGGCGGAGTGCCAGGACGCGCTCTCGCAGTTCCGGCTGCCCCATCAGGACGAGGGTGAGGAGAAATCGGTCGTTTAACTGGAAGTTCAACAGCAACCGGATTTCTTCGAAAATCTGATCGTCCCGGATCGCTTGGGCCTCGTCGATGATCAGAACGGTATCGGTGCCTTTTTTCATATTCTCCAACAGGCGGTTATTCAAACGATGGAGAAGATCGACCTTGGACCCGATTCCTTCGATCCCTAGTTGATAGAGGAGTTCCCGCAGCAGTTCCGCAACCCCGATCGAGGGGTCCGCGATGAGAGCGATGTCGTATTTTTTCTTGGACAGGTGCAGGATGAGGGCTCGGCTGAGCAGCGTTTTGCCGCACCCGATCTCGCCGGTCAACATGATCGCGCCTTTGCGCGCCTCCACACCGTAGAGAAGGCGGTGGAGCGCCTCCTCGTGCTTGACGGACGGGAAATAGTAGGTAGGGTCGGGAACGTTTTCGAAGGGCGCCGCTTGCAACCCCCAGTATTCCTCGTAGTGCACCCGGGATCCTTTCGACGGGAGGCCGAGCCGATGGAGAGGCCCACATTATCGTCCAACTGTTTGTCCTGTCAAGGACTCCTCCCATTCCAGACCGTAGGTAATTCATCGGTTGTTAGGGGTCCCATCCGGTCCACTGGCGCCACAAGCGTGATAGATTGCGCTTTTCCTCGCGGAGGAGGGCGGCCCCGGGGCGGACCGGACTGAGCAGGATATCCTGCGTGGTTTCGAGGGTTAGAGCGGGTTGAGACACCCGACCTGTGACCCATACTGCGCCGTCCCGATCGGTGCGAAACACCCGCACGCCTTCGGCGGCATACGCGGCCACGACCGCCGGTGCCGGGTGGCCATAGGAATTCTGCTTCCCCACGGAAATCACCGCCACCTCCGGACGGACGTGCCCGATCCAGTCCTCGTCCAACGAACCTCTCGCGCCATGATGAGGCACCTTGAGTATGCGAACCGGCGACGCATGGCCGCTCCGGACCATCCGGGCGAGCGCGTCGGCCTCGGCATCACCGGTAAAGAGAAAGGAATGCCGGCCGCAATCCAGACGCACGACGAGGGACAGGTTGTTGAGGGTCTTCCCGGAGGAAAGCCCGCGGGTCACGTTTTCCTCCGCAGGGCGCGGAGGAGGGTTCAGAGTTTGCGCCCGACACCCTCCCGCAGACAGAATCACCCGCCCCTCTTCGGCTGTTTCTTCCACCAGTCCCTTCTCCGCCAGCGAATCTTGCAGTCGTTGATAGAACGGCTCCTCCCGGGAGATCCGGCTCCCCCAGTACCGGCCGATAGGAAAGCTGTGCAGGATCCAGGCGAGCCCGCCGACATGATCAAGCTGAGGGTGGGTGGCGATCACATGATCAAGCCGCCTGATGCCGCGGTCCCAGAGGAACGGCCCAACCACCGCACGACCCAAGTCGAGGGTGTCATAGGCCGCCCCTGCGTCGATCAGCATGGTCTGTCCGTCAGGCAGCTCAACGACCGCGGCATCGCCCTGCCCCACATCGAGGAAGGTGACTCGTATGGTCTCGCCGTCCCCGGACCAGCGGGGCGACCAACCCCACCACGCGAGGATCAGGAGCACGCCGATCGCGCTTCCGGATCGGATCAGCCTCCCCACGCCCGTCCTGGTGGCGAGGTAGAGCAACAGGTAGAACGCCAGCATCGCGAGGACTCCCGGGGAAGCGACATGCCATTCTGCTCCGGGGACCCGCGCGAGCCACTGCATCGAGGTCAGCATCCAGGTGAAGAGGGATTGGAGGACCGACCCCCCAGGCAGCCCGGCGTCCCCCGTGACGAGCATCCAGACAGCCGACCCAAGGCTCAAAGGGACAAGAACCATCCCTGCCAGAGGCACCACGAGTAAGTTCCCGATCAGGCCCAGCCACGCGATCTGATTGAAGTGATAGGCCACCAGCGGCAGGGTTGCGAGGGTGACTCCCGCTGTCACCCAGCCGTATTGACGCAGCCATCCAACGGCCCGTCGGCAGGTTCGCCGATCGGGCGGAGGTTCGTCGGCGGGAAGCGGCGCATTCCAGCGCATGACCAGCGCGATGGCCAGGACCGAGGAGTAGGACAGTTGAAAAGAAATATCAAACAGCGCCTGAGGATCGTGAATCAGGATGAGCAGCGCCGCCGTCGCCAGGGCCGTCGGCAGAAGTTGCTGGCGACCCAGCCACACCGCGAGGAGAAAGATCAGGATCATCACCAGCGACCGAACGGTTGCGACTTCTGAACCCGCCAGCAGCGTATAGAAACTCACGGGTAACACAGTGAGCGCCGCCGCCAGGCGACTGGGAACTATCCGGCGTGACAGGCCGAGCAGCCAGCGCTCGGGGATCGCACGCAAGGCTCCCTTCACGACAAAGAAGGAAAGAAACGCGATCAATCCGAGGTGGGAACCTGAAATGGAGAGGATGTGGACAGTGCCCGTTGCCATAAAGACATCGCGCACCGCCGGGGTGAGGTATCCGGGCTCGCCGATGACCATGCCCAGGTATAAACCGAGGGCCGGATCCTTCAAGCTGGCGATGGCACCTTCTCGGATGCGATTGCGCCATTGATCGATGACATGCCACACGGCCCACCAGGACCACGATTTTACCGCCCCCACCAGCGTGATCCGCTCCGGCCCTGTCACGGAGGCTACTCCCTGCACGCCTCGGCGGATGAGATAGATGCCATAATCGAACCCCCCTGGATTGCGCAACCCCGTCGGTGGTCGAACCTTGGAAACCAGTTCGACGGGATCGCCCTGGAAAAACACACGGTCGGGGTGGCGCCACGTTACCTTGAGTCTGGCGACCTCGGGCTCGGATTGAACTGCATGACCGACCCGGAAAGCGGCAAGGGTCATCACCATCCGATCCGGGGCGTGCCGGACCGGTTCAACGATGGTGCCTATGATCCTGACCGGCTCGGACACCCCGACATGGGTCGCGGATAAGCCGGCCTGAGTCCCCGCGCATAACGTCCAGTAAGCCGCCCCGGCCAGGAGACTCCCGTACACCGCCAGGCCACGAGCCGGCGACAGCAAACGCCGGTGCTCCAGGACGGTTACCCCGGCAGCACCCAGCACGAACAGAAGGGCAATGGTGCAAGGCAGATACGGAAGGAAGGATCCGAACAGCAGACCGATGAGGAAGGCGACTGTAACGTGGGCGAGCATCCCTGCTCCGCCTGGTTGTTGCCCTTAGGAAAGACTGCCGCGAACGGCGCCGGCCAATCGCTCCGCGACCAAACGGATCACCGCATCCTGTTCGCCCTCAACCATGATGCGAAGCAACGGTTCGGTGCCCGAGTAGCGCACGAGTACGCGTCCGGTACCGTTCAAGAGGGTCTCTCCCTCGAGCATGGCCCGCTGCAAGTCCGGCAGGCTGCCGAGGTCCGGTTTGTCCTTGACCTCTACATTCAATAACACTTGAGGAACCGCGGTCATGCATTTGGCCAACTCGGACAGCGGCCGGCCAGACCGTTTCATCAGCGCCAGGATCTGCAACCCGGAAATGAGGCCGTCCCCCGTCGTATTGTGGTCGAGAAAAATCAGATGACCGGACTGCTCTCCCCCGAAGTTGTACCCATCCGCCACCATCCTCTCCAACAGATACCGATCGCCGACCGGGGTGCGGATCAGGCTGATCCCGGCCCTGGTCATGGCCAACTCCAGGCCGAAATTGCTCATCACTGTCCCGACCAGAGTTTGCCGTTTCAATTGCCCGCGCGCCTGCAGATCGAGCGCCAGGGCAGCCATCGCGTGGTCCCCGTCTACCACTTGGCCTCGCTCAGATACGAACACCGCCCGGTCTGCGTCGCCATCGTGGGCAATGCCGACATCCGCCGCATTTGCGACCACCGCCTCTTGCAGTTGCTCCGGATGCACGGTTCCGCACCGGGCATTGATGTTCGTTCCGTCCGGCTTGTCCCCCACGACCCACACGGCGGCCCCGAGTTCGCGCAAGACCTTCGGCGAAACTTTGTACGCTGCTCCGTTGGCGCAATCTACGACGATCTTCAGCCCCTGAAGATCCATTTCCTTGGGCAGAGATCGTTTCACGAACTCGATGTAGCGGCCCTCGGCATCATCGATCCGATAGGCCTTTCCCACCGCCTCGGCGGTCGGACGAAGATGCTCGATTTCGTTGGACAGGATGAGTTCCTCCATTCGAGCCTCGAACTCGTCCGGTAGCTTGAACCCATCGTTGGAAAAGAATTTGATGCCGTTATCCTGGTAGGGGTTATGCGAAGCCGAGATCATCACCCCGGCATCGGCACGAAGACTCCTGGTCAGGAAGGCGATGGCGGGAGTCGGTGTGGGCCCGACCAACAACACATCGACCCCCATGGAACAGATCCCGGCCGTGAGCGCCGATTCCAGCATATAGCCGGACAGCCGGGTATCCTTCCCGATGACGATTTGGTGCCGTCCGGAACGCCGCTTGAACAAATAGGCTGCCGCGCGGCCAAGCTTCATGGCCGTTTCGCTTGTCATCGGTTCCAGATTCGCGATGCCGCGAACCCCGTCTGTCCCGAATAACCTGCGCATGGCGTTGCCCTACAGGATTGAGCTGGCCCGTTGCTGTTCGATGGCCTCGACCATCTTCACTACGTCCCTCATTGCGCCCACGTCATGAACGCGGACGACCCGAGCCCCATGCAGGATGGCCATGGCGACCGCGGCGGCGGTGCCGAAGAGACGGTCTCCAACCCGACGATCCAAAACCTGGCCAATGAAGGCCTTCCTGGAGACGCCGACAACGATCGGCCGCCCGAGATCCTCCAACGCCTCCAGGTTCGCGAGCAAGGTGAGATTATGCTGTAGATTCTTGCCAAAGCCGATACCAGGGTCAAGGAGAATCTGTTCCGGTGCAATCCCGTCTCCGGCGGCCGCCTGCATACGGTCGATAAAAAACCGGCGCACTTCGCCCACCACATCGCGATAGATGGGATCGTGCTGCATGGTCTGGGGCACCCCTTGCATATGCATGAGAATCAGGCCGGCGCCCTTGTTCGCGATGACCTGGCCCATGGATGGGTCGAAACGCAGCGCGCTGACATCATTCACGATCGATGCTCCCGCATCCAGCGCCCGCCGAGCCACTCCCGCTTTCGTCGTATCCACGGACAGCGGGATCGTGAGCCTCGCGCACAGGGCCTCCAGGACCGGCATGAGCCGGATGAGCTCTTCAGATTCACCGACGGGCTCAGCCCCCGGGCGGGAGGATTCAGCGCCGACGTCAATGAGATCCGCCCCCTCTTCCTGCATGGCAATCGCGTGTTCCACGGCCGCGCGGGGATCGAGGTAGCAACCGCCGTCGGAAAACGAATCTGGCGTGACGTTCAGAACGCCCATCAGGAGGACCCGCGAATCCAGCGGGAGCGGACGTCCGTTGGCGATGGCTCGGAGAGGACTTCGGCGGCTGGCTGCATGGACCATGGTCTGCGATCCGCCCTCGAAGCTCGGAATGCCTACTCCACAGCGCAAACGCAACGCAGTAGGCAGCCATGGAATCGGGAGGTCGAACAGGCCTGTCACGCTGCGATGCAGCGTGCTGTTGAGACTAGACTGAAACTACTTGAGGCAGGGAGCCTTGGTGTACAATCTGGTCGATTTCGAAGGCATCGAGCACTTCCTTCTCCAAGAGGGCCTCGGCCAGGGCCCTCAGCGTGTTCATGTGTTCGGTCAGCAAGCACTTGGCTCGTTCGTAATTTTCAAGCACCAGGCGCTTGACTTCATGATCAATCTCGACCGCCACCTGCTCGCTGAAATCGCGCCTCGTGGCAATCTCCCGACCGAGGAAGATTTCCTCGTCCTTCTTGCCGAAAGTCAAGGGCCCCAGCTTGTCGCTCATCCCCCACTCACAGACCATCTTACGCGCCAGGTCCGTCGCGCGCTCGATATCGTTGCCGGCGCCGGTGGTGATGTGGTTCAACACCAACTCTTCCGCCACCCGTCCACCCAGCAGGATTGCCAGGGTGTTGTATAGAAATTCTTTCGAGTAATTGTGGCGGTCATCCGTGGGAAGCTGCATCGTCATTCCCAACGCCCGCCCGCGCGGGATAATCGTGACCTTGTGGACCGGATCGGTGCCCGGCAGCAACTTGGCCATGAGGGCGTGCCCGGCCTCATGATAGGCCGTCACGCGCTTCTCATCGTCGCTGAGTATCATGCTCTTCCGCTCGGCGCCCATGAGGACTTTGTCCTTGGCCGTTTCAAAGTCCACCAGTTCGACTTCCTTCTTGTTCTGTCTCGCCGCCCATAACGCAGCTTCGTTCACCAGGTTCTCCAGGTCCGCGCCAGAAAACCCGGGCGTACCCCGGGCGATTTTCTCCAACTCCACATCCTTGGCCACGGGCACCTTCTTGGTGTGAACCTTGAGAATCTCGGCCCGCCCTCGCAGATCCGGACGATTGACCACGATCTGGCGGTCAAATCGCCCGGGACGCAGGAGGGCCGGATCGAGTACGTCCGGTCGGTTCGTGGCCGCAATCAGGATCACTCCTTCCGTCGTATCGAACCCATCCATTTCGACCAGGAGTTGGTTGAGAGTCTGCTCCCGCTCATCGTGACCTCCACCGAGGCCGGCACCACGCAAGCGACCAACGGCGTCAATCTCGTCAATGAAAATGATGCAGGGGGCGTGCTTTTTGCCCTGTTCGAACAGATCCCGAACGCGGGACGCGCCGACGCCCACGAACATCTCCACGAAGTCGGAACCGCTGATGCTGAAGAACGGCACGCCTGCCTCGCCCGCAATGGCTTTGGCCAACAGCGTCTTGCCCGTTCCTGGAGGGCCGACAATGAGGACCCCCTTCGGGATCCGGCCGCCCAGTTTCTGAAACTTCCTGGGATCTTTCAGGAACTCGATGATCTCGACGACTTCCTCCTTGGCTTCATCGATCCCGGCCACGTCAGCGAACGTCGTCTTCTTCCGTTCTTCCGTGAGCAACCGTGCCCGGCTTTTTCCGAAGGAGAGCGCTTTGTTGCCCCCGATCTGCATCTGCCGCATCAGAAAAAACCAGAGTCCCAGGAACAGGACGAATGGTCCCCACGTCACGAGAAAGGTGATGTACCATGGATTTTCGTCCGGGGGCTTGGCCTCGATTTGTACACTGCGCTCGCGGAGTACCTTCACGAAATCAGGGTATTCGGCCGAGTACGTGCGGATGCGGGAGCCGTCTTTCAGGATTCCGGAGATATGATTTGCCTTGATGATGACCCTGGTGATCTCGCCCTTGTCCAGTTGGGCCATGAAGTCGCTGAAGATCACTTCCTCTTCCGGCGTGTGGGGTGGGACACTGAACAGGTTGAACAACAGGATCATGAACAACCCCACCACGACCCAGAACAGCAGATTCTTGATCCGAGAATTCATCCAAGTCCTCCTCGACTTCTCAATGAAGCCGGGCACCACGGCCAGAATATTCTTCCCGAGCTTATCACAGTTTCTCTCGCGGTGACAACCTTATGCCTGGCGGGCTTCACCTTCTTCATCCACCTTGTCCAGCACTGCCAGGTAGGGCAAGTTCCGATATTTTTGCTGATAGTCCAGTCCATAGCCGACCACGTAGTTGTTGGGAATTTCAAACCCGACGTAATGAACGGGGACCTGGACCTTCCGGCGAGCGGGCTTGCTCAATAGCGCGCAGACCCGGATGGATTTCGGCTTCCGCTTGGCCAGCGTTTTGATCAGGTGCTGGACGGTGAGCCCCGAATCCACGATATCCTCCACCACGAGGACATCGCATCCGGCGATATCTTCCGTCAAATCACTGATCATCTTGACGCTGCCGGCAGACTTGGATTTGGAGCCGTAGCTGGTCACGACCAGAAAGTCCACGCGAAGGGGGATGCGGATGGCACGGCAGAGGTCGGCATAGAAGGCGTAGGCGCCCTTAAGCACGCCGACCAGAATCAGATCCTTGTCGGCATAATCGGCCATGATCTGCTTGGCGAGCTCTTTGATACGCCCGCGCATCTGCTCCTGGGTCACGATCGGACGACCAAAAATCCTCTCCATCGCTATTTCATCTCCCCCTCGGGCGCAGACTCCTGAAGTTCCGCCACCAGCACGCGCCTCGTCTCCGCGGTTGCTCGAAACCGATGGTCCATTCTCCGGCCGCAGACCCACAGGATCCCTTCGGAGGCAACCAGGATCGGAATCAGCCTGCGTTCCGTTCGCGGCAGTTTCACATCCGAAAAATAGTCTTGCAACTTTTTCCGCCTTCCCTGCATACCGGCCGGCTGGAACCAGTCACCCGGCAGCCATGAGCGTACAGTCACGGGCATGGAAAACTTGTCGGCATCCAGGAAGGCCCTCATCCGGGGGGGGAGGCCCGGTTGAGGCAAAACACCCGGGGGCCTCTCCACCAGGTTGAGGCGGATCACCTGCCGGGTCCAGGGCCAGGGCACGGCCACGGGCGATTCGTGCGACACGCGCGCCGTTGCTGCCGGGGCCCCATGGTCCTTCTCCTCGAGACCGACGGACGATCCACGCGCGGCTAGAAAACAAATGAAACCGTAATCTCTCCAGGCTGTGGTCCCGGCCACCCGCAGCGCGGTTCCTGACCGGCCCTGAACCACCCGATCCAGCACCGCTTCGACCGCGCCGAAAGCGGGGCCCTGTTGGCTTCCAGTCACCTTTCTGACCACGGCGCGTACCACGCGTCGCTGTAGAGCGGTGGGGAGAGCCGCCAGGCCGGTGCGATCCACCATCACCTGGCCGTCCGCACCCTGCCGGGCCAGGTGGCCCACCTGCTGGGCGGCCATCTGGTCAAGGCACCGGTCCTCTTCCCGTAGGATCCGGGATTGCCGGCCAAGTACCCTCACGATCCCGGGGTTCAGCTTCATGAGGATCGGCAGGAGCTCAAGCCGGACGCGGTTGCGCCGGTAAATTGGCTTCGCGTTGCTCGAATCCATCCGAAACCCCAAGCCCTGTTCCTCCAGGTAGGTGAGGACATCGGCCTTCGTTACTCCCAGGAGCGGACGGATCCAGATGCCGTCGCGCATCTGAGGGATCCCGGCCAGGCCGGTTGTCCCCGCCCCGCGCAGCATCCAGAGCAGGAGCGTTTCAGCCTGGTCGTCGGCGGTATGCCCCGTCGCGATTCTGTCTGCCCCGACCCGGTGCGCCATCGCGCGAAGCGCCGCGTATCGCACCTCCCGCGCTCGCCCCTGCGTGGAGGAGGTCATGCCCGATCGAAGGCTGCCCGCGAGCACCGATTGGGCGTGTGTGAGACTCACGGACTCGCAGACGCACGGTAGACTCATGTCCCCGCAAAGCCTCGCTACAAACGCAGCATCCTCCTCGGACTCCCCTCCCCGTAGTCCATGATTGATATGCGCCACGGACAACCGGAGTCTCCATGAGGGGGCCAATTCCTTCAACACCGCCAACTGGCAGACCGAGTCCGGCCCCCCGGAGACGCAGACCAGAAGGTGGTCGCCAGGAGAGAACAGCCGTGCCTTCCGGACCGTGGACGCCACGTGATGCGCCAGACGCGTGGTCGTCGTCTCGAGGGTTGTTCGTCGGGACATGGTCACTCTCGCACAATCGAGCCCGCCGGCTGCCGCGGGTCGCATTCACATCCCCGTCAGGGTCTTTGCGGCAGATCTCAGGCTCTCTTTCGCCAGGACAACGTCATGACGAATGCGGATTGCGAGTTCGTCTGCCGTCGCGAATGCCAGATCGTTACGCAGCCGCTGGACGAACTCCACGCAGAGGTCCTCACCGTAGAGATCGATCTCTTCATCCAGCAGATAGACTTCGATGAGCCGCTCGCCACCGCCGAAGGTGGGGCGGGTCCCGATGTAGGCCACCGCGTCGAATCGCTGTCCCCGATGGCACGCAATCGCTGCGTAGACGCCGTCCGCCGGAATGACCCGATCATCCGGAAGGCGAAGATTGGCGGTCGGCCATCCCAGCGTCTGGCCGCGCTGGTTTCCACGCACGACGGCTCCCGCAAGGGCATAGTGCCGTCCCAGACATCGGGCGGCCGCCTGAACTTCGCCAGCCTGGAGCAACCGACGAATCCGGCTCGAACTCACTACCTCCCCGTCAATCCCCACGGCCGGGACCGCGCGCACCCGGAAGCCGGCCCGGGGCGCCCACTGAGTCAGATCGCTCATTGTCCCGGCGCGGCCCTTTCCGAACGCAAAATCTTCGCCCACAAAGAGATCGCGCACCCCAAGGCGATCCCGTAGAATCTGGAAGACAAACTCCTCCGGGCTCAGCGAGGCCAGGGCTTTATCGAACTCGATGAGGACCACTTCGTGGATCCCGACTTCCCGGAACCGAGCCAGCTTATCCTCCGCCGAAGTCAGGAACCGGAGTAACAAGTCCGGCTTCAGGACTGTGAGCGGATGGGGATCGAAGGTGAGCACAAGAGCCGTACCGCCAGTTTCGCCAGCCCGATCCACCACCGCCTGCAGCAGCTCCACGTGGCCTTTGTGCTGGCCGTCGAAATTGCCGATGGTGAGAACAGGATGGGGTCCGCGCGTGTAGTCAGCCAGCCCTCTCGTGATCTTCATGCGAATCCGTCATTGAGGAGTCTGGCCGCTTCTCGTGCGAAATAGGTCAGAATCACGTCCGCGCCTGCCCGCTTGATTGAGAGCAAGGATTCCATCATGGCTTTGCGCTCGTCCAACCACCCGGCGCCCGCCGCAGCCTTGATCATACTGTATTCCCCGCTCACCTGATACGCGGCGATCGGTACCGACGTCCTGAGGCGTGCCGCAGCGATCACATCGAGGTAGGGCAGGGCCGGCTTCACCATCACGATATCGGCCCCTTCGGCGATATCCATGCGGATTTCCCGCAAGGCCTCCCGCGCATTCCCCGGATCCATTTGATAAGATTGGCGGTCACCGAACTTCGGGCTGCAATCGGCAGCCTCCCGGAAGGGCGCATAGAAACAAGAAGCGAACTTCGCCGCATAGGCCATGATCGGGATGTCCTCAAAGCCATGGCGGTCCAATTCGTCGCGAATGGCCCCCACTCGACCATCCATCATATCAGACGGCGCGACCATGTCCGCCCCCGCCTCCGCATGACTGCGAGCCATCGCCCGGAGACAATCGAGTGTTTCGTCGTTCAGGACGCGTCCATCCCGCACGATCCCACAATGGCCGTGGGTCGTGTACTCGTCAATGCACACATCCGTGATAACGAGCAGGTCGGGCACTTGATCCTTCACCGCCCGGATCGCCCGCTGCACGATGCCATCGGGGGCGACCGCTGAGGACCCCCGTTCGTCTTTTTGGTCCGGAATGCCGAACAGCATGATGCCCGGGATTCCCAGGCTCTGGACTTCGGCCGCCTCCTTGACCAACAGGTCCAATGACAGCCGGTTCTGGCCCGGCATGGATGCGATCTCCTGCCTCTGCCCGGCGCCGCCTGTCACGAAGAGCGGATAGACCAGGTCAGCCCCCGAAAGCCGGGTCTCGCGGACCATGCGCCGCAGAGGCGCGTTCCGACGCAATCTCCTCAGGCGGTGTCGTGGAAAGGCCATGGCCGTCTCGACTACTTCCTCGGAAGGTTGGTCAGGAAGTTCACGAGATCGCGCACAGAAATCATGCCGACCAACTTGCCGTCCCTGGTCACACCGAGATGGCGGAGGTGCTCGCGCGCCATCAGATCGTTGGCGTCAAGCAGCGTCTTATGTTCCTCGATGGTGACGATCGGGGCCGACATGATCTGTTCAACCATCGTCTTGGACGGATCCGCCCCGGTCGCCACAGATCGTCGGACCATGTCGGTGTCCGTCAGAATTCCGATAATGGCCTTGTCTCGGGTGACGAACAGGCTGCCGATGTTTCGATCGCGCATCAGTTCGGCGGCCTTGCGGACATCCGTGTCACGGTCCACCGTCACGAATTTCTCCACCGGAACCATGAATGATTTCACAGGGACCATACTCTGCTCCTCCGTTCAGATGATGATGTGCGTGGGAACAACGATGCCGGCGTGTCACGAACGTCCTTCCCCGTTTCCCTAATTCTTCTGTGAAACATGCTGCACAATCGCCTCCACCAGGGCTGGAACCGTGTTTTCTGCCGGCATGATGGCCACCGAGAACCCCTCCTCGACCGCGGTCTTCGCCGTGATGGGGCCGATACAAGCCACGGCCGCCCGCTCAGTCAGCTTCTGCCTGTCTGCCCGGTTGTCGAACAGCTTGGTGAAATTCAGGACAGTGGACGAACTGGTGAAGGTAATGACGTCAAGGCCGCGCGCGCCGAAGACCTCGAAAAGCGCCGAGCGGTCCATGGCCGGCAGCGTGGTCCGGTAAGCCGTCACCACTCTGACATCACAGCCCAGGGCACGGAGTTCATCAGGCAGAAATTCCCGCGCCACAGCCGCTCTCGGAATGAGCACGCGCTGACCGGCAACCCCGGCCGCCTTCATTGCGTCAATCAATCCCTCTGCCTGAAACTCGGCCGGGACGAGATCCGCCCGGAGGCCGTACCTTCTTAGTTCTTGAGCCGTGCGCGGCCCGATGCAACAGATCCGAAGCCCGCCCAGCGCGCGCGAGTCCAACCCATGATGGCAAAGACGGGCCATGAACGGCTCTACTCCGTTGACGCTCGTAAACACGAGGCAGTGATATCGCTTGATCTCGGCGATGGCCTCATCCATTTCTCCCCAACTCTCGGGCGGGAGAAGTTCGATGGTGGGCAACTCGACTGGCTCCGCTCCATAGCCGGTAAGGAGGGTGGACAACTCCGGCGCCTGCTCGTGCGGCCTCGTGACCAGTACCCGCTTCCCAAATAACGGCCTGGTTTCAAACCAGTTGAGCTGCGCCCGAAGACGGACGACCGCACCGACCACGATGACCGTGGGCGGCTCCAGTTCCTGTTCCTGCGCTTTTTGCACAATGTCGGCGAGGGTCCCGACCAGAGTCTGTTGCCTCGGACGCGTACCCCAGCGGATCAATGCCACCGGCGTATCGGGCGACTTCCCTTCCGAGACAAGGTGTCCCACGATGGAAGGAAGGTTCTTTAAGCCCATCAAAAATACAAGTGTGCCGTTCGTCGTCGCCAGGCGGGACCATTCGAGGGTGTCGGACCCCTTGGCGGGATCTTCGTGGCCCGTGGCAATGGCGACCGTGGAGGCCAGGATCCGGTGGGTCACGGGGATTCCCGCGTAGGCCGGTACCGCGACGGCCGAGGTCACCCCAGGCACGACTTCGAACGGGAGCCCGGCGGCCGCGATGGCTTCCGCCTCCTCTCCTCCCCTCCCGAAGACGAAAGGATCGCCTCCTTTGAGTCGCACCACCGTCTTCCCTGCCCGCGCGTTCTCAATCAGAAGGCGGTTCACTTCTGCCTGATCCTGATAGGTTCCTCGGCCCCGACGGCCGACGTAGATCCTCTCAGCCGACGGCGGGGCAAGATCCAGCAAGACGGGGTTCGCGAGATAGTCATACAGAATCACATCGGCCTGCTCCAGACAGGCTTTCCCGCGGAGCGTGAGGAGTGTCGGGTCTCCCGGACCGGCGCCGACCAGGTAGATTTTGCCGATGGTTCTCACCAGCACGCTCAGGCCCTACCGTAAATCTCGCTCAGAATGGACCCGCCTCCACGCGCAAGAAGGCGTTCGGCCAACTCGACACCCAGCGCCTGCGCGGTGGCCGTCGGCCCCTGGATCGAATCACGCACCACCCGGCTGCCGTTCACACTTGCGATCAGGGCATCCAGCATCAGGGTGTCGCCATTGATGGTCGCGTGGGCCGCAATCGGCACCTGACATCCCCCTTCCAGTCGCTCCAGCAGAGCTCGCTCGGCGGTCACTGCCCTCCGCGTGGGCGCATGGTCGAATTGGACCACCAGCGAGCGGACGAAAGCGTCATCGCTGCGTCCCTCCAAGCCGAGCGCCCCCTGCCCGATCGCGGGAAGGCTCACGTCCGGCGTCAGATACTCCGTCACCTCGGCAGACCAACCCATCCGACTCAAACCGGCCGCAGCAAGGACGATGGCGTCGAACTCCCCTTCCCGGAGCTTGCGGAGCCTGGTATCCAGGTTTCCCCGGAGCATCTCGATGCGCAGGTCCGGTCTGAGATGCAGCAGTTGGGCCTGTCGTCGCAAGCTGCTCGTCCCGATTCGGGCCCCCTTCGGCAGATCCTTCAACGAACAACCCGCAAGGCTGATCAGGACATCGCGCGGGTCCTCCCGCGCCGGCACGCAAAGAATTTCCAGGCCATTGGGCAGCATCGTCGGGACATCCTTCATGCTGTGGACGGCCAGATCAATGTCTCCCGCCAAGAGAGCCTCTTCGATCTCTTTGACGAACAGCCCCTTCCCCCCGATGGCGGCCAGCGGCACATCGAGGATCTTATCACCCGAGGTCTTGATGCGCCGCAGCTTGACGGTCAATCCCGGCGCCACGTCGTGCATCCGAGCTTGAATCCATTCGGCCTGCCAGAGAGCCAGTCGGCTGCCTCTCGTCCCGATCACGATGGAGGGACGTTCTGGCATCATCCTGTTTGCCACAGGCCTCATTGCCCAGGTTCATGATAGGGGCTCGGGAACGGCCTGCCGGCCCCGGCCCCCGGTAATTTCTCTCCATCCTGGTTCCCGGATACTCCGGAGGACCCGGGCATCAGGGAACGGCTTCCCAGATTTCCATGATAGAACGAGGCCACCAGAAAGAAGCTGACCAGGCCCATGATCATCAACAGGTAGAAGACCACATCCCAGCGAAAGCCCTCCGTCGCGCGGTAATCATAGCCGCATTCGGGGCAATCAGGAAGCGGATCATGCCCGAGATAGCGGTGCTTGCACTTCGGACAGGTGAAGAACTTGGGGGCCTTGTTCATCGACGGTCAGGCGTCCTTGTCCATGGCCTCCGGCAGAGGCTCATGGCCTCGTCCGGCCCCGGTTACCACCGGCGCGCTCGGATGGACCTGGTCGAGCGGGGCGCAGGCCGGGGCGGAATTCGCCTCCCGGCTCTCCCCGCCAGGTTCGTCCAAGCTGAAGAACCGCCGCGCCGCCTCGACGAACAGGGCTGCGGCCCCCGAATTCGCTTCGGACTTCAGCGTTACGAGCGAGCCGTGCAGAAGCTTGTTCACCATGGACGCGGCCAGCCCCTCGATAACCGCCCGGTCTTGCTCCGACAAGTTCCCAAGTCGCGCCATGGCCCGCTCAACCTCGGACCGCCTAATCTCTTCCGCCCGCTGGCGCAAGGCGACGATAGTGGGGGTGACCTCCAACGATTTGAGCCACTGGACGATCCCCTCGACTTCCGACTCGACCAGATGTTCCGCCTTTGCCGCCTCCCGCATGCGTTCGTCCCGATTCTCCCCGACACGGGTTTCGAGATCATCGATATCGAACAAGAATGCGTTGTCAATGTCTTTGACGGCGGGATCAATGTTACGAGGCACGGAGATGTCGATGAGAAAAATCGGCCGGTTCATCCGTTGGCGCACCGCACGCTGCACGTCTTCGGCACGAATCAGGTAGTGCGGCGCCCCGGTCGAACAGAGCACGATATCCGCGTCAGCCAGTTCGCTGCGAAATTCATCGAAGGCGACGGGCACCCCGTTAAATCGCTTGGCGAGTTCCGCTGCATTGCGCGAGTCTCGCGTGGTAATGCGGACCCGTTGGACGCCGTGGGCAATCAGATGACGGGCTGCCAGCTTGGCCATCTCTCCGGTCCCTACAAGCAAGACCGTCTTGTCCCCCAGATTGAAAAAGATCTTCCGGGCCAACTCGACGGCCGCAGAACTCACCGACACGGCCGTATTTGCGATTTTCGTTTCCGTCCGGACCCGCTTTGCAACCGAGATCGCCTTCCGCACAAGCTTGTTGAGGATCACCCCACTCGTCCGGTGACCGAGCGCCACCTCAAAGGCATCCTTGAGCTGTCCCAGAATCTGCGGTTCTCCGACGATCATGGAGTCCAGGCTGGCTGCGACGCGAAAGATGTGCAGGATGGCGCGATCGGCTTGGTACGAGTATAGAAGAGGGGACAACTGCTCGGGAGACAAGGAAAAATGGGTGTCCGCCAGAAAGTCCTGCACCTGGGCATAGCCGGCCTCCACATCTTCGACCACGGCGTAGACTTCCACCCGGTTGCAGGTTGAAAGCACAATCCCTTCCCTAACACCGGCACAGGCGGAAAGCCGCTGCAACGCATCCCGCATCCGACTCGCCGGGATGGCCAACATTTCCCGCACCTCCACCGGCGCCGTCTTGTGGCTGAGGCCTACGACGATGATAGCCATATCACCTCATGCCAAGGGACCATGCCCCTTCAGGACAACTCCAAGGAACGTCAGGAGGACCCCGGCAAAGCCGATGATGGTCAGATAGGCCGCCCGCTTGGCCCGCCACCCAATGGTCAGCCTGCCCAAGAGGACGATGAAATAGAACAACCACGTGACCAAGGCCCAGGTCTGCTCGGGGTTCCAATTCAGGTACGAGCCCCGGGCGAACTCCGCCGAGATCGCACCCGTGATGATACCCAGCGTGAGGAAGGGGAACCCCATCACAATCGATTGCTGGTTGAGGTGGTCCAAGAAATCCAGAGGGGGAAGTTTGGTGTAGAGAACGTTGAATTTTTTCGATTTGAGCAGTCCATCCTGGATCAGGTACATAATCCCCGCCACGAAGGCCACTGCAAAACCCACCGTGCCGAGGGTACTCAAGGTTACGTGCAGCCACACGGTGCCCAGCACGGGTTGCAGTGTCGGGACTTCCTTGGGCAGCGCGGCAGCCGAAAGCAAAGACAGAGAGGCTAAGGGGAGAATGAATGCCCCCAGCACATGGACACGATGGCGAAAGTCCACCAGCAGAAATACCAGCACCAGGGCCCACGAAAAGAAAGACAATGCTTCGTGAAAACTGGTCATGGGCACCTGGCTCAACACAATGGTGCGGCTGACCAAGGCCACCGTGTGCGTGATGAAGCCCAGACCGGTGACCCCAAGTACGACTTTGGGCAGACCTTCGGACCGCCGTAATAAGTAGACCAGCGCCAGTCCCGTACTGACGAGGTACAGGACCATTGTGGTCATAAACAAAATGGCCGTCATCCAGGTCTATCCTCTCAAAATTTCAGAGAAAACTTCCACGCGGAGGGATGGATTATAGCTGCAGGAAAAATGTTCCGTCAAGGAAAGGCGGGATAGCATCCGGCTCAGGTCCCCAGTCAGCAAGGTTTTCGACCGGGTGGAATTCGGCGAGAGCCCCGGGTTACGATGCCGCCTGGTCCAGATCTGGTTCGGGTCGGAAGCATGACACCGGGAACCCTGTTCGTGATCAGCACCCCTATCGGGAATTGGGAAGACATCACCCTGCGGGCGCTGCGGGTGCTGAAGGAGGTAGACGTGATAGCCGCGGAGGAGCCGCTGCAAAGCAGGCCCCTGCTGGACCAGTATGGGATCGACACTCCCCTCACCAGTTATCACAACCTGAACAAGGAAGAAAAAGCCCCCGTCCTCATCCAACGGCTTCTGGAGGGGCAGAATGTGGGCTTGATCGCCGATGCGGGCACCCCTGCTGTATGTGATCCCGGAGCATTATTCATCTCAGCGGCCCTGTCGGCAGACATCCTGATCGTGCCCGTGCCGGGGGTCTCTGCCGTGCTGGCAGCTGTCTCCGTCTGCGGGTTCAGCGGCGATGGCTTTGTCTTTTATGGATTCCTACCCAAGCAGGACGAGGCTCGGCGATGCCGCCTGGACTCCCTGCGCTCGGAGTCCAGGCCGGTGGTGATCTTTGAAGGCTCCGAGAGCCTTACGGCTACGCTTCATGACATCCATGCGTGTCTCGGCAATCGCCGGATGATGGCGGCGAGCGACCTGACGAAGCCGGGCGAGCGCCTCCTCCGTGGTCGGATTAAAGAAATCCTGAAAACGCTGGCCTCGAGCAAGATGGAAGGAGAAATCACGCTGGTCATCGACAACAAGCGACCGGGAAACCCGAGAGTTGGGAAGAACGGGAGCAGGCGGATCAGGAAGCGGTCCGCTTCCGGATCATGACGCGATACGCCTGCGCCTGAGGCTCTTGACTGAGCACGGTGTGGCCATCGTCGGCGACGCTTCGGGGCACGTTGCGGATGGGGTCGCCAGGGTCCAAGATCACGGCAAGAACTTGCCCTGACTCCATCGTTTCCAGTTTCAATTTGGTCTTAACGAAGTTGTACGGGCAGATGACTCCCCGCAGATCCAGCACTTCATCCGGCTGAAAGATCGTCTTCGCCCCTTCCACGTCCCACTCTTCATCCATCGGTGTGATCACATCCATATTGAGGGTTCAGCCACAGGCCCGAGCCCCTAGCCAGGTGCTATCGTACTTCTCCAGTGGCTAAAAACACAAAGGAGGTGAGAGCCACCCGCCCTCACCTCCCTTGTGTCAGACCATGCCCGCTGGCATGTGGAGCCTGTGGAATTCAGTTACTTCGCTGTGCCGAGTCCCTTTGTGTTGCTCGGACTCTCGGACGATCCCCAGTCGCTCCTGCTCGTGGTTCCAAAGCCATAGCCAGGCTGAGGCTCGCACTGCCAGCACGGTGCGGCTCCCGTGACCTCCCCGATCGGGCTGACGATGCCGGACGTGACCTCGCCGGGAATGACCTGGCCCACGACACCGCCGTGGGAGGAGAAGTTCTCGGTGACAATGCCGCGTTCTGTCTTCGGGTCTGGGCGCTGGCCAAGGCCGCCGAACCCAGCCAGCTTTTCGCTTCCCCGAAGGACGGTCACATTCTTGACCAGCTTGCGTCCCGTGCCGTAAGGATGCCTGTCCGAGATCTCCTCCCGTACCTGCACGCTGACGTCATCTCCAGCCTGGAGGACCCCAAGCTGGGCCACATTGGAGTTGTCATCCAGATACAATGTGAGAGAAGACATCGCCCCGCCCCCGGCGCGGCCTTCGTCGTGAGAGCTGCCTCCGGTCTCCAGGTGCATCTTCCGTCCAGGGAGGTCTACTGCCAGCACACGACCAAACACGGTCTCATCCTGAGACAGTCTCTCCAGGAGCGCATTCTTATCCCAAATCTGGGAGCGCGTTCCAGTACCAGCGGATTCACCGACGCCGGTGCCGAAGCCGGACGCCTGCGGCAAGCGTTCCTGGGCCAAGGCCACACTGAGGGACCCTGCAAACAGGATCGCTGCACCCAATGCAACTACAGTTCGCATGTGCTGCCTCCTTGTGAGTTATACGATAAGGTTAGAATAAAGAACGACGAACCTGTTCCCAGTGCCGACTCGTGCCCAGAAGCCTGTTAGAAAGACGAACAAAATATAGGCCACGGAACTTCCCGTGTCAAGAGAAATTCCGGGGGGTTGGGTGCGATGGGTGGCGCGCACGATCCGGGGGAAGGTCCTTGGTCCATGCAACCGGTTGCCGGCACCTCAGGGGACTCATGGTGCCCGGAGGGAGGGTCGAACTCCCACTCTCTTGCGAGAACCAGATTTTGAGTCTGGCGCGTCTGCCAGTTCCGCCATCCGGGCCACAGTTGAATTCGAAGTTCCTCTTCTAGCATGCCCCTGCCGGAGGGTCAACCGTAGAGGAGCAGCTTTCCTTGCACGGCAGTGCGTGTTAAAATGCCGGGCCTCTGGAGGGAGGCACCCTTGGTTCCCCTGCTTGAGCGCGTAACGGAGGATGTGACCTATGGCAGAGATACAGTGCGTCAAATGCGGAAAGGCCGGCGAAGCCATTACTGACCCGTTATTCATGGGCAGACTCGAAGCGGAAATCAAGGCCAAAGTCTGCAAGGATTGTTGGAAACAATGGGAAGGCATGAAGGTGATGGTCATCAATGAGTATCAAGTCAATTTGGGGGAAGAGAGCGGGCGCGAACTGGTGAAAAAGCAGATGAAGGCTTTTCTGAATCTTGGAGAGATCGTTGACAGTTCCAAACTTGAAGCCAACTATCGTCCGCCGCAGTAACCTACTCGGTCGCGCACGAGTTCACGTTTTCTTTGGCATCTCCTCCACCCATCCCGGACGCCAGGCTCCCGCCAAAGCGGGGACGTAAGGTCCGCCGACCAGAGAAGCCCGATCCTTCACAGCCTTCTCTCAGCCTGGGGGGGCGGGTCGCCGTCATTACCGGGGCTGGCCGCGGGATCGGAAGGTCCACCGCCGAATTATTCGCGCGCGAGGGAGCGCGGGTCGTGCTCTGTTCGAGAACGAGGAGCGAACTGGATGCAACGCTGGCTGCGATTGAATCGGCTGGTGGTGAGGCCGTTGCCAGGAGGCTGGATATCGGCAGGCCGGGCCAGGCCCGGATGCTCGTGGATCAGACCGTCCGTCGCTATGGCCGCCTCGATCTGCTGATCAACAACGCCGGTATCCTGGGACCTCGAGTCGCTCTGACAGCATATCCTCTGGGCGACTGGCGGGAAGTGCTTCGGATCAATTTGAGCGGGACCTTTTATGTCTCCCGTGAGGCGGCCAGGATTATGGAGCGACAGCGAAACGGATGTATCATCAGCATCTCTTCGTCGGTCGGACGACAGGGTCGTGCGGGATGGGGGGCGTATGCCGTGTCCAAATTCGGCGTCGAGGGCCTGACGCAAGTCCTCGCTGATGAGCTCCGCTCCTTCGGCGTCCGTGTGTTGACATTCAACCCAGGCGGTACGTGGACCTCTATGCGGGCGGCCGCCTACCCCGATGAAGATCCGTTGCAACTTCGCCCTCCGGACGTTCCCGCCCAGGCACTGCTCCGCCTCGTCCTCAGGACATCCTTGGAGCATTCGGGCCGAGGGTTCAATCTCCAGTCCGTGCCGTGATGACGCCGCGTCTGAGAAGCCTCTGGTTTTATTGACAATTCTGAAGTGGCAATGTTACAGTTGGGCGCCTACGCAAGGCTGCGAGCCTCCGAACGAATCAAGAAGGTCTATCCTATGATCAGCCAAATGAAAGTCAGGGGGCTGATGTTCGACCCCTACAACAACGCGTACATCCTCGTTCTGCGCGACGACGACAGTTCCGACATGCTGCCGATCTGGGTTGGAAAGGCCGAGGCGAGTGCGATCAGCTTCGCGCTTGAGGGAGTGAGCGCTCCCAGACCGATGACCCACGACCTGATGAAGTCCCTGCTCGACACCGTCGACGCCAAGGTGATCAGCGTGGTCGTCACGGAATTGAAAGACAACACCTATTACGCGAAAGTTCATCTCGGCTACGAGGATTCAGAATACTCCATCGACTCCCGTCCCAGTGACGCCGTTGCACTCGCCTTGCGAACCAGCGCGCCGATTTTCGCGCAAGAGGAGGTCCTCCGCAAGCAGGGCGCCGATGAACTGGGGCAGTGGCTGGAGAATCTGAAGCCGGAAGATTTCGGAAAGTATGACACATGACCAACAGAAGGGCAGTTGCCTCGACTGTGGCAAAACCCACTGCGCGGGGCACTTCATGGCCTGGCACGTATTCCCCGCCATTGAAGGTGTGGTAAGCCCTGCACGCCCTCCTTCGCCGGGCAGGTATCCCCGCCCTCGGCCTACCGGGTAGACAAGGGAGTTTGGAATAAAGTCATGGACACCAACGAGGCCTCTGACCTGGTCCAGGTGACGGTGCACACCGTTCTCCCGGATCCCAACACGGATACACAGATCGTGTTGCTCAAGGACGAGCGCAATGGAGAAATCCTGCCGATCTGGGTTGGGACGGCAGAAGGGAATGCGATCCGGTTGGCGATGGAGGGCATCGCGGCCCCCCGGCCCATGAGCCACGACTTGATCCGAAGCCTGGCGGAGCACCTCGATATCACCTTCTCACGCGTGGTGATCACAGACGTGAAGAGTAACACGTACTACGCCGCACTCCACCTTGTTGCGAGAGGAACGGAGCGGACCGTGGATTCCCGCCCGAGTGATGCGCTCGCGCTCGCGCTGAGGATACATTGCCCGATCTTCGTCATGCGCGAGGTGCTCAAGCAGCGGGGCGGCGGCAATCTCGATGCATGGCTGGAACGGCTGGAAGCCAAGCATCTGGGCAAACATGAAGTGTAGGTTACGGCGACGAAAGGACTGAGGAGGCAAGTGGACACCCTATGAGAACCTATCTGGCGAAACCTGCGGAAGTGATTCGGAAGTGGTACCTGGTGGATGCGGACGGCAAGACGCTGGGACGCCTCGCCGCGCGTGTGGCGGGCGTGCTGCGCGGCAAACATAAGCCGACGTTCACCCCCCACGTTGATACCGGTGACCACGTGGTGATCATCAATGCCGGAAAGGTTCACCTGACCGGTGGGAAGCTCAGAACGAAGCAATATATCCATCACACGGGCTACCCGGGTGGACTCAAGACGGAGACAGCCGAAGCACTGCACGCCAGGAGACCTACGGAACTTCTGACGCGGGCCATCAAAGGGATGCTCCCGAAGAGCAGCCTCGGCAAGCAAATGGCCAGGAAGCTGAAGGTCTACGCCGGGGCCGAACACCCCCATCAGGCCCAGCGCCCTGAAAACCTGACACTGCAAAAAACGAATCGCAACTGAGGAGGCACGAACGCATGGCAGCAGTATCGACACAGTATGCCACCGGCAAACGGAAGTACGCAGTGGCCAGAGCCTGGTTGGCGCCAGGGTCCGGTGAGATTGTGGTGAACACGAGGACGCTGGAGCACTATTTCCCTCGGCCCTCTCTGTGTAGTCTCGTGCAATTCCCTCTCGAGGTTACAGGAATGGCGGGGAAATTCAATGTGCGCGCGACCGTTTGCGGCGGAGGGACATCCGGACAAGCCGGGGCGCTGCGCCACGCAATTGCGAAGGCGCTGATTGCGATGAACCCGGCTCTCCGAGAAGCGCTCAAGAAAGAAGGACTCCTGACCCGCGATCCACGGGTAAAGGAACGGAAGAAATACGGGCAGAAGGGAGCGAGGAAGCGGTTCCAGTACTCCAAGCGCTAGAGCCTTGAGGCCTTTGGATAAAAGGGAAGGCCGCCGGCCTTCCCTTTTTTATGTCCAGCACGGCTTTTTGAACCGGACGTTTCATGGTAGAGACATTACAGCGGGTCAGAGTGGCGGTCGTCGGTGCAAGCGGTTATACGGGCGGAGAACTGTTGCGCCTCCTGGCGGGACATCCGCTGCTGGAAGTGACAGCGGTAACCTCGGAGAAATCCGCCGGCAGTTCGATTGCCTCCGTCTTTCCCCATCTCACGTCGGCATTCCGTCTTTCGTTCGAGGCCCTGGTCCCCGCCGCCATCGCGGAACGGGCGGACGCGGTGTTCCTGGCACTCCCGCACACCAAGTCAGTCGAGCCGGCGAAGGCCTGTCTGGCGGCCGGCAAGCGGGTCGTGGACCTCAGCGCTGATTACCGGCTGAAGGACTCCAAGGCTTACGAGGCCTGGTATCAGACGGTCCACCCCTACCCTGATCTTCTCCAAGAGGCCGTCTACGGTCTTCCCGAAGTACATCGCGCGGCGATCCGCACGGCCCGCTTGGTGGCTTCCCCCGGGTGCTACCCGACGGCGGCGATTCTCCAGTTGGCGCCCTTGGTCGTGAACCACGTCATCCAGACAGACTCGATCGTGGTCGATGCCAAGTCCGGCGTGTCCGGAGCCGGACGGAGCCCGGCCCTGCCCTACCACTTCCCGGAAGCGCATGAGTCGATGGAAGCGTACAAGATCGGCCGGCACCGCCACATCCCGGAAATCGAGCAGGAACTGAGCGCCCTCGCCGCGCAACCAGAAAGAGGGGCGCACCCGGTTGCCTTGCGTGGCCCTGAGCGCTTGACGGTCGCCTTCACCCCGCACCTGGTCCCGATGAACCGCGGCATCCTGAGCACGGCCTACTGTCGCCTGCGGAATCCTGCCGATGCGACCGAAATCCGAGCGTTGTATGCGGGCTATTACAAGAACGAGCCGTTTATTCGTCTCAAGGATGGCGAGGCTTCGGCCAACCCCGGCCATGTACGGGGCTCCAACTACTGCGACCTTGCTGTCTATGCCGACACGCGAGCGGGCTGGGTGATCACAACCGCCGCCCTTGACAACCTCGTCAAAGGTGCCGCCGGTCAGGCCATCCAGGCCATGAACCTCATGCTCGGGTTCCCTGAAGACATGGGTCTGCGGGGACCTGCAGTTTTTCCCTGATTTCACACCCCTAGGAGCGTCCCGCGCTCGAAGCCGCATGACCTTTCACCCAATCCGACCAGTCAAAGGCGGGATTACCGCGGCGCGGGGCTTCCTGGCCGCCGGCGTGCACGCGGGTATCAAGAAGCCGTCGGTTCTGGATCTGGCCCTGATCGTGTCCGAGAGGGACGCATCTATCGCCGGGATGTTCACCACCAATCGCGTGGCGGCGGCACCGGTCCTGCTCGATCGCCTACACCTGCGCCGTCGTCTCGCCCGGGCCATCATCGTGAACAGCGGAAACGCCAACGCGTGCACGGGCATCCAAGGCCTGGCTGATGCCAGGGAAATGGCGGCATTGGTCGCAGCACAGTTGCAGGTTCCTCTCGGCACCGTCTTCGTCGGCTCCACCGGCGTCATCGGCCAGCCCCTTCCCCTCGCCGGTATCAAGCGGAAGCTCCCCGCACTCGCCGCCCGCCTGCGGCGGAGCGGAGGCCGTGCAGCGGCGCGGGCGATCATGACGACCGACCTGCGCCCGAAGGAGATCGCTCTTCAGACCACGATCAGTCGCCGGTTGGTCACGCTGGGAGGCATGGCGAAGGGCGCCGGGATGATCCACCCCGATATGGCCACCATGTTGGCCTTCCTCGCCACGGACGCGGCGGTCGAGCCATCGGCGCTCCAGGCGGCCCTGAAACGCGCGGTGGACCGCTCATTCAACTGCATCTCAGTGGATGGCGACACCAGCACCAACGACACCGTGCTCCTGCTCGCAAACGGTGCGGCCGGCAACGCCCTGTTGCGCGAACAATCGCGTGAATGGCCTCTGTTCCAGCGTCTGGTCGACGGAGCCTGTCTGGATTTGGCGATGCAGGTCTGTCGTGACGGAGAAGGCGTGACCAAAATCATGGAAGTGGTGATCCGAGGCGCCAGAACCCAGCGTGAGGCCAAGCTGGCCGCCAACGCGGTCGCCACGTCCTGCCTGGTCAAGACCGCCGTGTTCGGGGAAGATGCGAACTGGGGACGCATCCTGGCCGCCATCGGGCGCTCAGGAGCGCGGGTGGATCAGAACAAGATTGATCTCTCGCTTGGCGGACGGCCGATTGTCCAGAGCGGGGTCAGCCTGGGGGCACAGGCCGAACGCCGCATCGCGCGGGTGGTCAAGCGCAAGCAGTTCACGGTCATCGCTGATCTCCACCAGGGACAGGCCACGGCCCGGCTCTGGAGCACGGACCTGTCGTATGACTACGTGCGGATCAACGCCTCGTACCGGTCCTAGGTCTGTTTCCAAACCCTGGGCTCCGTCGAAAGGGAGTGTTGAGGACATTTCTCGGTTGCAATTGATAGGCAGACTATGATAATTTGTCTTTCCTTTCGAGGGCTTCAGCGAAGGTCTCGATGTCGGTTCCCAGGAGTCAATGGCCTGCACCGGCGGGCCGATTATCCAAATCCACGTCGGCGTGACGGACACGCCGCCCTGCTTGGGAAGAAGGGGAGAGAGACCTCTCGCCTGCGTCGCGCAGGCGCTCCGCGAGCATGGAAGGGAGGTGAGGCATGGGCGTGATTTCGATCAAGGAACTACTTGAAGCGGGCGTTCACTTCGGACACCAGACCAACCGATGGAATCCGAAGATGAAGCGATACATCTTCGGCGAACGCAACGGAATCTACATCATCGACCTCCAGCAGAC
>Ga0187893_10002392_pt1 | contig 41420 bp, 44 predicted proteins | sample MA1701074metaG_FD_139574 | JGI IMG/M metagenome (GOLD analysis project Ga0187893, IMG submission 139574) | White microbial mat communities from a basaltic lava cave in the Kipuka Kanohina Cave System on the Island of Hawaii, USA - MA170107-4 metaG ...
ACGCCGCGGCGGCCCACAACCTCGGCGTCCTCTACGATCGGGGCCTGCTCGGCGCGAAGGACGAAGCCGAAGCGCGCCGCTGGTACGAGCGGGCGCAGCGGCCGGGCGGCCGATGACGGCGCGGCCGGCCGACGCGGTCCGCGCGGCGCTCCGCCGGCTGATCGACCAGTACGGCGCCGATCTCGTGCGCGACCGCGCCCGCCTCGCCGGGCTGCTGCGCGACGAGTGCGGCGAGCACCGGCGCGAGATCAACCTCCTCCTCGACGCGCTCGACGAGCGCGTCGTCGACACGCTGCGCTCGCCCTCGCAGGTGCTGCTGCTCGTGACGATCCCGAACTGCGCACGCCGGCTGCACGAGGCGCGCGGCACGGAGGCGCGCGCCGCCAGGTGGGCGGTCGAGACGTGGGCGCACGCGCTCGGGCTGCTCCCGCAGGGCGCAGCGGAAAAAGACGGTGCGCAAGAGGACGGCGAAGGGGGCGGCAGTGCGGAGGAAGGCGGCGCCGGGCGCGGCACGAAGCGACCGGGATCGGGCGCCGCGGCGCGGTGGGCCGCGATCGGCGCGGTCGCGCTCGTCGGGGGCTATGCGGTGTGGCACGGACTCCAGCCATCCGTGCCGGCTCCGCCAGCCTCGCCGGCGCCGACCACGCCCGCCCCGCCCGCTCCGACCCCGTCCGCTCCGCAGGCCAAGAGCGCGCCACCGGCCGCGGTCCCCGCGGTCCCACCGAGTCCGCCGGCACCGGTCGTGGCCGGAGCGATCGACCCGCGCCTCGTGGGCACCTGGCAGGCCACCGTCACGAATGCGCACGGCCACTGGACGTTCCTCTTCCGGCCCGAGGCGGGCGGCGCGTTCCGGACCCGGATCTCCGGGCCCGCGCCCATGCCCGACGACGTCGGCGTGCTCGCGGCGCGGGACGGCAGGTGGACGGTGCAGCGTCCGAACGGGAACAACGATGCCGGCACCTACCGGTTCCTCGATGCCGACACCGTGACGTTCACGGGCAAGGGCGGGACGCTGCGCTACGAACGAGTGGGCGCCGCGGCGAGCAAGTCGCCGCAGCGCTGAACTGCCGGAGCTACCGCGGCGGATAGTCGTGCGCGTTGCGGGCCGGGTACGACGGCTGATTCGGGTACTGGCCCGGGTACTGGCTGCCCGGATACTGGTTCGGATACTGGGTCGGATACTGCGCCGGATACTGCCCGGCTTGAGGCACCGGCTCCTGCGCGCGCCCCTGCACGTGCTGCCCGATCGTCTGGAGCGCCTGTCCGAGGACGGCGAGTGCTGCGGCGGCGACGGGGTCGCGCGGCGCGGCGGTCTGGGCCGACGCAGCGCCGGCGAAGGCGGCCGCGAGGGCGGCAGCGGTGGCGAGGCGGGCGAGTTTCGCTTTCATGCTGATCTCCTTTTCCAGGTTGGACGCGGCCGGCGGCCGCGCATGCCCGGTGGAGACGAAGATCGCCGCCGCGTATTGCCCGGCCGACCGGTCGCAGTTCACGTTTCGACCGCGACGCTTCAGTCCTTGACCGCCTGCATCTTGCCGACGAGCCGGAAGCCCCCGTCCGCGTACACGAAGGAGTAGACGTGCTGCCCGAGCGGCTGCCCCGGCTTGACGAACCGCACCGAGTAGAGCGCGCGCGGGCTCTTCATCGCGGCGAGCGCGTCGTTCTGCAGGCCGACCGCCTGCGCGTCGGGCGCCTTGTCGAACCGCCGGACGCGGATCTCGGACTGCCCTTCCTTCACGATCTTCGCGCAGAGCTGCGCGAGCTCGGGCTCGAACCGCCCGAGGACGGCGGCGTATTCGGCGGCGAGCTGCGGCCCCTTGCGGTCGCCGAAGACCTGCTTGAACCACGCCTCGTGCCTGGGTAGAACGAGGCTCCCGATGAGCGCGCTCGAGCGCTTCGCGTCGCCGTCGCGGGTCGCGGCGTAGAGATCGGTCATCAGCCGCTTCAGGCCGTCGGGCGTGTCGGGGTAGGCCGGGCCCTTCGCTTGCTGCGCCGCGAGCGGCGCGGCAGCGAGGGTGAGCACCACGGCGCACGCAACTCCGCGCAGGATCCGGACCATGGCAGGCCTCCTTTCCATCGCAAAAACCGGGCGCACCGAGGGTAGATCGGCGCGCCCGGCGAGGCAATCCGCCCGAATCGTCAAATCGTCAGTTCGTGTGCAGGAGCTGGAACTCGGTGAACCCCCAGCGCGCGAGATCGCCGAAGGTGACCGCCCGCCCGGCCTGACCGTCGAGGAGGCGCAAGGTCGCGCCGTCCATGACGACGTTGAGCTGGTGCCCCGGCGTCCCCGGACCGGAGTCGGCGCGGAGAATGGCGCGCGCGAGATCGCCGCGATTGCGCATCGTGGCCTGGACGAAGTCGGGCAGCATCCGGGGTCCGAAGTTGCGGCCGTAGAACAGCTCGGCCGTGGCCGGCATCATCCCCGGGCTCGGCATCGCCGGCAGCACCGGTTTGCCGGCGAGGATCTGGTCCACCATGATCGCGCTGTTGGAGCAGTTAAACCTGCAGCGGGTGGGGTTGAGCCCCCTGAGCCAGGAGAGGTCGGCGAGCAGCGCCCGGGTGCCGCCGAGCGCCGCGCCGGCCGCCGCGCCGCCCGTCGCCGGCGGGGCGCCGGCGCCCGGCGTGGGGCGAGGCCGGCCCGCCGCGGCGCGTGCGCCGCCGGGGATGATCCCGAACATGCACAGCCGCGAACCGTCGCGCCGCCCCGCCTCGATCGGCCGCACGTTGTAGACGTTCGGATTGAGCGACTTCACGAACGAGTCGAAGTTGCGCCGGTCGCGCTCGCCCTTGATCTGCAGGATCGACGCGGCGGTGTCGGCGTCGCCGTGCAGCAGCGCCGAAGTGAAGCGCGCATAGATGCCGGCGTCGGTCCAGATCTGCTGGATCGGCCCGACGATCACGCCGGCGAAGCACGAGGCCATGCCCTCGAGCAGTCCCTGGACGTAGGCCGCCGGGTCCGGCGCGCCCGGGCGCGGGCCGGACGGGGGCTGCGCGGGGGGCCGCGCCGGGGGCTGCGGCGTGGCGCCCGGCCAGCCGCCGGGGGTTCCGCCGGGAACTCCGCCGGGAACTCCGCCGGGCGATCCGCCGCCCGGAGGCGGGTAGCCGCCGCTCGGCGGAAAGCCACCTCCGGGAGGAAAGCCACCTCCGGGAGGAAAGCCGCCGCTCGGGGGGAAGCCACCGCCCGGCGGCACGCCGGCCCCCGGCGGCACGCCGGGCCCCGCGGGAGGCTGCGTCGCGGGCGGTTGACCGGTTTCCTGGACGCCGCCTTGCAGCGGCGGCCGGGGCGGCTGGCCGTTTGAGGCCGCGGGTCCCGGCGCGCCGGCCGTCTGCCGGATGCACGCGAAGAGCTGGTCCTGCACCCGGTTGCGGGTCGCCGCGGTCGCGTTGAGCTGCCGCAGGATCGCCGCCCGCTGCGGCTCGACCGCGGGGCGGGCCGTCTCGGCCAGCCGGTCGAGCTCGTCGGTGAGCCGCTCGTGCTGGTTGGTCAACGACGCGCACTGGGGATAGTCGCGGCGCTTCTCGTCCCACCAGGTGCGGCCGTCGCTCCGCGCCGCCGCGGCGAGGACCGGAATCAACGAGATGCCGAATACCGCGGCGCGGATCGCCCGCCGCCCGAAATCGCTGCGCATGTTCGTTCCTCCTTCGGAAGGTTTCGCCGCGCGGGAGGAGCCCCGGCGGCGTGCACGCGCGTGGAGACGCGGGAAGGAGCGGGGAATTGCCGCGGGTCGCGCGGCGGGGTGCGGCAAAGTTCCGCCCTGGAGGCGGGGGCCGGGGCCGGGTGCTACTGCGGCTGCCTGGGACGCGCCTTTGGGGCCTTGGCGGCGTTGGGATCCGCCGGGCGGTACGCGCCGCCCACCGGGCGCGGCTCGCCCGCCGCCGCGTTCGGCGGCGCGCTCTCCCGGAAGACTTCCCGCGCCGTCCAGCCGATCGCCGCCGCGGCGACGATCAGCGCCGCGATCCAGGCCGTCCGCGACGCGCGCCGCCGCGGCGCCGCGGGCGGAGGGGGCGCGGCCGGCTCGTCCCAGGTGAGGCTCGTTTCAGGCTGCGGCGCGCCGGCCGGCCAGGGATCGGCGCGCGCGAGCAGGCCGACCGTGACGTCGTCGCCGCTGCCGTTCGCCGACGCGTCGGCGAGGAAGCCCGGCAGCGCCTCCCGGACCGCGGCGATGCCCGACTCGTAGAGCATGCGCAGGAGATCGCCGCCGACCTGGAGAAAACCCGCGTCGGCGCGGAACGAGTTCGCGTAGCCGTCGGTCGCGAGCACGAGGAGGGCGACCGGCGCGCGGTCGGTGTCGACGACGAGCGTGCGGAAATCGCCCGCGGCGCCGGGCTGGCAGAGCGAGGTCGTGCGGTTGCCGATCAGGCGCTCGTCCGCCGGCAGCGGCCGGCTCGTCGTCCCGTCCGGCGCCACCGCGAGGATGTCGCCGTCGCCGAGCTGCGCGAGCAGCGCGCAGCCGCCGGCCGCCGCCGCGCCGAGGAGCGTCGCGCCGTAGGCGAGCTGCGGATCGGCCGCCACCGCCTCGCGCGCCGCCCGGCCTTCCGCCGCCTCCACTGCGCGCAGCTCCGCCTCGGTGAGCGGTGCCGCCGCGAGGTGACGGCGCACACCCTCGCTCCAGGCGGCCACGATCCGCGTCGGGACGTCGACCGCGGCGATGCGGGAGCGCTCGGGCGCATCGCCCGCGTCGAGCCGCGGCGCGAGCGTGCGCAGCGCCTCCACCGTCGCCTGCACCGCGATCCCGGCGCCGATCGCGCTGCGGAAGTGGCGCGCGCCGCCGTGGCCGTCGGCCACCGCGACGATCGCGGTCGCGCCGGCGTCCGCCCCCGGCGTCCAGGTGGCGATCGCGTCCTGGTTGGGCAGGCCCTCGCGGACGTGCGCCGCGCCGTGCGCGGAGGCGCCCGCCACCTGCCACCGGCCGGGCGGCGGCGCGGCCGCGCCGGCGGGGCTCACTGGACTACCCTCGCGCCGAAATCGCGCTCGGGGTTCGCCCCTTGGGGCGGCCCGGCGGGGCTCACTGGACTACCCTCGCGCCGAAATCGCGCTCGGGGTTCGCCCCTTGGGGCGGCCCGGCGGGGCTCACCACTCGTCGCCGTCCTTGACCGCCGGGACCTGCGACGCGCGCTGCGCCTGCGCGAGGCGCTGGCGCTGGGTGGCATCGAGGATCTGCGAGGCGCTCTCGACCCCGGAGCGCGAGGCCCAGCGGATCTGCTGCAGCAGCGCCTCCGGATGGTTCGCCTGCAGCGGCTCGAGCGTGTCATCGCCGATGAAGCGCCGCAGCGCCTGCGTGCTCACGTCGCGGCCGATGGCGATCGCCATGCGCACCGCCTCGCGGCCCCAGCGCTCGGCCATCAGCGCCGCGAGCCCGCCTTCGAAGTCGTCGGTGTGATGGCCGTCGGTCACCAGCACGAGCACCGGCGACACCGCGCGCTCCGGCATCGGCGGCACCTTGAGCGCTGCGGCCGCGAGCCGCAGCGCCGCGCCCATGTCGGTGTGCCCCTGCGCGGCGACGTTCGCCCAGCGCAGGCTCGCGACCGGCGTGGGCCGCTCGAGGTGCCAGCGCGCGCCGCTCGAGAACGTGATCGCGCGCACCAGCACCTCGACGTTCGGGTTGTCGCGCGCGGCCGACTGGAGCTGCGGGATCGTTTCCTGGATCGCGACGTTCAGCGCCTGGATCTTGCCGTCGACGTTCATCGACCCCGAGGTGTCGAGCAGCCAGAGGAAGTGCAGCTCGCGCCGCGCCATCTCGCCGCCGGGGCGCTTCGCGAGGGTCGGCTCGGTCACGCGCGGCTCACTTCACCTCGGCGACGAGGTCGCCGAGCTGGATGCGCGTGCCGCGCGCGATGCGGATGCTGCGGCCCGGGTCGAGCTCGCGGCGCTCGCCCTTGTCGGTGGTGACGTGCCAGCGCTGCGTGGAGAGGTTCTTCAGGCCGAGCACGCCCGGGTCGTTCGGGCTCGCGCTCACCTCGGCCACGATGCCGTCGCCGCGGCTCGCCTGCGTGCCCGGCGCCTGGCGCTCGTAGAGCCGCGCGCCGACCGCGACCGGCACGCGGGCGGTGCCGATCTCGATCACCAGCACGTCGGCGCCGTCGTCCCAGGTCTCCGAGCGGGCGCTCGCCGCGGCGCCGGCGGCGGGGCGCTGCGGCGCGGCCGCCGAGGCCGCGCCGGCTGCGCCGGCTGCACCGGCCACCTCGCCGGCCGCGGCCGCCGGCTGGCGGACGCGGGAGAACCGGTCGATGAGCTGCGACGCCGCGAGCTGCGAGCGGTTCGGCGACAGCTCGCGCGCCTTGAGGATGACGGCGGCGAGCAGGACGAACACCCCGAGCTTCACCACCGTGCCGAGCAGGCCGCCCCCGGAGGCGTTCCAGGCCGCGTGCACCGCCGCGGCGAGCACGAGGCCGATCAGGACGGTCTTCACCCGGTTCGCGGGCTTCAGCGCGGCGAGCCCGATGAAGTAGCCGAAGATCCCGGCGTACGCCGCGTGGCCGCAGATGTTGGCGAGGAGGCGCGGGATCATCAGCTCGAGCCCGGCCGATTGCCGCGACTGGAGGAGCTGCTGCAGCTCGAAGGTCGCGCGGTCGACGCCGATCAGCTTGATGAGCGCGCCGTACAGGCTCGCGATGTCCTGCAGGTTCGAGGTGTCGGCGGGCAGCTTCGCGACGACGCCGAGCTTCTTCAGCAGCGCGAGCAGGCCGGCGGTCACGCTGCCGTGGTCGAGGATCGTCCGCGGCACGTACTGGAAGATCGTCTCCGCGAACGCGAAGCCGAGCCCGGCCGCGACGCCGATCAGGATCCCGTCGAGCGGCTCGGTGACGCGCAGCGCCCAGAACGGGCTGCGCGGCTGCGTGAGCTTGAGGCCGAGGTACACGCCGATCGCCACCGGGATCGCCTTCAGCAGCTCCTCCGGCAGGCCGGCGTGAAAGAACATCTTCACGAAGCGCATCGGCAGGCCGTCCTGCTTGGTGATTTCGCCGAAGCCGAACCGGGTCAGGTCCTGCAGCAGGTCCATCACCGGACCCATCGTCAGCACCGCGGTCACCGCGGCGACCGCCGGCATCACCCACCAGGCGGTCGCCTTCCCGGCGATCCGGTAGATCGCGAAGCCGGTGAGGCCGAGGATGAACAGCGCGAACACGATGGTGTAGATCGGCACCCCCACCGGCAGCACGCCGTGCAGCTTGATCGTGAAGGTGGCGCTGCGGTCGCCCATGGTCGAGAAGAGCAGCATGACGACCACCACCGTCGCGACGCCCGGCCAGAACCAGGTGCGGCGCACGAGGTCGTGCCAGGTCCCGCCGAGCGGGACGAGCTGCGAGCGGGTGGGCTCCTGCGGGTTGGCGGGACGCATTTCGCCGCCCGGACGCTTGTGCTCCATCGTCTCCCCCTTCGAATCGTGAACCGCGGCAATCATGGTAACGCCCCCTTTCGTCGGATCAAGATCGGCCCGGACGGACTCGCCCGCCGCGGGATGGCGAGCGGTGGAGACGGGGAGGCCGGGGGGATCTTTCCGGCGGCGGGCGGGGGTCCCGCGGGCCGGCACCTATAATTTCACGCTTTCTCGCGCGCACCCCCCATGGCGACGCTGCTCAAGCCCGGCCAGACCCTGCGCAGCGTCGGCTCCGGCGCCGATGCCCGCGTCGAGTCCCTGCTCGGGGAGGGCGGACAGGGCGAGGTGCACCGGGTCACGCTCGGCACCGAGCGCTACGCGGTCAAGTGGTACAACGATCTCGTCCTCGACCTCGACCGGGGCCTGCGCCGCCGGCTCGGGGTGGCGATCGACCGCGGCGCGCCGTCGGGCAGGTTCCTCTGGCCGTTCGAGCTGGTCACGCTGCCGGACGGCTCGCGTCTCGGCTACCTGATGCGGCTGCGGAAGCAGGGGTTCCACAAGCTGCACAGCCTCCTCGGCCGTCGGGAGGACGACACCAGCACCAACGCCGCCGCGAGCGGCGCGAGCCTGCGGGTGCTGGCGACGATGTGCTGCCTGCTCACCGACGCCCTGCTCGCCCTGCACGCGCAGGGGCTCGCCTACCAGGACCTCAACGCCGGCAGCGTCTTCTTCGACCCGTCGACCGGCGACATCGAGATCTGCGACAACGACAACGTCGACGTCGACGGCGCGCCGAGCATCATGGCCGGCCAGCGCGAGTACCAGGCGCCGGAGATCGTGCTGCGGCAGGCCGGGCCGAGCCGCGCGACCGACCTGCACTCGCTCGCGGTGCTGCTCTTCCGCATCCTGCACAAGGGCCATCCGCTGATCGGGAAGCGCGAGCTCGACCACCCCAACCTGGCGACCGACTCGGTCACCCGCCGGCTGTACGGCACCGAGGCGCGCTTCGTCTTCGACCCGGCGGACGAGTCGAACCGCCCGCTCCCCGACCTGCACCGGCCGGTGCTCGCGCACTGGGACATCTACCCGCAGTCGATTCGCGACCTCTTCACCCGCGCGTTCACCGAAGGGCTCTACGACCCGATGCACGGCCGGGTGCAGGAATCGGACTGGCGGCGGGCGCTGAGCGGCCTGCGCGATGCGGTGGTCACCTGCCGGCGCTGTTCGGCCGAGAATTTCTACGAACCGCGGCGCGTCAGCGGCAAACAGGCGACGTTCCCGTGCTGGTGCTGCGACGCGGCGCTCGCGTCGGCGCCGCCGCGTCTCGGCATCCGCCGCGCCGGCGCGCGCCCCGGGGAGGCGCCCCTCCACATCGTGATCCTCGAGCCCGGCGCCCGCCTCTTCGCCCACCACACCGCCGGGGCCGCCGAGTACGACTTCTCCGCCCCGACCGGCGAGGTGCACGGCGGCGAGCCGCTCGGGCTGCGCAACCTGTCGCGCCGGCCGTGGGTGGCGACGCTGGGCGCCGCGGAGGCGACCGTCGCGCCCGGCGAGAGCGTCCCGCTCGCCGCCGGCGTGCGCGTGCGGTTCGAGCGCGCCGAGGGCGAGGCGAAGCTGTAGGACGCGACTTTTTCCCGCCTGCGCCGCCGATATCGGCGCCGCGTCCGCGTCTCCAGCGCGCGGCGGCGGGACCGGCCCGGCGGTTTGCGGGGAGGCGGCGCCGCGTGATGGAATAGCGACCGCTCGAAGGGAGGGCTCTACCCGTGAACGACGCCGCGGCCGACGCGCTGGCCCGGATTCTCGAACAGTTCGGCCGCGGGCTGCTCGCGGAGCCGACGCGGCTCCGCAGCCTCCTCTTCGACGAGGCGCCCGAGGCGCGCCGCGAGATCACCGCGCTCCTGCACGCGCTCGACGAGCGGGTGCCCGAAGATCTCCTCAAATCCCACGGGAGCGAGCCGCTCGAAAGCCTCGCGCCCCGCCTCGCGAGGCGGCTCGCCGACCGCACGGGGTTGGCGAGGGAGGCCGCCGACTGGGCGGTGAGGGCCTGGGCGCAGAGCCTCGGGATCAGCCTGGGCACGGCTGCCGGGGCGGGCGCCGCGCCGCCGGTCCGGTCGCAGGACGAGTGGGGCGAAACCGAGGTACGCGAGGCGGCCGCGCGCCGGGACGGCGGGCAGGCCGAGCGGACCGCGGGCCGTACGACCGTCCCGGCAACCGGGCAAGCGGCCGACGGGACGGCCGACCGGGCGGCCGACGGGACGCACGGGGCGGCCGACGGGACGGCCGACGGGACGACCGGCCGGACGATCTGGGCCGGCCTCGCGCCGACGCAGCGGCGGGCGATCGGCATCGTCGCGGCAGCCGCGGCGGCGCTCGGCATCTGGTGGTGGCAGCACGAACCGCCGCTCGAGATCACCCGCGTCGAGATGGCCGAGCCGTTCGTCGGCGACGGCAAGCGCCGCGAGGTGTTCGTCGACTTCAACGCCGGCGGCCGCACGGTACGCACGATCGAGATCCGGCTGGTGCAGAGCGACGGCAAGTGGACCCCGCCCAACTGGACCACGAGCGTCGCCCCCGAAGCGTCCGCCCGCGGCCGGACCTCCGCCGGCACCATGAACTACAGCGCGTCGCAGGCGGCGCGCGCGACCTTCGCCTACGTCCTGGTGAGCGCCGACGGCCGCCGCAGCGCGCCGTTCGAGAAGACCTGGGAGATCCTCGCGCCGCCGTCGAGCGCGCCGCGGATCTCGGGCGTCACGGTGCCCAATCCGATCTACGTCGGGCGCGACTTCGCGCTCACCGTCGCGTTCGAGGATGCCGACGCCGACGTCGCGAAGATGGAGCGGCGAGTGGTCGAGAGCTCGAGCCCGTGGCCGCAGGAGCTCTCGGTGGTCGAGCTGAGCGGAGTGCAGGGCCGCAAGAGCGGGACCTTCCCCTACCGGTTCCAGGCGGCGAAAGGAGCCTCCCGCAGCACGCTCGAGTTCGTGCTGATCGACGCGCGCGGCAACCGCAGCGAGCCGCGGCGGGTCACCGTCGACATCCTCGCCGCCCCCGAGCGGGGCGGCCCGCCGGCGGGCGGGGATCGCCCGCAAGGCACGGCGACCGGCGGCGCACGCCTCGCCATCGCGAACGTCAACTCGGCCGGCGGCGGGGTCGAGGTCACGGGGCGCTACAGCGCGGCCGGGCTCGCGCCCGGCCGCTGCGAGGTGCAGGCGAGCGTCTTCGACTCGGGCGGGCGTCCGCTCGCCGCCAACCCGTCGTTCGGGCGCCAGTTCGTGAATGCGCAGGGTTTCCTCACCGGCCGCCATCCGGTCGAGCCGGCCGCGGCGTCGGGCGCGCAGGAGCAGCCGTTCCGGATCGCGATCCCGCTCGGCGCTTTCCCGCACACGCTGAGCGCGACGCGCCCGCCGCTGCAGCTGCGCTCGGCGATCGTCTGCGACGGGCAGCCGGTGTCGAACGTGGTGCAGAGCCAGTTCGCGCGGCCGGGCGGGTAGGACGCGCGGGCGCGCACCGCGCGCCCGCGGCCCTCCGGCCTACACCGGCGGCTCGTACCGCCCGTCGATCGCGCACCACCCGCCGTCGACGAACACCGTCGTGCCGGTCATGTAGCTGCCGGCCTCCGCGGCGAGCAGCACGATCGGGCCGACGAGCTCGGACGGCTCGGCCCAGCGCTGGATCGCCGCGCGCGCGGTGTAGACGCGGCTCCAGTCGGGGTTGTCGCGGATCGGCTGGGTGAGCGGCGTGGCGATGATCCCCGGCGCGATTGCGTTGACCCGCACGCCGTACGGCGCCATCTCGCTCGCGAGGCCCTTCGTCATCAGCGCGATCCCCGCCTTGGTCGAGCCGTAGATGCTCTGGCCGGGCTCCACCGTGAAGCCGCGCATCGACGACATCAAGATGATCGAGCCGCGCCGCTGCTTCGTCATCTGGCGCGCCGCCGCCCGGGCGAGGCGGAAAGTGCCCTTGAGGTTGAGGTCGATGACGCGGTCGAACTCCTCGTCGGTGTACTCGGCGAGCCGCTTGCGGATGTTGACCGCCGGCATCGCGAGCAGCACGTCGAGCGCGCCGTGCGCAGCGACCGTGTCGGCCACCAGCTGATCGACGCTCGCGGTCGAGCGTGCGTCGACGGTGCGCGCCTCGGCCCTGCCCCCGCGGCCGCCGATCATGCGCGCCGTTTCCTCCGCGCCCTCGCGGTTCACGTCGGCGACGACCGCGGTCGCGCCGAACGCCGCGAGGCCCATCGCGCCGGCGCGGCCGATGCCGGAGCCGCCGCCGACGACGAGCGCGACGCGGCCGGCGAGGTCGAAGAGGCTGCGATAGTCGGGAACGTCGGGAGTCATCTCAGCACCAGCTCTTTCCGCCGCACTGCGGCCACCAGCCGCGCGACCGAGTACGCAGCCATGATCGTGCCCGCGATCGGCATCACGACGTACCAGTACACGCGGGAGTACCCGAACACCGGCGAGCGCTCGGAGGCGCTCGCCTCGACGAACACCGCCGACTCGTAGACGAAGACCACGAGGAAGACGAGGCAGAGCGCCTCGACCAGAATCGCGAGCGCGCGGCGCACCGACGGGCGCGTGATCGTCTGCTCGAGGAGATCGACGGTGAAGTGGCTCTTCGTCCGCCAGAGCGCCGCCGCGCACGGGAAGATCAGCCAGCCGAAGCTGAGCTCGATCAGCTCGTCGGTCCAGCCGGCCGAGCGCAGCCCGAAGATGCGGGTGATCACGACGAACGCCACCGTCACGAAGAGCGCGCACAGGCTCGCGACGCTGACCGCCTTCAGCGCCGCAGCGACCACGCGATCGGCGCGCGCTAGCGCCCCGCGCGACCTCATCCCATGATCAGCTTCGGCAGCCACGTCACCACTCCGGGAACGAAAGTGATCAGCATCAGCACCGCGAAGATCGCGACCATGAACGGCGCGAGCTCGCGCGCGAGCTCGATCACGCTCACCCGTGCGACCGACGACATCGCGTACAGCGCCATCCCGACCGGCGGCGTGATCAGCCCGATCATCAGGTTGAGCGTCATCACTACGCCGAAGTGCACCGGGTCGATGCCGAGCTTCGCGACGATCGGCATGAAGATCGGCACCGTCAGCAGCATGATCGCGATGCCTTCCATGAAGCAGCCGAGCACCAGCAGGATCAGGTTGATGATCGCGAGCACCGCCCACTTGTTGGCCGACAGCGCGGTGAGCGCCTGGATCAGCGCGTCGGGCACCCGCATGTAGATCAGGAACCAGCCGAAGAGGCCGGCGGTCGCGACGATGAACATCACCTGCGCGGTCTGGTTCGCGGTCTCGAGCAGGATGCGCGGCAGGTCGCGCCATTTCAGCTCGCGGTACACCGCCAGCCCGAGCACGAGCGCGTACGCGCAGGCGACGACGGAGGCCTCGGTGGGCGTGAAGAGGCCGCCGAGGATGCCGCCCATGATGATCGCCGGCGTCACCAGGGCGGCGAGGCCGTCGACGAGCCCGCGCAGCGCTTCGCCGAGCGAGGCCCGCGGCTCCGACGGGTAGTTCCGGCGCCGCGCGACCACGCCGACCACGACCATCATCGCCACGCCCATCAGGATGCCGGGCACGACCCCGCCGAGAAAGAGCGCGCCGACCGACACCCCGGTCATCGAGCCGAACAGCACGAGCGGGATCGACGGCGGGATCACCGGCCCCACCGTCGCCGAGGCCGCCGACACCGCCGCGGCGAAGCGCGCCTCGTAGCCGCGCGCGGTCATCGCCTTCACCTCGATCGCGCCGAGCCCCATCGCGTCGGCGAGCGCCGAGCCCGACATCCCGGCAAACACCATCGAGCCGACCACGTTCACCTGGCCAAGCCCGCCCTTCATGTGCCCGACGAGCGTGTGCGCGAACCGGAAGATGCGCTCGGTCATCCCGCCGGTGTTCATGAGGTTGCCGGCGAGGATGAAGAACGGGATCGCGAGCAGCGGGAACGCGGTCGTGCTCGCGTAGACGCGCTGGCCGACGATCGTCAGCAGCGACCAGTCGCCGAGCGCGGCGAGCCCGATGACCGCGGTGAGCCCCATCGCCGCCGCGACCGGCAGGCCGAGCAGGAGCAGCGCGACCAGGAGCGCGAAGATCGCGAGGGTGGTCATGGCAGCGGGGCGCCCGCCCCGCCCTTCCGGGCGGGCCGGGCCGGCGCTGGCCCGGCTACTTCTTCTTCGCTTCGTCGACCAGCTTGAGGAAGCGCTGCACGTTCTCCGCGCCGGCGTACTCCGAGATCTTCTTGTAGGCGGGGTCCATCTTCGCGCGGAACACGGCGGAGTTGGGCACGATCACCTGCATGCCGCGCTTCTTCAGGTCCTCGATCTGCTGCGCCTCGGCCTCGGCGATCAGCTTGCGCATGAGGTCGCCCGCCTTCTTGCCTTCCTCGCGCAGGATCTGCTGGTCGGCGGGCGAGAGGCTCGCCCAGCGCTTCGCGTTCACCACCTGCACCATGTTGTTGTACGAGTGCCGGGTGAGCGTCATGTACTTCTGCACCTCGTAGATCTTGTTCGAGGCGATCACCGCGACCGGATTCTCCTGGCCGTCGACGACGCCCTGCGAGAGCGACATGTAGAGCTCCGGGAACGCGATCTTCGTCACCTGCGCGCCGAGCGCCTCCATCGCCGCCTCGAGCTGGATCTCCGGCGGGACGCGGATCTTGAGGCCCTTCACGTCGTCGGGGACGACGATCGGGCGCTTCGAGTTGGTGAGGTTGCGGAACCCCCACTCCCAGTTCGCGAGGATCACGAAGCCCTGCTTCTCGGCGATCGGCCCGTACCAGCCCATCGCCGGCCCGTCGAGGGTGCGGTGCGCGTGCGCGAGGTCCTCGAACACGAACGGCATCATCACCGCGGCGAACGCGCGGTCGAACTTGTCGAGCTGGCCCTGCGTGGGGAGGCCGATATCGATCGTGCCGAGCTTGAGCTGCTGCGCCTGCTCCGGCGGGGCGCCGAGCTGGTTCGCCGGGAACACGTCGACCTTGATGCGGCCGTTCGTGCGCGCGGCGACGTTGGTGGCGAACTGCGTCGCCGCGACGTGCGCCGGGTGGGTAGTCTCGGCGAAGTGCGCGAACTTGAGCACGGTCTGCGCGAGCGCGCCGGCCGGTGCGAGGCCGATCGTCGCGATCGCGGCCGCGATCGCGTGGTTACGCCAGTTCATGGTGTCCTCCTCCATTGCTGCGGGTTCACTGGTGCGGGTGGGCGTCGGTTGTCCGACGAGTGGTCTGCCTGCGGCGCTCGTACGCGGCGCGGATACGCTCGCGCACGCGCGTCAGGTGGATGCGCATCGCCGCGCGCGCGGCATCGGGCTCCTGGCCGGCGATGGCGCGGTAGATCTCCTCGTGCTCGAGGTTGACCCCGGCGAGGTACGCGCGGCGCTCCGGCGCGCCCCCGATCACGTTCACGCGGGCGCGCGGGATCAGCATCCGGCCGACGTAGCGGATGAAGCCGGCGAAATGCCGGTTGCCGGTCGCCTCGGCGACGCGGAGATGGAACTGGAGATCGGGCTCGACCGCGTCCTCGCCGCGTTCGATGCCGGCCTGCATGCGGTCGAGGGCCTCGCGCAGGCCCGCGAGCTGCGCGGCGGAGCGGCGCTGCGCCGCGAGCCCCGCCGCCTCGGCTTCCACGCTGACCCGCAGCTCGAGCATGTGGAGGACCTCTTCCAGCGTGGCGAGGTCGGACTCGGCGACGCGGAACGTGTCCGCCCGGCGCGGCTTGAGCACGAACGCGCCGGCGCCCTGCCGGGTCGCGACCAGCCCTTCCGCCTTGAGGCTCGTGATCGCCTCGCGCACCACCGCGCGGCTGACGCCGAACGACTTGCCGAGCTCATGCTCGCTCGGCAGCCGGTCGCCCGGCTTGAGCGCGCCCTGGAGGATGCGGTCGCCGAGGCCGCGCACGATGCGCGCGGCGAGGCGCTCGCGCGGTGCCGGCAGCGACGGCGCCCGCCGCCCGCGGGCGGTCTGGCCGTTACGGTGCTCGCGCATGCGCATTCCGGGAGAGGGTGGAAGGGAACCGTGGCTAAACTTGTCTGACAAGTTAGCGCAAGACCGGCGGCGTGTCCAGCGGCCCAGGTGCGCCGCCTGGGCCTTCGCGACTAGGCCGCCTGAAGCAGAAACTCGACCTTCACGGCCTCGAACGGAAAGACGATACGCCCGCCCGCGACGCGGTCGAGCACTCCGGCGTTCAGCAGTGCCGTGACATCGCCGTGCACCGCCTTCACGTCGCGGCCGACTCGTCGCGCAGCCTCCCGGATGGAAACGGGACCCGCGCCACACAGCGCCTTGAGCAGCTCCCAGCGCTTGGCGGTAAGCACTTTCCAGAGTAGCTCCGGCGTGGCGAAGCTGATGCGCGCCGATTTCTCCGCCTTCCCCGTCTTCCAGCCGCGCACGAAATCACCCATGGCTTTGGCCGGAGCGCGAACGTCAAGCGTCACGGTTTTCATGGTTCCACCTCTCGATGTCACGTTCAAAATCGGCGATCAGCCTGTCCGGCGTGCTGAAAACGTAAGCCGTCTCCTCGCCGTCGAAATGCCGGTGATCGCCCTTGCCGGTCTCGTTGTCGTAGCGCACCACGCACACCCCGTTCACGACATACGCGAGACGGTACTTGAACCCGTGGGCCGAACCGGCCGCCGGCTTCGGGAGCCGCCACAGCACCAGCTCGGCGAAAGCGGTCTCCGAGTGGACGACCCGTGTCCGCAGGAGCGCGATCGCCTTCATGTTGGAGATTATGCCAACAATCCGCCTGTGTTGTCAATAGCTCCAACACTGGTCGGCGGGCGCGCCCCGCATGCGGGCAACTGCGGCACGCCTCTGGTCACTTCACCGCCCCCGCCGTCAGCCCCTTCACGATGTGCCGCTGCGCCGCGAGCAGCAGCAGGATCGCCGGGATCGCCGACAGCACCGCCCCCGCCGCCATCACCCCGTGCTTGATTTCGTACTCCTGCGCGAACTTCGCGATCGCCACCGGCACGGTCGCGGTCTGCTTCGCGGTGAGGTTGAGCGCGACCGCGAACTCGTTCCAGCTGAACACGAAGCAGATCACCGCCGTCGCCGCGAGCCCCGGCGCGACGAGCGGCACGACGATGCGCCACAGCATCTGCGGCGTGGTGCAGCCGTCGACCCGCGCCGCCTCCTCCAGCTCGACCGGGATCTCGCGCACGAACACCGACAGCAGCCAGATCCCGATCGGCAGGTTGAGCGCGAGGTGCGCGGCGACGAGCCCGGTGTAGGTGTTGTCGAGGCCGAGCGAGCGGAACATCACGTACCACGGCCCCACCATCGTGATCGGCGGCAGCATGTGGAAGACGAGCGACCAGCCGAGCACCGCCGCCGGCACCCAGCGCGGCCAGCCGAGCCGGTGCAGCGAGTACGCCGCCGGCGTCGCGACCGCAAGCACGAGCGCGGTCGAGACCGCCGCGATGAACAGGCTGTTGCCGAAGTCGGCGAGGTAGTCGGAGCTGCGCGAGAACAGGAGCTCGTCGAAGTTCGACCACACCGGGGTGAAGAAAGCGTCGCCGCGCAGCAGCGCGATCTGGTCTTGAACGCGGCGAGCGCGATCCAGGCGACCGGGAAGATCACCACCGCCGCGGCGAGCGCGAGCACCGCGTGCATGCCGAGGCTCGCCGCGCGCGTGCCGACCATCGTCAGGCCTCCTCGCGCCGCCGGCGCGCGGCGGCGAGCGCGAGCACGATCGCGAGCGCGAGCAGGAAGAGAACGACCACCGACATCGCCGAGCCGTAACCCATTCGGTCCTCGGTGAAGAAACGCCGGTAGATGGTGAAGCTCAGCACCTCGGTCGCGGTGCCCGGCCCGCCGCCGGTGAGGAGGTAGACCTCGTCGAAGACCTTGAACGAGACGATCAGCCGGAAGACGGCGGTCACCACGATCGCCGGCAGCATCATCGGCAGGGTGACGTAGCGCAGCTCCTGCCACGCGCTCGCGCCGTCGATCCGCGCGGCTTCGTACACGTCCTGCGGCAGCGACTCGAGCGCGGCGAGGAGGAGCAGGAACACGAACGGCGTCCAGTGCCAGATGTCGACTACCACCACCGAGGCGAACGCGAGCGTCTTCTCCCCGAGCCAGTCCTTCCCCGGCAGGCCGACGAGGCCGAGCACCTGGTTGATGATCCCGAAGTCGGGGTTGTAGGCGAGCTTCCAGATCGCGCCGATCACGATCCCCGGGATCAGGATCGGCAGCAGGAACACGGCGCGGTAGAGGACCCGCGCGCGCACCACCCGGCTCGCGAAGAGCGCGAGGAAGAAGCCGAGCACCATCTCCGCCGACACCGCGCTCACGGCGAAGAGCGCGGTGTTGGCGAGGCCGTCGCGAAAGAGCTGGTCGCGGCCGAGCGCGGCGAAGTGCTTGAGCCCCGCGAAGGACCACTGCGCCGCGCCCTGCTCCCACCGGATGTCGTGCACCGACATCACGAGCAGGTTCGCGATCGGGAGCAAGGTGAGCGCGAGGTAGACCGCGACCGCCGGCGCGAGCGTGTAGTGGCGCCAGCGCGCGGCGTCGCCGGCGGTCCCGGGCGCCGCCATCGAGACTACTTCAGGTCGGGGAGCCGCCCGGTCTTGTACCCGGCTTTACGCATGATCTCGTGGATCTCGGCCGCCGCGGTGTTCAGCGCATCCGCCGACGTCCGCTCGCCGATCACCGCCTGGTTGAGCCTGAGCTCGAGCACGCCGACGATCTGCGCGCCCTCGGGCACCGTGTACATCATGCGCGGGTAAGGCGCGCTGTCGACCATCGCCTTCATCCAGCGGAACTCGGGCTTCTTCCCGAAGTCGGCGGCGTAGACGTCCTTGCGGATCGGCGGCTGGCCGGCCTGCGCGTACTTGAGCTGCGCGTCGTAGGTCTGGAACCACTTGAGGAACGCGAGCGCCGCGACCTGCCGCTCCTTCGGGATGTTCTTCGGGATCGCGCCGATGAAGTGGCCGAGCGTCGGCGCCGGCTGGCCGCCCGGCCCGCGCGGCAGCATTGCGATGTTCATCTGCCCCACGACCGCCGACTTGGTCGGGTCGTCCATCTGCGACCAGGCGGCGATCACCGGCGTCGCGTGCGCCGCCTTGCCGGTGACGAGCGCCTGGATCACCTGCGCCTGGCCGTAGCTCCCCGGGTTCGGCGGCCCCGCGGTCTTCGCGAGCTCGAGGTAGATGTCGAGCGCGCGCTTCGCCTCGGGGCTTGCGAGCGTGACGGTGAAGTCGCCCGCCTTCTCGTCCTTGAAGATCGCCCCGCCGTGGCTGTGGAGATACGGCATCCAGTCGTACGAGATGTCGGAGGCGCTGCGCGCACCGCGCTGGACCATGCCGTAGACGTTCGGCGGGTTGTGGAGCTTGCGCGCATTGGCGAGCAGCTCCTCCCACGTCGTCGGTACCTTGAGTCCGGCCTTCTCGTACAGGTCGGCGCGGTAGTACAGCACCTGGATGTTGCCGTTGATCGGCACGCCGTACACCGCCCCGGTCTTCGCGCTGTTCGACTTCGTCTTCGGGTCCCACCAGGCGGTGTCGTCGTAGCCGATCACCTGCGGGTCGAGCCGGAAGCCGGGGTCGATCTCGGCGAGCGGCACGAGGAAGCCGCCGTGGTAGAACTCCGCGAGCCAGGTCGAGTTCATCACCAGGAGGTCGAACTGGCCCTCCTTCGCCCGCACCGAGTTGCGCTGCTTCTCGGCGCTGCCGGCGAACGGGTTCACGTCGAGGTTGACCTTGTTGCCGGTCTCCTTCTCGTACGCCTCGACCACTCTTGCGAAGCCGCCGAACCAGGGCGACTGGTTGATGACCACGGTGATCGGTGGCTGTTTCTGCGCGAGCGCCGTCGCGGACGCAAGCGCGAGCGTGGCGCCCATCGCGAGCGCCGCCCACCGCCGCACCCGCGGCCCTGCCGTTTCGTTCGACATCGGGTTCTCCTCCTTCGGGTCTCGGATCGGGGGCGCCCCGTCAGGCCTTGTGGATCCGCTTGAGCTCCACGTCGGCGCGCTGCGCGCCTTTGGCGAGCGCCTCCTTGGGCGCCTCGCCGCCGATGACGGCCGCCTGCACCATCTCCGCCACGATCTGGATCACGGCCGGCATCCCGACCACGCCGGGGAACGGCCGCGCGTGCGGAATGGTGTCGAGGAATGCCTGACCGAGCGGGTTCTTGGCGAGGAACGCCTTGTACTCCGGCGCGTCGATCGCCGCCTGCGAGTTCGGGATCGCGCCGCTCTCCCCCGCCCAGCGCGCGCTGACCGGCGTCTGCACCCACCACTGGCAGAACTTCGCCGCCGCCTCCCTGTTCTTGCTCGCGGTCGAGATCGTCCAGTAGTTGCCGGCGAAGTGCGCCCCGCGCTTCACCCGCCGCGGCGGCAGCGCCGTCATGCTCGGCACCTTGGTGGCGAGGATGTTGGCGGTGAACACCGGGTAGAGCAGCGCCGAGCCGACCTTGCGCGTCCCCCATTCGCTCCACGCCTGCACGTCGGTGTACACCTTGCGCGGCGAGACCTTCTGCTTGTTGACCATGTCGGCGAGGAACGTCAGCGTGTCGAGCCCGGCCGGGGAGTTGAACGCGCTCGCGCGTCCGTCCGGGGTCAGGAGCTCGCCGCCGGCGGCGGTGAGGAAGGCGTAGTAGTTCTGCCCGGTGGTGAACCCCACCTGATTCCCGATCATCAGGCCCCACTGGTTCTCCGCCGCGTTGGTCATCTTGCCGGCGACGGCCATCAGCTCGTCCCACGTGTCCGGCGGCTTCGCCCGATCGAGGCCGGCCTTCTCCATCAGCTCCACGGTGTAGAGCATGCAGCCCAGGCCGCCGTTCACCGGCACGCCGTAGCGACGGCCGTCGTAGACGGTGATCGGCTCGAAGTTCCTGAGCGTCGTCGGGTCGAGTTTGACGAGGTCGTCGAGCGGCGCGATCACCTTGTTCTGCGCGAGGTCGCGCGGCACGTAGCCGGGCGCGTGGAAGATGTCGGGCGGGGCACCGGCCGCCACCGCGGCGAGGTACTTGGGCAGGATCTCCGCCACACCGAAGGAGGTCGCCTTGACCTCGACGTCGGGCGTCGCCTGGTTGAACTCGCCGATCATCCGCTGCAGGATCTCGAAGTTGGTGCCGGCGAAGTGCGCCCAGATGGTGACGGTGCGCTTCGCGCCCTGCGCTGCGGCGCGGCGCGGCAGGGCGGCGCCGGCGGCGAGCGCGGCGCTCGCCGCTGCGGCGGCCTTGAGCAGTCGACGCCGGTTCGCTGCGTGAGTCATGGGAGATCCTCCTCTGGTGGTTGGGCGGGCGCTAGCCCTTCAGGCCGCTCATCGCGATGCCCCGGACGAAGTACCGCTGCAGCATGATGTAGATCGCGACCGTCGGGATCACCGACAGCGTGACGATCGCCATGATTATTCCCCAGTCGGCGACCTCGGCCTGCTTCATCGCCGCGAGCAGGAGCTGGATCGTCTGCATCTCGCCCGACTGCACCACGATCAGCGGCCAGAAGAACTCGTTCCAGGACGCGGTGAAGGTGAAGATCGCGAGCGTCGCCACCGCCGGCCCCATGAGCGGCAGCAGCACGAGGCGCAGCGTCTGCAGGCGCCCGCAGCCGTCGATGCGCGCCGCCTCCTCGAGCTCACGGGGCAGCGTCTGCAGGAACTGGCGCATCAGGAAGATGCCGAGCGGCGCCATCATCCGCGGCACGATCAGCCCCTGGTAGGTGTCGACCCAGCCGAGCCACTTCACCAGGATGAAGCTCGGGATCATGGTGGCCTGGCTCGGGATCATCATCGTGCCGAGGATCGCGAGGAACAGCACGTCGCGGCCGGGGAAGCGCAGCCGCGCGAACGGGTAGGCGGTGAAGACGCTGGTCGCCACGACCGCGAGGGTCTCCACCGCGGCCACGATGACGCTGTTGAGGAGCGCGCGGCCGACCGGGTGGCGGCCGACCGCGTTCGCGTAGTTGTCGACGATCGGGTGCGCCGGAATGACGGTCGCGGAGAAGATCTCCATGTTCGGCTTGAACGACGCTGCGAGCATCCACGCGTACGGCAGCAGCGTGACGACGGTGCAGAGCGCGAGGAGGCCGTACAGCAGCACCGCGAGCGGGAGGGGATGGGGCCCCGCGCTCCGGCCGTTCGTCAGCGCGCCGGTCACGTTTCCACCGCCTTGCCGAACGCCTTGAACTGCAGCACCGTGAGCACGAAGATGATCACGAACAGGACGAACCCGACCGCGCTCGCGTAGCCGAGGCGGAAGTACGTGAACGCCTGCTGGTAGAGGTAGAACACCAGCACCTGGGTGCTGCCCGCCGGGCCGCCGCCGGTCATCACGTAGACCAGGGCGAACACCTGGAACGACAGGATCACCGACAGCACGACGACGAACACGATCGTCGACTTGAGGAGCGGCAGGGTGACGAACCGGAACGACGCCCAGCGCCCGGCGCCGTCGATGCGCGCCGCCTCGTAGTACATCGCGTCGATGCCCTGCAGCCCGGCGAGGAAGACGGTGGCGAAGTAGCCGATGTTGCGCCACGCCGCGGTGATGACCAGACACACGAGCGCAAGGCGCGTGTCGGCGAGCCGGAGCGGCCCCTCGACGCCGATCGCGCGCAGCCCCTGGTTGATGACGCCGAACTGCGGGTCGAACATCCACACCCAGACGATGCCGATCGCGATGAGCGAGGTGACCGCCGGCAGATAGAAGATCGTCCGGTAGAGCCTGATCCAGCGCAGCTTCTCGTCGAGGAGCAGCGCCATGCCGAGCGAGAGCACCAGGATGCAGGCGGTGATCCCGACGGTGAAGAGCGCGGTCTGCACGAGGCTGCGCAGGAAGTCGCGGTCGGAGGCGAGCGCGGCGTAGTTCTCGAGCCCGACCCAGGTCGGGCTCGGCGCCATGATGTTCCACTCGTGGAAGCTGAGCCAGAACGAGTAGCCGACCGGGAAGCCGACGAAGACCGCGAAGAAGGCGAGCGCCGGCAGGATCGCGAGCCACGCGAAGCGCGTCTCTTCGTTCCACCAGCGCGGGCGAGCGATCGCGAGAGCGGCCATCGCCCGTCGGCGCGCGCTAGTTCATCTCGGGCGCCGTGCCCGGCGCCGGGGTGAAGCCGAGGTCGCCGCGCGCGAGCGCCGCCTCGCGCCCGCCGAACCGCGCGAGCAGCTCGGCCTGGCGGCGCTTGGCGCGCGCATCGACCTCGACCGGGTCGCAGATCGCGAGCAGCCGCCTGCGCAGCCGCTCGAGCACCGGCGCATACGCCGGATCGCCGGCGACGTCGACGAGCTCGCCGGGGTCGCGCGCGAGGTCGAAGAGCTGCGGCCGGTACGCGACGTAGTGCACGTACTTGTACGGCCCGTCGCGCAGCATGAAGGCGCCCGCCACCGAGCCGATCGCGTGGTACTCGCTCAGCACCCCGCGGTCGGGACGCTCGCCGGCGGCGAGCCGCGCGAGCGAGACGCCCGGATGGCCGTCACCCGGGACCGGTACGCCGACGCACTCGAACACGAACGGGTAGATGTCGACGTGGCTCGCCGGCGCGTCGCGCACCGCCCCGGCCGGCGCGCCATCGCCCGCGAGGAGCAACGGGACGCCCGCCGATTCCTCGTAGAACGTCGACTTGCCCCACAGGCCGCGCGCGCCGACGTTGTCGCCGTGGTCCGACGTGTAGACGACGCGCGTGCCGGCGGCGAGTCCGCTCCGCTCGAGCGCGCGCAGCACCTTGCCGATGTTCTCGTCGAGCGAGCTGACGAGCCCGTAGTAGCCCGCGATCGCGCGCTTCACGTCCGCGGGGCTCTTGAAGTGGGCGTCGTAGTCGACGCAGTGCTCGTAGGCCTTGAGGTACGGGTGGTCCGGCCGCTCGGCCGGGGCGTACTGCTTGGGCATCGGCAGATCGCGCGCCGCGTACTCGTAGTACCACTCCGGCGGCGCGGTGAGCGGGAAGTGCGGCGCGACGAACGACACGAACAGCACCCACGGCCGGTCGTGCCTGCGGCGCGCCGCCTCGTGCAGCCAGACCTGCGCCCGCGCGGCGATGTCCCGGTCGTAGACCGTGTAGGGCGACTCGCCCGGGCCGGCGTACTTCGCCATCTTGTCGCCGCCCTTCCGCTGCGGGATGTCGTCGCGGACGAGCCCCTTCACGTCGCCGAGCGCGTCGATGACGTGCATCGGCACGATCTCCTGCGTGAAGCCGTGGTCGTCGCCCTTCGCGCCGCGGAAGTGCAGCTTGCCGATCGACACCACCTCGTGGCCGCGCGCGCGCAGGACGTGGTGCCAGCTCGGGATCGCGCCTTCGTACGCGTCGCCGTTGTCCCAGTAACCGATCTGGTTCACGTACTTGCCGACGGCAAAGGCCGCGCGGGCGGGCACGCAGATCGGGCAGGTCGTGTATGCGGCGGTGAAGCGCGTGCCGCGCGCGGCGAGCGCGTCGAGGTTCGGCGTGCGGATGATGCCGTGGCCGGCGCACCCCATCACCTGCGGGTTGTGCTCGTCGGACATCACGATCAGCAGGTTTTTGGGAGTCATTGCCGCACCGCCGCTTGCCCGTTTCGCCGTAGTGACCCTACCATACGTTCAGATGTCTAAACAAGTTGGCCACCGCTCCCCCGGCCGCGTCCGGCGCGCTGCGCTGCAGCGCGCTCGCGCGGGTGCGCCGACGCGCGCCGACGCGCGACTCAAGGGACTCGCGGCGCTCGAGCCCGAGGAACTCGCACCGCTCTATCACCAGATCACCGAGACGCTCACGCGCCAGATCCACTCCGGCCGCTGGCGCTCGAACGACGAGCTGCCCTCGGAGGCGGGGCTCTGCGCGCACTTCGGCGTGGCGCGCGGGACGCTGCGCCGCGCGCTCGACGACCTCCAGCGCCGGGGATTGATCGTCCGGCACCAGGGCCGCGGCACGTTCGTCGCGCAGCCGAAGTTCGAAGGCAGCGTGCTCGGGTCGTACCGCAACTACCGCGGCGGTGCCGGGGTGCCGCACGATCCCGAGTCGCGCCTGCTCGGCATCGAGCGCCGTCGCGCGCCGCCCGACCTCCAGCGGCTGCTCCGCCTCGGGCCGCGCGACGACGTGTTCGAGGTGCGCCGGTTGCAGTTCATGGGCGGCCACCCGATCACGGCGTCGACGAGCTTCCTGCCGGCGGCGCTCTGCCCCGGGCTCGCCCAGCTCGACCTCGAGCACGAGCCGTTCTACGGCGTGCTCGAGAGCCGGTACGGTCTCGCGTTCCTGCGCGCCGAGGAGTTCCTCGAGCCCGCCAACGCCGACGAGTACGTCGCCCGCCACCTCGAGGTGCCCGAGGGTACGCCGGTGTTCCGCGTCGAGCGCCACACCTACCTCGTCGGCGACCGCCCGGCCGAGTTCCGGCAGGCGTACATGCGCGGCGACCGCTATCGTTACCGCATCGACCTCCGCTAGGACGCCCATGGCGCGCCCGCCGAACTGGCTCTTCTTCCTCTCCGACAACCACGCGCGCAGCGCGACCGGCTGCTACGGCAACGCGGTGGTCCGTACGCCGACGATCGACCGGATCGCCGCCGCCGGCACGCGCTGGGCGAACGCGTACACGGCGAGCCCGCTCTGCTGCCCGGCGCGCGCGGCGATCGCGACCGGCCGCTTCCCGTTCCAGACCGGCTACTGGGACAACGCGATCGTCTACGACGGCCGCCGCCGGAGCTGGATGCACGCCTTGCGCGACGCCGGCGCCGACGTGGTCTCGGTCGGCAAGCTCCACTTCCGCTCGAGCGACGACGACAACGGCTTCAGCGAGGAACTGGCGCCGATGCACATCCTGAACGGCAAGGGCGGCGTCAGCATGCTGCTCCGCTGGTCGGACGAGGAGCCGGTCAACGCGGGCCAGTGGGGCCTCTACCTCGAGCAGTCGCACGCGGGCGAGAGCCACTACCAGGAATACGACGGCGAGATCTCGCGCCTCGCGGTCGACTGGCTGCAGCGGCGCGCCGCGCAGCGCGACCGGCCCTGGGTGCTCTTCGTCTCGTACGTGAGCCCGCATCCGCCGTTCACCGTGCCGCAGTCGCTGCTCGACTCGTATCCCGCCGATGCGATGCCGCTCCCCCCGCTCTTCCGCCCCGACGAGCGTCCGGCGCACCCGGCGATCGAGCACCTGCGGCGGATCATGGGGTTCCGCGCGATGACCGACGAGGCGGCGCTGCGGCGCATCGCCGCCTGCTACTACGCGCTCGCCACGCACCTCGACCGCGAGCTGGGGACGGTCCTGCGCGCGGCGGAATCGCTCGGCCTCCTGGCGAACACGCGCGTCGCATACACGAGCGACCACGGCGAAGCGCTCGGCGCGCACGGACTCTTCGGCAAGTACACGCTGCTCGATCCCTCCGCGACGATCCCGCTCGTGATGTCCGGCCCCGGCATCCCCGCGGGCCGCGTCGTGGGCGAGCCGGTCTCGCACGTCGACCTGTTTCCGACGCTCCTCGAGAGCGCCGGCCTGCCGGCGGAGCCCGATCTCCCCGGCCGCCCGCTCCTCGGCAACGCGGTGTCGCGCGGGCCGGTGTTCGCCGAGTACCATGCCGCCGGGTCACGGCGCGGGGCGTTCCTGCTCCGCGACGGGGCGCACAAGCTGATCTACCACGTCGATGCGCCGCGGCAGCTCTTCGACCTCGGCGCCGATCCGAACGAGTCGCGCGACCTCGCTGCGAGCGCGGCCGGCGGCGCGATCGCCGACCGGCTCGAGGCGCGGCTCCGCATGATCTGCGACCCGGAGGCGGTGGACGCGCAGGCGCGCGCCGATCAGCGCGCGAAGGCCGAGTACTGGGGCGGCAACGACGCGATCCGCAAGGAAGGGCTGCTCGTCTACACGCCGCCGCCCGGCGTCGCCGCGGTGGTCGAGCCGGCACGGTCGTAGCCGGCATGCACGCGCGCACCGCCCCAGTGGAGGCCCGGCCGAAGATCGCGGTGTGCGGGGTGACGAAGCGCTACGGCGCGGCGGTGCTGAACGGCCTCGACCTCGAGGTGGCGGAGAACGAGTTCGTCACGCTGGTCGGCCGCAGCGGCTGCGGCAAGACGACGCTGCTCAACATCATCGCGGGGCTAGTGGAAGCGACCGCGGGCGAAGTGCTCGTCGACGGCGTCGCCGTCACCGGACCCGGACGCGGCAAGGGCGTCGTGTTCCAGGCGCAGGCGCTCTTCCCCTGGCTCACCGCGATCCGCAACATCGAGTTCGGCGCGCGCAGCCGCGGGCTCGACGCCGCCGCCTGCCGCGCCGAAGCCGAGCAGCTGCTCGCGCTCGTCGGGCTCGCGGGCTACGGCGACCGGTATCCGTCGCAGCTCTCGGGCGGCATGCAACAGCGCGTGGCGATCGCGCGCGCGCTCGCGCAGGACCCGCAGATCCTGCTCATGGACGAGCCGTTCGGCGCGCTCGACGAGATCACCCGGATCGAGATGCAGGACGAGCTGCTGCGGGTGTGGTCGACGCGTCGCAAGACGGTGCTCTTCGTCACCCACAGCATCACCGAGGCGCTCGTCCTCTCGGACCGCGTCGTGGTGATGGGCGGCGGCGGCATCGTCGGCGAATACCCGCTCGACGCGCCGCGGCCGCGGAGCCGCGCCGACCCGCGGCTCGCCGCGCTGCACGAGCGCATCTGGGAGCACCTCCGGTGAGGTGGGTCGAGCGGCCGTGGTTCCAGGGCGCCGCGTGCGTCGTCGTCCTGCTCGCGCTCTGGGAGGGCGCTTCGGCGCTCGGCTGGCTGAAGCCGTTCCAGTTTCCGCCGCCCTCACGCATCGCGGCCGCGTCCTGGGAGATGGTCGTCGCCGGTTTTCCGACCGGCACGCGGATCGGGCAGCATGCCCTCGTCACCCTCCAGCGCATCTTCACCGGGTTCGCGCTCGCCACCGTGGTCGCGATCCCGCTCGGCCTCCTGATCGGCCGCGTCCCGGCGCTCGATCAGCTGACGCTCCCGATCGTCACGTTCGCGCGCTCGGTCGCGACGCTCAGCCTGCTGCCGCTCGCGCTGCTCTGGTTCGGCCTCGGCGAGACCTCCAAGGTGATGCTGATCGCCTACGCCTGCTTCTGGGTGATGCTCACCAACGCGATCGCCGCCGCGAAGTACGTCGACCCGGTGCTCATCCGCGCCGCCCGGACGATGGACGCACGCGGGCCGGCGCTCTTCTTCCGGGTGATCCTGCCGGCGGCGACGCCGCGGCTCCTCGCCGGCGCGCGGGTGGCGATCGGCATCGGCTTCATGGTGATCGTCGGCGCCGAGATGATCGCGACCGTCGCCGGGCTCGGCGCGCTCATCATGGAGGCGCGCACGTTCTACCGCACCGACGTCAGCATCGTCGGGATGATCGCGCTCGGGGTCCTCGGGTTCGCGTTCACCGCGGGTCTCGGCTGGCTCGAGCGCGTCCTCCTGCCCTGGCATCGCGGCCTCGCCGAGGTGCGCCGGTGAGCGGCGCGCGCCTGCGCGAGATCGCGCTCGGCGTCGCCGGGACGATCGCGTTCCTCGCCGTCTGGGAGATCGCCGCGCGCACGGGCCCGGCGAGCGCGCTCTTTCCGCCGCCGACCCGCGCGGTCGCCGAAGCGCTCGCCAAGCTGCCGCCGGCGACGATCGCAGACCACGTCGTGGTCAGCCTCGGCCGGATCGCCGCGGGCTTCGCGGCCGGCGCCGCGCTCGGCATCGCGATCGCGATCGCCGCGGGCTGGTACCGCACCTTCGGCAACCTCGTCCGCCCGGTGATCGAGTTCCTGCGGCCGATCCCGCCGCTCGCGTGGATCCCGATGGCGATCGTGTGGTTCGGGCTGGGCGAGGCCTCGAAGGTGTTCGTGATCTTCCTCGGCGCGTTCTTCCCGGTGCTGACCAACGCCTACCGCGGGATCACCGGCGTCGACCCGACGCTCGTGCGCGCCGCGCAGACGATGGACGTGAGCGGCCTCGCGCTGCTGTGGCGCGTGATGCTGCCGGCCGCCCTGCCCGACATCGCGGTCGGGCTGCGGGTCGGCTGGGGCCTCTCGTTCGGCGTCCTCGTCGCCGCCGAGCTGATCGCCGCGGACCGGGGCATGGGCTTCATGATCATGAACGCGCGCCAGACGGCGGAGGTCGGGGTGATCATCTTCGGCATCCTGCTGATCGGGCTCGCCACGCTCGCAACCGACTGGGTGCTCGGCTTCGCCATCCGGCGCTCGGTCGGGAGATGGCATCCGGTGTGACCACCAAGGAGGAGAGACCATGGAAAACAGACGCAGACAGCTTCTCGCCGGCGCCGGCGCGCTGGCCGCCGCAGCCGCGTTCCCGGGGCTCGCGCGCGCGCAAGGACCGCGCCCCGAGTCGGCGAACCTCGCGCTCGGGTTCGGCGTCGATCCGCCGTTCGCCCCCCACATCCTCGGCATGACGCAGGGCTGGTTCAAGGACGCCGGCTTCCCGGACGTCAAGACGCGCACCTTCACCGCCGGCGCGCTCGCCGGCGAAGCGCTCCTCGCAGGCGAGATCCAGCTCTGGACGCCCGGCAACCTCCCGCCGATCTCGATGGCCTCGAACGGCAGCCCGATCGTCGTGCTCGGCACGAACTGCGTGAACTGGAACCTCGAGAAGCTGGTCGTGCGCAACGACGCGAACGTCAGCGCGCCCGAGGACCTCTATCGCATCAAGATCGGCCTGCTGCAGGGCTCGACCTCGAGCGCGCTCCTCTACTACCTCGCGCAGCACTACAAGCTCGACCCGCAGAAGCTGCAGGTCGTGAACCTCCCGCCGCCGGAGCAGCTCGCCGGCCTCGCTTCGGGCACGGTGCAGGCCTTCATCTGCTGGGAACCGTGGCCGTTCCGCGCGCTCGCCACCGGTCAGGCGCAGGTGGTGCACACCGGATCGACGAGCCAGTTCGCCGCCAACAAGGGCCAGACGGTGCGCGTCTCGAACAACCGGTCGATCTTCGTCGCGAACCAGGACTACGTCCGCAAGAACCCCCAGGCGGTCGCGGCGCTGCTGGCGGTGCTGCTGCGCGGCCAGCGCCAGAGCGGCGACCCGGCGCGGCGCGACGACACGATCCGGATCTTCTCCGAGTTCCAGAAGCAGGACGCGGCGATGAATCGCGCGATCTGGGGCGACTACGCCTTCAACCCGGCGTTCGACGAGGCGTACGTCGAGGACATGGAGCGCACCGCGGCGTTCCTCGAGGCGACCGGCCGGATCAAGAAGCGCGTCCACATCCTCGACTACACGTACTCCGATCCGCTCGCGCGCATCGACCCGGCGCTCGTCAAGGTGCCCGGGCGGTGGAAGGCGTGAGCGCGGCGGACACCGTCGGCATCGGCTTCCTCGGCGCCGGCTCGATCGCCGACTATCACCTCGGCGGGCTCGCGGCGGCGGGCGGCGCGGCGGTGCGCGTCATCGCCGCGCGCTCGCGCGAGCGGGCCGGCGAGGTCGCGCGCCGCTTCTCGATCCCGGAGGTCGCGACCGACTGGCGCGCGGTCCTCGACCGGCGCGACGTCGACGCGGTGGTGATCGCGACGCCCGACGACACCCACTGCGAGATCGCGTGCGCGGCGGCGGACGCCGGGAAGAGCGTGCTGCTGCAGAAGCCGATGGGGCGCTCGAGCGCCGAATGCCTGCGCATCCTCGAAGCGGCGCGCCGCAGCAAGGTGTTCCTGCAGGTGAGCTTCATGCACCGCTACTTCGAGGAGGTGCAGCGCACGGCGGAGCTCCTGGCGGCCGACGCGACGGGGCCGGTACTCTCGGCGCGCATGCGCAACGCGACGCCCGGCCCGGACTGGAATGCGTGGTTCTTCTCGCGCGACAGGGTCGGCGGCGGCGTGGTCCTGCAGCTCGGCGTGCACGGGATGGACGTGCTGCGCTTCCTCTTCGGCGACGTCGCGACGGTTTCCGCCACCGTCGCGCAGCTCCTCGCCGAGCGCCGCCTGAAGGACGGCACGATCGTGCGCCCCGACAACGAGGACCACGCTTTCGCGACCTACCGGTTCGAGCAGGGGCCGCTCGTCTCGCACGAGATGGACCTCACCGAGCAGGCCGGCACCGACCGCTTCGGCTGCGAGATCTTCTGCGCGGAGGCGACCCTCCGCCTGCGCTCGGAGCGCGGGCCGCTCGCCCTCTTCGCCCCCGGCGTCACCGGCAAGCGCGAATGGGTGGTGCCGGAGCTCCCCGCCCGGCGCTTCGGCGAGCGCCACCACGCCGACTTCCTCGATCGCGTGCGCGGCAGGCTGCCGCCCGACCAGACCGCGCTCGACGGCCTGGCGACGCTGCTCCTCGCCGAGGCGATCTACCGGTCGTCGGAGTCCGGCCGGACGGAGCGCGTCGTGCCCGTCGCGGAAGCCACCGGAGATCGCAAGTGATTCGCATCGGCATCCTGAGCTTCGCGCACTATCACGCGAACTTCTGGTCGGAGGTCTTCCGCGACGACGCCGGCGTCGACTTCGCCGGCGTCTGGGACGACGATGCGGAGCGCGGCGCGGAATCCGCGGCGAAGTACGGCGCGCGGTTCGTGCCGTCGCTCGACGCGCTGCTCGAGGCGGTCGACGCGGTCGCGGTCTGCTCGGACACCGCGGCGCACCGGCCGCTGATCGAGCGCGCCGCCGGACGCGGGAAGCACGTCCTGTGCGAGAAGCCGATCGCCACGACGCGCGAGGACGCGCGCGCGATCGCGGCCGCGATCGAGCGCAGCGGCGTGCGGTTCATGCAGAGCTTCCCGAAGCGCTTCGACCCGGCGAACCACGAGATCCGCCGCCGGCTGGAGGCGGGCTTCTTCGGCACCCCGTGGCTCGTGCGCGTGCGCCACGGCCACCGCTACGGCCACGACGCCGCGTTCACCGGCGGCTGGTGGGCCGACCCCGCGCGCTCCGGCGGGGGCACGCTGCTCGACGAGGGCGTGCACGGCGCGGATTTCCTGCGCTGGCTCTTCGGCGACCCGGAGTCGGTGACCGCGATGATCTCGGATCGCACCTCCGGGCTCGCGGTCGAGGACACGGCGCTTGCGATCTACCGTTTCCCGGGCGGCCTCCTCGCCGAGCTCGCGACCGGCTGGAACTTCCAGGCGGCCGACGTCTCGGTCGAGATCTTCGGCACCAGGGGCAGCGCGCTCCTCTCGGGCGTCGACCTCGCGTCGAAGGAGCACACCGCGAGCGGCTTCCTGCGCTTCTATTCCGCCGACCAGGCGGAGAAGGCCTGGGAGGTGTCGCCGATCGTGCCGCGGTTCAAGACCGGCGGCTTCCACCAGCAGAACGCGATCGCGTTCGTCGACGCCCTCAAGCGCGGCGCGGCACCGCCGATGGGCCTCGAGGACGGCCGGCGCTCGCTCGCGATGATCCTCGCCGCGTATGCGGCGGCGCGGACCGGCGCGGCGCAGCGCGTAGCGGAGTTCTACTGATGAGCGACATCGTCACCCGCCAGCTCGAGATCGAGGTCGAGCCCGGGGTCCGGACCGGCGCGTACGCCGCGCTGCCCGCGCGCGCCGACGGCTGCCCCGGCGTGCTCGTCCTCGGCGAGATCTGGGGCGTCAACGGCAACATCCGCTCGGTGTGCGACCGCCTCGCGCACGCTGGTGTCGTCGCGCTCGCGCCCGACCCGTACCGCGGCGAGCCGCCGCCCGTCTATCAGGACCCGATCGAGCGCGTGCTCGGCTACTTCGACCGCTACGACGACCCGCGCGGGATCCGCGACTGCCGCGCGGCGCTCGGCGTGCTCGCCGGCGGCCTCGGCGCGCGTCCGCGCACGCTCTACGCCTGGGGCTTCTGCAAGGGTGGGCGCTTCGCGCACTACCTCGGCGCCTTCGATTCCCGGCTCGCAGGCGTGATCAACTTCTACGGCCGCGTCGGCTTCGTGCGCGACCCGGTCCTCAAGCCGTTCACGCCGCTCGACGTAGCCGGGCTGGTCCAGCCGCCGTACCTCGGCCTGTTCGCCGAGCGCGACCCGCTCATCTCCGCGCACGACGTCGCGGCGCTGCGCGAGGCGTTCGAGCGGCGGAGGCACCCGCATCATCTGCACGTCTACGCGGGGGCGGAGCACGCCTTCTTCAACGACACGCGGCCCTCGCACCATGCGCAGGTCGCCGCGGATGCCTGGGCGAAAACGCTCGGGTTCATCACCACCGGGAGACTGCCGTGACGCTGTCGGTCGCGTTTCTGGGCTGCGGCGGGTTCGCGCGCCGCTATCACGTGCCGGCGCTGCGCGGCGACTCCCGTGTGCGGCTCGCCTGGATCTGCGACGCCGCACCCGAGCGCCTGCGTCCGCTCGCGGCCGAGACCGGCGCGCGGCTCACCGCCGACGTCGCCGACATCCTGGCGCCGGGGGCGTGCGACGCGGTGATCCTCAGCACGCCGCACACCCTGCACGCCGAGCACTCGCGCCGTTGCATCGCCGCCGGCAAGCACGTTCTCGTCGACAAGCCGTTCGTCATGCACGAGCGCGAAGCGGCCGAGCTCACTGCGGCCGCCGCCGCGCGCGGCGTCGTGGGCGCGGTCGCGTTCACGCGCCGCTTCGACGCCGGGTCGCTCCGGGCGCGCGAGCGCGTCGCCGCCGGCGCGATCGGCGAGATCCGCCACGTGGCGACGGTCCAGCTCGGCTACGAAAGATCGGGCTGGTTCCTCGACCCGGCGCTCGGCGGCGGCGGGCCGTTCACCGGGCGCGGCGCGCACATGGCGGACCTGCTTCCGTGGCTCCTGGGGCGCGCGCCGACGCTGGTGCGCGCGGTCGTGCGGCCGGGCGCGCCGGGGAAGGCGGACGAAGGCGGCTTCATCGAGCTCGATTTCGGCGGCCTTCGCTGCCACCTGACGTGCCTCTCGGGCGTGACCGGCGGCCTGCACATGTGGGACGAGATCCGGCTTTACGGCGAGGACGGCCTGCTCGAGCTCAAGCGCCCGCTCGACGTGCCGCTCGGCTGGCAGCTGACGCGCTGGGGGCGCGGCCGCGAGCCGCTCGAAACCGTCGCGGCCGACGCGACGCCCGGACCCGCAACGCGCGACTTCGTGGACACGGTGCTCGGGCTGCAGCCGGCACCCGCGTGCAGCTTCGCCGACGCGCAGGTCTCGGTGCGCGTGATCGAGCGCGCGTTCGAGTCGGCGCGCGCGGCCGGGCGCTGGCTCCAGGTCTAGCAGCGCAACCTGCCAGCGACGATGTCCGCCGCCACCCCCTACCTGGATCCGCACGTCCACCTGTGGACGCGGGACGCGGCCGAGCCCTTCTGGATGTGCCAGAAGATCGACGCGCTCGACCGCGACTTCACGCTCGAGGCGCTCGGGCGGCTGCAGGATGCGGCCGGCGTCGGCGGCGCGATCGCGGTCCAGGCGATGACCGACGTGGCGGAAAGCGAGCGCCTCCTCGACCTCGCGCAGGCGAGCCCGCGGCTCGCCGGGGTCGTGGCCTGGGCCGATCTCCTCGACCCGGCGCTCGGCGAGCGCGTCGCCGCCTACCGCACGCGGCCGAAGTTCGCCGGCATCCGGCCGCTGCCGCCCGACACCTTCGGCGGGGACTGGCTCGGGGACGCGCGGAGCGCGGCGGCGCTCGACACGCTGCGCTCGCTCGACTGCTGCGTGGACCTGCTCGCGCGGGTGGAGGACCTGCCGCGCCTGCGCGCGCTGGTGCGGCGGATCCCGGGCCTGCGCGCGGTGCTGAACCACGCCGGCCGGCCGGCGGTGATGACCGGCGACACCGCCGCGTGGCGGCGCGAGATGATCGCGTTTGCGCGCGAAACGGGCGCCGTGGTGAAATGCTCCGGCCTGGTCGAGCGTGCGGGCGTGGAATGGACCGCGGCCTCGATCACGCCCTGGGTCGCCGGCCTGATCGAAGCGTTCGGCCCGAAGCGGGTCATGTTCGCGACGAACTGGCCGGTGATGACGATCAGCGCGAACTACGGACTGTGGGTGCGCACGCTCGCGGCGATCCTCGACGAGCTCGGGCTCGCCGCCGAGGAGCGCGACGACGTGATGTGGCGGACGGCCGCGACCACCTACCGGGTGGCGTGGCCGCCGGCCGGTTAGCGCGGCAGCGACCGCGCAGGACTCGCTCGGGCTCTCGTTCATGACGGTGGTCGCCGCCGAGTTCATCGCCGCCGATACCGGCGTCGGCTATCTCATCTTCAGCTCGCGCCTCTTCGCCCGGACCGATTACGTCTTTCTCGGCATCCTGCTCCTCGGTATCATGGGCTTCGCCGCCAACCGGGTGCTGAAGCAGCTCCTCTCGCACATCGCTTATCGCTACGACGTCAAACTGTGACCGGGTGACCCGATGAACCGACTGATCGTCCTCGTGCTCGCGCTCGGCTTCGCTGCGAGCGCCGCGGCGCAGCAGTTTCCGACGCGCCCGATCCACATCGTTGCGCCCTACGCGGCCGGCGGCGCGATGGATCTCACTTCCCGTGCCGTGGCCGCCGCGATGACCGAAGCGCTCGGCCAGCAGGTGGTGGTCGAGAACCGCACCGGCGGCCAGGGCCTGATCGGCGCCGAGTACGTCGCGCGCGCCAAGCCCGACGGCCACACCGTGGTGATGTACTCGGACGCGCTCGCGATCTCGCCGGCGATCTTCGCGAAGATCCCGTTCGATCCGGTCAAGGACTTCGCGCCGGTCACCAACACGATTCTCGGTTCGCACATCATCGCGGCACACCCGTCGGTGAAAGCGAACACGCTGCAGGAGCTGATCGCGCTCGCGCGCAGCGAGCCCGGCAAGCTCGCCTTCGGCTCGCCGGGGACCGGCACGCCGCAGCATCTCGCCGGCGAGCTCTTCAAGCAGCAGGCCGGCGGGCTCGACATCGTGCACGTGCCCTATCGCGGCGGCGGCCAGCTCATCATCGACCTCGTCGGCGGCCAGGTCCCGCTCGGCCTGATCGGCCTGCCGCCGACGCTGCCGCACATCAAGGCGGGCAAGCTCAAGGTGTTCGCGGTCACCGCGCGCAAGCGCTCGGCCTCGCTGCCCGACGTGCCCACCGTCGAGGAGGCGGGCCTCGCCGGCTACGAGACGGTGCAATGGTTCGGACCGGCCGCGCCCGCGGGCACGCCGAAACCGGTGGTCGACCGGCTGTACGCCGAGTTCGTCCGCGCGCTCAAGCACCCGGCGGTCGTCGACCGCCTCACGCAGGCCGGCCTCGAGATCGCGCCGAGCGCCTCGCCCGAGGCGTACGGCGAGTTCATCCGCGCCGAGGTGGGGCGCTGGCCGGCGATCGTCAAGGCCGCCGGGCTGAAGCCGGAGTGACCGTGGCGCGCAAACCGAACGTCCTCTTCATCACCTCCGACCAGCAGCGCGGCGACTGCTATGGCTTCGAGGGGCGCAAGGTCCGCACGCCGCATCTCGACGAGATGGCGCGCGCGGGCACGCGCTTCGCCGCCTGCATCACGCCGAACCTCGTCTGCCAGCCGTCGCGCGCGTCGATCCTCACCGGCCTCCTGCCCTGCACCCACGGCGTCTCGGACAACGGCATCGACCTCGACCCCGCGGTCGGCGAAGCGGGCTTCGCCGGCGCGTTCGCGCGCGCGGGCTACCACACCGGCTACCTCGGCAAGGCGCACTTCGCCACCTCGCACACTTTCGCCGCGACCGGCACGCCGGAGTGCCGCAATTCCGACCAGCCCCGGGACTGGAACGGGCCGTACATGGGCTTCGAGCACGTCGAGTTGGTCGTCGAAGGGCACAACCACTGGCCGCCGATGACCCCGCCCCGCGGCCAGCATTACGAGCGGTGGTTCCACGCCGGGGGACGGGGTGCGGAGCTGCAGCGGCTGTACGAAACCCAGCTCGAGCCGCGCTCGACCGCGGTGCAGACCTTCCACTCGGCGCTGCCGGTCGCTTTCCACAACTCGACCTGGATCGGCGACCGCGCGATTCGCTACCTCGACGCGCATCGCGACGAGCCGTTCTGCGCGTGGGTGTCGTTTCCGGACCCGCACCACCCGTTCGACGCGCCGGTGCCGTGGAGCCGGCTGCATCATCCCGACGAGGTCGACCTCCCGCCGCACCGCTCACTCGACCTCGAGCGCCGGCCGTGGTGGCACCGGCAGAGCCTCGAAGGGAAGCCCGAGATCGTGCCGCACCTCGCGAAGATCCGGACCGAGTACTCGCGCATCCCGGTGCAGACCGACCGGCAGCTGCGCGAGCTCGTCGCCAACTACTACGGGATGATCGCGCTCATCGACCACAACGTCGGCCGCGTCCTGCTCCACCTGGAGACGCTCGGCCTCGACCGCGACACGCTGGTCGTCTACTCCACCGACCACGGCGACTGGCTCGGCGACCACGGCCTCATCCTGAAAGGGCCGATGGCCTACGACGGGCTGCTGCGAGTTGGCCTCCTCGTGCGCGGGCCGGGGGTGCCGGCCGGCAAGGTCGTCGCCGATCCGGTCTCGACGATCGATCTGCCGGCGACGTTCGCCGACTACGCCGGCGTGAGCTTTCCCGCGGCGAAGCACAGCACGAGCCTGCGGCCGCTCATCGAGTCGGACCGCGTGCGCCGCGACTTCGCCTACAGCGAGTGGGACCTGCGCGCCTCGCGCTCCGGCGTCGATCTCGACCTGCGGACGGTGCGCACGAAGACGCACAAGCTCACCGTCGACCTCCGCTCGGGCGCAGGCGAGCTGTACGACCTCGCGAACGATCCGCACGAGATGGACAACCGGTTCGGCGACCCGGGCGCCGCCAAAGCGCAGCGCGAGCTCGCGGACATGATCGCGAGCCGGCCCGCCGACGCGGTGCCGCGGCTGCCGCAGGTGGGGATGGCGTGAAGGCGGCGGCCGCGCTGGACGGCGGCGGTGGCCACGCGTACCATGCCGGAGTGACCAGAATTCTGGTCCACTCGCCCTGGAGCCGACATGTCGAAGACCCTGCCGATCTCGGAAGTCAAGGCACGGCTGCCGGAGCTGGTCACCGGGGTGGAGGAACGTGCGGAAGAGGTGGTGGTGACGCGCAACGGCCGGCCGGCGGCGGTGCTGCTCGGCTACGCGGAGTTCGAACGGCTCAAGGAGACGCTCGACGTGCTGAGCGATCCGGGCCTGATGCACCAGGTCGAGGAAAGCCGCGCGTTCTACGCCGCGGGGCGCAAAGGGCTCTCGTTCGAAGACGTCTTCGGCGAGCCGCTGCACCCGGCCCGCAGGCGCCGGCGCTGATGGCCGGCTATCGGCCGGAGATCCCGCCGCACGTGGCCGAAGTCGTCCGGCACCTCCCGCCGGAGGTGAAGCGAGGGATCAGGGCCGCGCTGCGGCACCTGTGCGCCGATCCCGCGGCGGGCACGCCCCTGCAGAGCGAGCTCGAAGGGTTCTCCAAGTATCGCGTCCAGCGCTTCCGCATCGTGTACGCCGTCGACCGGCCGCGGCGAATCCTCCGTATCGTCGCGGTCGGTCACCGGCACGTCGTCTACGAAGCGCTGGCCGATCTGGTTCGCAAGGGCAGGACGTGAAGATCGTCGACGTCCGCGCGCATTGCCTGCGCTCGCCGCTGACGCAGCCGTTCGCCTTCTCGCAGGGGTGGGTGGCGAGTCGCGGCGCCACGATCGTGGAGGTGACGACCGACGAAGGCGTCACCGGCTGGGGCGAGGCGCTCTGCCAGGGCCTCCAGCCGCCGGAGATCGCTGCGGCGGCGGTGCGCTCGGCGCTCGCGCCGCTCGCACTCGGCGCCGATCCGCTCCAGCCCGAGGTGCTCTGGCACCGCATGTACCACCAGACCCGCGACTACGGGATGAAGGGTGCGGTGATCGGCGCGATCAGCGGCGTCGACGTCGCGCTCTGGGACATTCTCGGCAAGGTGCGCGGCGAGCCGGTCGCGAAGCTCCTCGGCGGCATGTTCCGCGACCGCGTGCAGGCGTATGCCACGGGCTTCTATCGGATCACCGGGCAGGGCGAGGCGACTCGGCTCGCCGCCGAAGCGGTGGAGAAGCTCGCGGCGGGCTTCCGCGCGCTCAAGGTGAAGCTCGGCTTTGACCTCGACGACGATCTCGCCGTCATGCGCGCGATCCGGGAGGCAACCGCCGGCCGCGAGTGCGAGGCGATGATCGACACCAACCATGCCTACGGCGTCGCCGAGGCGATCGCGCTGGGCCGCGGCCTGGAAGCGCAGGGCTGGAAGCTCCGCTGGTACGAGGAGCCGGTGACGCAGGAAGACCTCGAGGGCTACGGCGAAGTGCGGCGCGCGCTCGCGACCCCGATCGCCGGCGGCGAGAACGAGTACACGCTCTTCGGCTTCCGCGAGCTCTTCGCCCGGCGCGCGGTGGACGTCGCGCAACCCGATCTGTGCGCGGCCGGCGGCTTCACCGGCTGCCGCCACATCGCCGCGCTCGCGCAGGCGCACGGCGTGCAGGTCAACCCGCACGTGTGGGCATCCGCGGTCGGGCAGGCGGCGTCGCTCCAGCTCCTCGCCGCGTTGCCGGTCGCGAACCACTCGCTCTTCGCGCGCGAGCCGCTGCTCGAGTTCGACACCTCGTCGCACCCGTTCCGTGAGCACCTCACCGATGCCCCGCTCCGCCAGCAGGACGGCTGGGTGGCGATCCCGCAGCGGCCGGGGATCGGCGTGGAGGTTGATCGCGGCGTCCTGAAGCGCTTTGCCGGGTAGGGCGGCCTGGCGCACGACCACCGCAACGCCTTGGCCGGTCGGCCGCCTCCCCGACCGGGAAAAGGAACGCTCACGGGACCGGCTGCGGCCGGTTGCGAGGCTCGGGCAAGAGGGCCCGGGAGTAAGATGCAGTCGACGCGTACCGCGCCCGAGGGGCCGACCGATGAACCAGCGAGCCGACGAAGCACTGATTGCGCGAATCAACCAGCTCCCGCCCGAGCGGCGGGCCCAGGTCGAGGATTTCGTGGATTTCCTCGCCGCCCAGGAGCGGCGCCGCGAAGCGGGCGAGTCGCTGCGTGCGATGTGGACGGCGCATCCCCAGGAGGCGCTCACGCCGGACGCCGAGCGGATGATCGTCGAGGAAGTGCGGGCCGTGCGCGCCGGGAAGCGCGCTGCCGCCGGGCACGCCAAGCGTGCGGATCGTTCTTGACACGAGCACGCTCATCTCGGGTCTCCTCTGGGCCGGCGTACCCCGCCGGCTGATCGAGGCTGCGATCGCGAGGCAGCTCGAGCTCGCCACCTCCGGCACGCTGGTCGTCGAGTTCGAAGAGGTCGCCGCGCGACCGAAGTTCGCCGCGCGGATGGCTGCGCAGAGCGTAACGCCGGCCGCTCTCGGCGAGCGCTACCGGGCGATCGCCGAGCTCGTCGTCCAGGCCGAGATCAACCCCGCCGTGACCGCCGATCCGGATGACGATCACGTGCTCGCCTGCGCGTTGGCCGCACGCGCCGACCTGATCGTCTCGAGCGACTCGGATCTGCTGAATCTGAAACACTACCAGGGCATACCGATCGTGGACCCCGCCGAGGCGCTGCGGCGCATCGGGTGAGCGCTTGCGGCCGGAATCGGGACTCGGCAAGACGTTCGCGCAGTACCGGACATGACAAGGGAGAAACAGCGATGACCGACAGCCTGGGCACCGGCACGTTCCGCTACGAGGTCGCCGCCGACTGGGGGAAGCTCCCCGACGGCTGGGCGCTGAAGGACGTCGCCGCGGTCGCGGTCGACCACAACGACCGGGTCTACGTCTTCAACCGCGGCGAGCACCCGATGATCGTGTTCGACCGCGAGGGCAACTTCCTCCGCTCGTGGGGCGAGGGGCTCTTCCACCGCGCCCACGGCATCCACATCGGGCCCGACGAGCATCTCTACTGCACCGACGACGGCGACCACACCGTGCGGAAGCTCACGCTCGAGGGCAAGGTGGTGATGACGCTCGGCATCCCGGGCAAGCCCGCGCCGTATATGGCGGGCGAGCCGTTCCACCGCTGCACCCACACCGCGCTCTCGCCGCGCGGCGACCTCTACGTGTCCGACGGCTACGGCAACGCGCGCGTCCACAAGTACTCGCCCGACGGGAAGCTCCTGCGCTCGTGGGGCGAGCCCGGCTGCGACCCGGGGCAGTTCAACATCCCGCACAACATCTGCTGCGACCCGGAGGGCTGGGTGTACGTCGCCGACCGCGAGAACCACCGCGTGCAGGTGTTCGACGGCGACGGCAAGTACGAGACGCAGTGGAACAACATGCACCGCCCGTGCGGGCTCCACGCCGGTCCGGGGCGCAAGCCCGTCTTCTACGTCGGCGAGATCGGCCCGGTGATCCCGATCAACCGCGAAGTGCCGAACCTCGGCCCGCGGATCAGCATCCTCTCGCACGAGGGGGCGCTCCTCGCACGGGTCGGCGCGGCGAAGGCCGGCACCGGCCGCGACGAGTTCGTCGCGCCGCACGGCCTCGCGGTCGACTCGCGCGGCGACCTCTACGTCGGCGAGGTGTCGTTCACCGCCTGGCCGCAGCTCTGGCCGGGCACGCCGCCGCCGGCGGGGCTGCGGAGCCTCAGGAAGCTCGTCCGCGTCGGTGGCGCCGCGCAGCGCTGATCAGCCGGACGCGCGCAGCCGCGCGCGAAGCAACGCCAGGCCGAAATCGTCGCCGCGAACGGCGGCCGCGCGGCGCTGATCGCCCGCGGAAGCTTCGCCTACTCGCCGCCGCCGGGGTTCAAGGCCGAGCTGGTGTAGCGGGCAGGCGGCGCCGGCGCGGGCTGCGCTTGAGCGTCAGCCCGTGTCGCCGCGCCGGATCGCGATCCCGCCGATGCCGAACACGAACCCCACCGCCACGACGTACCAGAGCGGCAGCGTCGTCGCCGTCGGCTGGACGAGCGCGTTGCCGGCGAGGAAGAGCCCGACGACCGCGGCGACCGCGAGCGCGATCAGCGCCGCCCCGGCGGTGCGGCTGATGAGCGGCACTGCGCTGTTCCGCGCCGCGAACACGACCATGAGCCAGCCGACGATCGTCAGGGCGGGAAAGAGCACCCAGGTGATCGGCCCCGGTTGCGCGGGACCGATCCCGAACGGCGCGGCGACGAGGATGGCCCCGGACGCGAGGCCGAGGACGAGGAAGATGGCGCCGGTGACGAGCATCATGGCGATTGCCTCCGTAGCGGTGCAGGCATCGCGCAAGTATGGCGCGTGGGACCCGCTCGGAAGAGCCCCGGCGGGCAGGTGGCGTCACCGATCCGTGCGGTATTCCTCGGTCAGCGGCCCGCGCCGGCCCGCACCGCGTACTTCCACCCCAGCTCGGCCATCGGCCGGGCGCGAGCGCCCGCGTCGAGCGCCTCGGTGCTCGCCGCGGTGCCGTCGAGCGCGCGCTTCATGATCCCCTGCAGGATCGCCGCG
>Ga0187893_10002393_pt1 | contig 41418 bp, 39 predicted proteins | sample MA1701074metaG_FD_139574 | JGI IMG/M metagenome (GOLD analysis project Ga0187893, IMG submission 139574) | White microbial mat communities from a basaltic lava cave in the Kipuka Kanohina Cave System on the Island of Hawaii, USA - MA170107-4 metaG ...
CCTGGGTCCGCCTCGGGTTGCCCTGGTTGCCCGCTTGTCATCCTCCCGGGTGACGCCGCCAGCCAGCACGAGCTGCCAACTCACCAGAAACGTTATTCCTGCCCCAGGCCTAAGTCGGAGTTGGGGGGAAGGACATCACCAGCTCAACCGACGCGGACAGCACCGGCCGTGGCGTGGTTGGTCGCCACGGCCAGTGCTGCCGCGGCCAGCCGACCGGAGGGGGGCCGGTCGAATGGCTGAACCAGGCTCTCGCCGGTTCCTCGGGAGGTTTGAGAATCCTTTAGCGGTCTTGGTCATGGACGGTTGGACCCAAGGCTTGGGTCACCCCGACGGGCATGAACGAGGAACGTCAACCGGCCCAAGGCCTACGCTGGCGTGTTTTCCGTTCGAGCGAGGACCCGCCCCCGTCTGCTAGCCCGGCAATTCGTTGTGGTGTTCTTGCTGCCTGCGCCTTGTGGTGCAGCCCGTCATGTAGTTGTAGCTCTCCTGCTCATCGGTTGCAACATTGTGCGGCGACACGTTCTTGTCGTGTCCGCCGCGATCCTACGGTGCGAGTCGTCGGCGTCCTGCGTACGATAGAAGCTCGCAGCGGGCGTAGCTGGCGAGCGCGGCGGAGTTTGCGCGGGATGGGATAACGATGCGGAATCACCGGGTGTGCGCGCGCCCGGAGGGGAAGGCGGTGAGGTCCCCGCGTGAGCCACACGGAGCTCTTGGCGGCGATCGCGGCGTTTGGTCTTCCCAACGCGTCGACCGCGATACCGAGCGTCCCGCTCGCTCCCGCGCCATGGCGGCGGCTTATGGAGGGCACCGCGTCGGCGCGCCTGAGCGGTCATCTCGTCGAGGCCATTGACGCCGAAGCGTTCGCCGTGACGGCCGATCAGGCCCGGCAGGCGACCGAGCTCCATCGCAAGCTGACGTGGCGGGTGCTGGGGCTCGAGCGGCGGCTGCTGGAGGTGGCCGGGCTGCTGAGTACGCTCGGTATCGACATGCGCGTGTTGAAAGGGCCGGCGCTCGCCCGCACGTGCTACCCCAAGGTGTCCTCGCGCACATTCGCCGACATCGACGTGCTCGTGCCGGCCGATCGGTTCGACGAGGCGGCGGCGGGTCTGGCGGTTGCGGGTTGCGCCCGCCCGTTCCCGCAGCTTCGAGAAGGATTTGATCGACGGTTCGGGAAGAACGCGACGTTCGTTGGTCTCGACGGCTTACAGGTCGACGTGCACCGCACGTTCGTCGTTGGGCCCTACGGGCTCATGATCACGCTCGAGGACCTATTCGCTACGCACGAGTCATTCGCCCTTGGCGGGCGCATGCTGAAGGCGTTGGGCACCGAGGAGCAGTTCCTCAACGCCTGTTACCACGCGGCGTTGGGTGACGTGCCTCCGCAGCTGAGTGCCCTCCGTGACGTCGCTCAGATACTCCTCGGCGCCAAGCTCGAGGTCGACCGCGCCCGTCGGCTCGCCGAAGCATGGCGGGGAACGGCCGTCCTGGCTCGGGCGGTCGCGTTGACGTGGCGAACGCTTCGACTGAGCGAGGAACCGCCGCTTGCCGTATGGGCGCGAGGGTTCACCCCCACCAGGTGGGATCGGCGGCTGCTCGCCTGCTACGTGTCCGCGAATAGGAGCAACAGCCTGAAGTACCTCGCGTCCGCGCGGGTCATCCCCGGCACGGGCGCCAAGCTCGCGTACCTGCGAGGACTCTTGCTTCCCGACCGCGCGTTCCTCGCGCGGCGGAGAGTGGCGTACGGTGCCTGGTGGCACCACGGCGCGATGGGGCTTCTCGGGCGGGAGCCGAAACGATGATCGTATCGCTGTATCTGTCCACGACAGCGTGGCTCGAGCGGTTCTTCCGCATCGTGAAGGCCTGCTTCGACGGGGTCTGGCTGGGAGTGCTGAGCAGGGAACGGCTGCACGCCATCGACGCCTCGTACTACCACCGGGAGAAGCGGTACGCCGACGAGGAGAGCATCCGTCCCGGCCTCTGGCCGTGGGCGCAGGCCACGCTCGACCGGTTCTTCGTGGGCTGCGCCCGTGTCGTGATGACTGGCGCGGGGGCGGTCGCGAGGTCCTCGCCCTGCGTAAGCTCGGCTACTACGCCATCGGGTTCGAATGCAACCCTCAGCTCGCCGCCATTGGCGACCGGCTCCTGGCCCGCGAGGGCCACCCGGGGCGGCTCTCACGGCGCCCCGGGTCCCTGCGACGGCGTCATCGTCGGCTGGGGGTCGTCCATGCTCATCCAAGGCGCGCACAGGGTGGAGTACGTGCGAGGGCCCCGCGCATCGGGGCGCCGATCCCCGTGTCGTTTTTCGCGCGTGGCGGAACGCCGATCTCTCTGCGAATCGTGGCCGCGGTCGGGAGCGCCCTGCGAAGGGTTCGAGGCCAAGCTCCCGTAGAGATGGGCGACGCGCTCCAACGCAATTATGTGCATTACTTCACGAAGGCCGAGATCGTCGACGAGCTTGCCGAAGGTGGGTTTGCGCTCGAGTGTTACGACACGAGGTACTACGGGGTTGCGATCGCTCGCGCGGTAAGGAGAGGGCGGGATGAGCATGATTAAGGTCCGTGACGGCGCCGCCGTGTGGCGCGAGATCGACGGAGAAACGATCTTGCTAGCGCTCAAGGCGTCTGTGTACTTAGGGCTCAACCACACGGGAACGATGCTCTGGGAGGCGATGGTCGGCGGGACGACGTCGGAGGACCTCACCGATCTCCTCGTTGCGCAATTCGCCATCGACCGAAAGGATGCGGCGTCGGACGTCGCCGCCTTCGTCGACGGATGCCGCGCACACGGGCTGCTCGAGTAGCGCGGTGCCTGCCATGACTCCGCCGTACTGTGCAGAGTTAGTCCGGTATACCGGACTAACTCTGCACAGTGCAGGAAAAGACCCGGACGGGTCCTCATGAGCGCGCCCATCGACGAGCTCTTCGGGCCGCCCAGCCGCAGACCGATCAAGCGGCTACCCAGGCTCGTCGGTCAGGCGGTGGTGCTGGTGTGGCGAGCCGCCCCACGCCAGTTCGCGCTGTCGGTGGTCTTGCAGGTCGGCGCGGGCTTGGGGCTCGCCGGCCAGCTGCTCGCCGGGCGGCGGCTGCTGGCGAGCGTACTTGCTGGCCAAGGGCTCGACGCGGTGCTCGACGACCTGGTGTTGCTCACGATCCTCACCGCGCTCGTGTCCTTCGCGGGGATGGCCCGCACGGAGCAACAGCGGATCTTGAGCGAGCTCGTCGCGAGATACGCGACGAATAAGGTGATCGAGGTCGCCTCCGCGGTCGACCTCATCGCCTACGACGATCCCCAGTTCCACGATCGCTTTCAACGCGCGCGCATGAATGCCGCCGTCCGCCCCCTCCAGATGGCGAGCGGTGTGCTGGGGGTGCTCAGCGCGACGGCTGCCATCGGGGGTATCGGCCTTGCCTTGTTCGCGCTTGAGCCGCTATTCCTCCTGCTCGTCCTTGTCGCCTACGTCCCGGTGTGGCTGGCGACGGCGCGTGGAAGCAAGCTCATTCATGCCTATTCGGTTCAACAAACCGCGCGTGACCGTCGCCAGGCATACCTCTGTCACCTCCTGACGGAGAAGGAAGCCGCCAAGGAGATGCGGGCGTTCGACCTTCACGGTCCTCTTCGCCGCCGGCACGATCAGCTCATCGACGAGAAGTTGACGTATCTCCGTACGGTGACGCGGCGTCGCCTCCTGCTCGGGCTGGTGGCGAACGTCGCGACCGCGGCACTGACCGCCGCGAGCCTCGCCGTGCTGGTGGGGTTCGTCACCACGGGGCGTCTTACGCTCGCCTCCGCGGGGGCCGCGGCCGGTGCCATCGTCTTGCTCGGCCAGCGGCTGCAGGCGTTGACCAGCGGCGCGGGAGCGATCTACGAGAGCGCGCTCTTCCTAGAGGACTTCACGGGCTTTGTCGACATGATGCCCGCATTGCGCGCCGCGCGGCCCACCGCCTTGCCCCCAAGCTGGCGAATCCTTCGCGCCGAGCACGTCAGCTTCCGCTATCCCGCACGCCCAGAGCCCAGTCTCCACGATGTCTCCATCGAGATCCGCGCAGGCCAGGTCGTGGCCCTGGTTGGCGAGAACGGTTCGGGAAAGACGACGCTTGCCAAGATCTTGGCAGGGCTCTATGCCCCCTCGTCCGGAAGCGTGACGCTCGACGGTGCCGACGCCCGCGCGATGGACCCGGCGCGCTGGCGCGACGGCCTCGGCGTGCTGTTCCAAGACTTCATGCGATACCACTTCACCGCCGGAGAGAACGTCGGCCTCGGCCGGCACGAGCACAGCGATGATCGGGAGAGGATCCACCGCGCCGGGAGCCAGGCCGGTGTGGACGAGATGGTCGCGCGCCTGGAGCGGGGATACGACACGCTGCTTGGACCCGAGTTCTACGGCGGCAGCGACCTGTCCGGGGGCCAGTGGCAACGCCTTGCCCTCGCCCGCGTGTTCTTCAGGGACGCGCCATTCCTGATCCTCGACGAGCCGACCGCCGCGCTCGACGCACGCGCCGAGACTGAGCTCTTCGAGCGCGTCCGCCTGCTGTCGCGCGGCCGTTCCGTGCTCCTGATCTCGCACCGGCTCGCGAGCGTCCGGTCCGCCGACCGCATCTACGTGCTCGCTCACGGGCGAGTCGCCGAACAGGGCACTCACGACGAGCTGATCGCGCAAGGAGAGCTGTACGCCGAGCTATTCAGGCTTCAGGCGTCAGCCTATCTCGGTCTTTAACCCTAAGAGCGGTGTGTCGGCTGAGTCGCCAGATAGACGACTGAGTCGACACACGACCACATTCATCCAGAGAGAAAGACTTGGGCGCCCACAAGCCCATCGACTAGGCTGCTGAACTGGTCTTGGCCTCTGCCGATCTTGTTGAACGGCTGCTGGGCCGTCAGCTCATGCACCGAGCCTAGCACGACTATCCGTGGGGATTCGTACGAGATGGTCATAAGATCTTCTTTCTTCTCCGCGTGCTTCCCGCCCAACGTTTACCCGCAACCGATAGACTATATCTGGCGAGCGAAGTGGGCAAGGCTTGTTGCGGGCGGGGGCACCATTGCTAAAAAGAGAACCGGTCGGGGCATATGGGTTATCTCTTACGGGCCTTGACCATGCCGGTCGAGTTCTGCAACCGGCGCCCGCCGACTGGGACTCGATGCGAGTGATTCATAAGATCGGCGCGCCGGCCCGCGAAGGCACTCGTTGCATGGTCGGGCGAGACTGGGCCGAGTGGGTCATACAAGACGGTCCGTCCATCGTCGTCGACCGGGCCGCCGCCGCAGTACTGGTCACCGCTTCCTCGCCGTTGCGTGTCGATGCGCTGGTGCATCCCTACCTCGCCTTTCCCGCCGCGGTCTCCAGCTACTGGGCTGGCCGCTGCTCGCTGCACGCCGGTGCGCTCGCCGTCGACGGGAAGGTATGGGCACTGGTAGGCCAGAAAGAAGGAGGGAAGAGCTCGACGCTCGGGTGGTTCGCGCAGCGGGGCCACAGCGTGGTCACCGACGATCTGCTCATCATCGACCAAGGGCGTGCCCTCGCCGGTCCGCGATGCATCGACCTTCGTGAGGAGGCTTCCCGCGAGCTCGGAGCAGGCGAGGAGCTGGGTGTCATCGGCATGCGGACACGGTGGCGCGTCCGGCTCGGTCCGATCCCTGCGTGCTTGCCGCTCGCGGGTTGGATCTTTCTCTCATGGGCGGACCAGCTGCATGTGGAGCCCATCCCCCCTGGAGAACTGCTCAGGAGGATCTTCGCCAACCGTGCGTTGAGCCTCATCCCCCCCGATCCGCACGTGTACCTCGATCTCGCCGCTCTTCCGGCTTGGGAGGTCGGTCGGCCTCGACGGCTGGATGCGCTTCCCGAGGTCTCCAGGCGGATCCTCGACCTGATCCAGTGGGGGTCTGAGACCGCCACGAAGACAGCCATGCCGAGTGCAACAGGCTGAGGGTGCGGCCGTCTGGTGGGCTCGACGCCCAGGTCCGCCGTAGCGCGGCAACGTCGACCAGCGTCGAGTCGATCCCCGTGCCATCCCACGCGTGGATAAACTCCTGCGTCCGGGGACCCCATATGGTCTCGTCGAACGCCGCCTTCGAGCCGCGCGCCAAGATGCGGGCCGGCAGGAGGTCGGCGAAGAATCGCGTCATGACCGCCGTCCGGTCCTCGAAGCCGGCCGCCCCGCCGGCCTTCGCGAATGAGGCGATGACGCCCGGTGCCATGAACGGGTTTCGGACGCGTACGTCGACAGGGGCGGCAAGCGTTTCCAGCGCGCGGGCGCCTGCTTGGAAATCACGGCTCCGCCACCACGCGTCGAGACCGCGATCCCAGCGCTGCGGCCAGTGTGCCTCCCAAGCAGCGAACTCCCTGGAGGCCTCAGCCGCCGCCTCGGGCCAAAGCCAGAGCAGCGCATCCGCCTGCCTCCGGTAGGCCACCCGAGCGCGGATCCCGCGCGGTGACGCGGCGAGGAGCAGGCGCGGGAGGTCGCGGGGGACCGGCCGGACCCGCCCAGCCAGAAGCCTCGCGACCCGCGAGCCGCTCGACCCGAATAGCTGGTCGCCACCGATCCCGGTGAGCAACGAGCCGCCGCGAGCACTCTCGAGGAGCGGGAGGTGCGCGTAGGCGTTGGGAGGGAACAGAAGCCCATGGTGGTGGAGCACATGCGTCGCGACGGGACCGAGCCCCTCCAGCTCGCCACGGACCTCGATGCGGAGCCAGTCGGACAGGCCGAGATGCGCTATCACCAGCTCCTGCCACTCCGTCTCGTCCGTACCCGCGGCGTCGGGATACCGGAAGGTCGCGGGGACAGGGAGCGGCAGGCCCTCTCGCCGCGCCACGTCGACCGCGACCGCGAGGACCGCTGATGAGTCCCGGCCTCCAGAGAAGCTGGTCAGGCAAGGCGGCCTGACCAGCGCCGACCGCACCACATTCCGAATCGCGGTGATCGCGTCCTCAGCGGCGTCGGGCAGCCGCGGCACGGTCGGATCGGTGCCGATGAGCATGCCGACGGCGATGTCGAGAGGACGCGCCTCAGGCCCCGCGACCCCGCATCGTGCAGAGTTAGTCCGGAATACCGGACTAACTCTGCACAGTGCAGGAAAAAGGGGGCGGCGCGTGGCGGCGTGGCGCTCAGCGGCCATTGAGCACCTCGTCGTAGATGTCCTCTAGGCGCCGGACGGCGTGGGCGATGCGGAAGCACTTGGCCCTTTGCCGGGCCTGCGCCGCCATCTCGGCGCGCTGCTCGGGATCCCTCAGCAGGCGGTCGATGGCGTTCGCCATGAGTGCTGGCTGGGCGGGTGGGACGAGGAGACCTTCACGCCCGTCCGTGACGACCTCGGGGATGCCGCCCGCGGTGGTGGCGACAGCGGGGACGCCGGCCGCCAAGGCCTCTATGAGCGCCAGCGACAGGCCCTCGTAACGCGAGCTGATCACGAAGGCGTCGAACGCCGGCAGGATCTCCTGAACATCGTCGCGAGAACCGGTGAACATCACGCGCTCGCCGATGCCGGCAGTGACGGCGTGAGCCCGCAGGCGCGCCTCCAGCGGCCCACTGCCGACCAGGACGAGACGCAGCCGTGGGTGATGGTCGGTCACCTGGCGCACGGCCTCGAGTATCGTGCGGTGGTCCTTCGCCGGGGTGAAGCTGCCGACCGCGCCGAGCACCACGTCGTCGTCGGCGAGCCCCAGCGTACGGCGGGCGCGGGCGCGCGCCTCGGGCCCGCTCCGGACGAGTTGCTCGTCGATACCGTGATGCAGGACCTCGACGCGCGGCATCGAGACCCAGTACATCCACCGGGGTTGTCGGATCGAGTCCGCCACCCCCTGGGAGATGGCCACGACCGCGGCGTTCCGCCCGTACGTCGCCGCGTTGGCCAGGTAGGTCGGGACGCGGTAACGCGGCCACACGCTGTGCTCGGTGTGCATGAGGACCGGCTTCGCCCGAGCGAGCGCGATCCGAGCGACGCTGGCGGGCAGCGGGCTATGGGTATGGACGACGCCGAAACCCCCTGTGCGCACGAGCCGGCGAAGGCGCCACACCCAGGAGAGGTCTGGCAGAACCCCACCCTCGAGGCAGTGGACGGCAAGGCCGCGACCGCGGATCTCCTCGACGAACGCGTCCTGGCGGGCCAACAGGTAGGCGACCTCGACATGGACGCGCTCGCGATCGAAATGCGGGGCGGACGCGCTGATCAACCGCTCCATCCCTCCCCGTCCCAGGCCCTTGGCGAGCAGGAGCACGCGTACCGGGCGCGCCCTCACGGCCACGGTGACGCACCATCACCCGAAGCGTCACGGAGCGCCCTTGCGACCGGCTCCGCGTGCGCGTGGAGGATCATGACGGCCTCGGCCAAGCGGTCGAGCTGCTCGTCCCTCATGTGCGACCAAAGGGGCAAGCAAAGTACGCGCGCCGCGGCATCCTCGGTGACCGGAAGCGGGCGGCGAGGTGGCTCGCGCGTATACGCCCGCTGCCGATGGACGGGGGGATGGTAATAGCGCCGCGAGTCGATCCCCTCGCGGCGCAACGCCACGCCGAGGGCGGCGGCGCCGAGCCCGAACGCGCCCCCGTCGATGAGCACGGTCATGTCTTTGAAGGTCGACACGTCGCCGGGATCGACGGCCGGGAAGGTGCATCCCGGCAGCCCGCGAACCGTGCTCCGGAAGCGCTCGACGAGCTCAGTGCGGCGAGACACCCGCGCGTCCAGGCCCCGAAACGAGGCCAGCCCGATGGTCGCGTGCAGCTCGGACATCCGGGCGTTGAGCCCGGGGAACGGGCAGTCATAGTCGCCGGGGTTCCCGTAGTCACGGCCTATGCGCACCGTCTCCGCGAGCCCGTCGTCGTTCGTGGCCACCAACCCACCCTCACCCGCGACGACGACCTTCGTCGGGCTCAAGCTGAAGACCTCCGCCGTCCCGAACCCGCCGATCGCTCGCTGGCGACGCCTGCTGCCGAGGGCGTGCGCCGCGTCGTACACCAGCGGGATCCGGGCCGCGTCCGCCTGGGACTGCAAGCTCTCGACGGCGCAGGGGGTCCCATAGAGATGCACCGCCATGATCGCGTCCGCCCCAGCGGCGCCGGCCGCGGCCGATGCGGGGTCTAGTGTCAGCGTCTCCGAGTCGATATCCGCCCAGTCCGGCTGGCCGCCAGCCCAGCGGATCGCATGGGCGGTCGCTGAGAACGTGAAGCTGGGTACCACCACGCGCCCCTGGGCATTCACGGCTTGCAGGACGAGCATGAGCCCGGCGGTGCAACTCGACACGGCCACCACATCGCGGACGCCGAGATAGGCGGCGGCCGCCTCCTCGAGCCGGCGGACGACCGGGCCGTTGGTCAGCATGCCGCTGGCGAGAACCGATTCGAGCGCTCGGGCGATGCTCGGCACGTCCTGGATCGCCGGGCGGGCGAGGGGAAGGCCCTCTGGGAAGGCAGGGTCACCGCCGAGGATCACTGGGCGGCGCGTCATGGCCGCCTCCGCGAGCAGATGACAGACGAGAGGCCATGTCCTAACCAGCGGAGCCGGTGCTGCCCGTGGTGGTCGAGCCACGCGCGATCGGGCAAGGCAACCGCCCGCACGAACGCCGCCTTGGAGCCAACCCCCTCTATTGCTTGCAGGGTGTCGAGCGCCCGATGGGCGTATCGCCGGCTTCGGTAGCCCGCGAGAAACCGCTGTTCCCTCCTGCTCGGCGTATACCGGTGAGCCCAGACCGACAGGGGTACCGCGTCGGACAGCGCGAGCCGCTCCCACGACAGCCGCACCGCGAAGGCAACCGCCCCTTCGGCGGCCCACGCCCTCGCCGTCTCGAGCACGCGGTCCGAGTTCAGCGTGTCGCAGAGCACGTGCTGGGCGATGTCGCGGAGCCGTACCAGGCGCGGGGGGACGTCGCCAACCACCGCCTGATAGCAGGAGTGGAGAAAGTGCGCCTCAGGCGGCAGCGCCATGATCGGCCTGCTCCCGACCGAGAACACCGTCGCATCGTGGAACAGCGAGTCGAGCGGGATGGTCAGGCCAAACGGGCCGGAAATCAGGTTGCGGTGCAGGTTGATCGACATCCCGTCAGCCCGCGAGAGTGTGACGGCCGTGCCGAACGTCTCGTCGAAGCCTGGCCGTAATGTCGGTGACGCGCGTTGGTATCCGAGCGCCTTCAGGGCCTGCAGCGCCGTATGGAACCGCGTGTGCGGCACGAGGACGCCGACGTCCCGGTAGGGACGTGCCGCGGGATCGGGATAGGCGAAACGGGCCGTCGCCGCGCCGTTGAGGGCCCGCGATGCGATGCCGGCCTGGTTGAGCGCCTCCACGGCCTCCAGGAGCGCAGCCTCGCGCAACAGCACCCCACCCGTCACCCGCGCATGCAGCCGGCGCGCGCCCCAGACCTGCTCAGCGGTCGCGGGTAACGCCTGCGACGCGATCGCGTGGAGCAGCAGCCCGCTGAGTCGATGCTGGTCGACCTGTGACAGAAGGTATCGCCAGCGCGCATCCTCCATGAGCCCTGGCGGCCAAGGCAGCCGGGAACCCGGTAGGCCCGCGGCCGCCGTGGCATGCAAGAGATGCCCGATCGCAACCGCCGTCACCTCGTCGCCCTGGCCGAGGTTGTGTGTGCGGGATCCGTGCCATGTATGGCACGGATCCGGCACACAAGGAACCCCGCCATCAGGCATCGTGGCCGTTGAGCGGCGCGGGCGCGGGCGCCGCCATGTGGGCGGTGTGAGTCCCATGGCCAGGGTTGCCGTACTGACGGCCCGGTGCCGCGCCGTGCGCTCCGGCTACCCCCACGAGCACCACACCCAGAACCGGGGCCTCCAGCCGGCCTAGGAGTTCCCTGGTCAGCCCGGCCGACTCGGCGGTCGTGTACCCACTGCGGGCGACGACCACCACCGCGTCCGCATGGGGGATGAGCGCCGCGGGGTCGTTGACGCCCAGCATCGAGCCCGCGTCGATGATCACGATGTCGGCGATCTCGCTCGCTTCCCTGATCAGGGTCTGGTCCGTGCGCAGGATCTGGCCGAGCCTCGCGAGCTGCCTCCCGCTCGGCACGATCCAGACGCCGCTGATGTCGGTCTGCTGGGCCAGCGTTGACAACGACGTCTCCTCCGAGTCCCGTAGCAGGAAATCCGCCACACCCGGATGGGGCAGGGCGCCGAGGTAACGATGTGCTCCCGGGTTGCGAAAGTCGCAATCCAACACAAGCACCCGCGTACCGATCTCTGCGAAGCTGGCGGCAAGGTTCGCCACGGTGCTGGTCTTGCCCTCGCCCGTGCTGGCAGAGGTGACGAGCACGACACTGGGGGGCGTCCCCTTGGTCTCACGAGACGCGGTGGCCAGTTCCGACGGGCTTGGCGGATGGCTGCTACCGGGCGGTTGCGGAGCCAGAACCCAGCGTGGCATGAGCTGTAGCGACAAGCGCAAGGCGGTGTACGCCTCCGCCGTTTGCGACCGAGGATCCGACCGGACGATGACCGCGTGGTCGGATAACGCACGTGATGCGAGGCGAGGAACCTCCGCAACGACCGGGAGGCCAAATGCGTGCTCGACACTGCCGCGTGTCCGCAGCCGGCTGTCGACCCGATCGAGCCGGTAGGCCAGCGCAAGCCCCAGCGCGAGCCCCATGACCGCCCCGATGGCGATGCGGGCGGCCAAGCTCGTGGGGGGTCCGATACCTTGCGGGGTCGGGATGGGGATGGCCTCCTGCAAGGTGTAGAGGCCCCCCGTCGCCGCCTCCGCCCCGGAGAGCTGCTCGATCCGCCGCAAGGTGGCGCTGTACTCACCTTGGAGCGCGTCCCGCTCCGTCAGCGTGACCTGGTACTGGGCGTCCGCTCCCAGCGCGACGGTCAGGTTCGCGGGAGTCGCCACCGCCGCGATCTCTTGCAGCCTTCTCGCTACCTCGAGGCTGAGGTCGCGGATCCGCTCCTCCTGAGAGCGTCGCAGCCTTTCGGCGCCTTCGAGCGCGGCTTGCCGCGCCTCCTCGGCTTCGGCTCGTACGTAGCGCACCGTCTCCTCGGCCAGCGTGTTCGCGAGCAAGGCGGCGAGCGCCGGGTCTTCATCCTCGGCGGTCAACGACAGGATGCCGGTCTCCGGATCGCCGGTGGCGATGACCTTGCTGGCGAGCTCTGCCGGCTCGAGGCCCACGTCGAGCCGCTCGGCGGCGGCGGTCGGGATCGGCCCGGTGGCGATCAGCAGGGCGAGCACGTCCAGCCCGATCGTGTTGCCCTCGCGCTCGGGGAGAGCGTCCTGGACCAACAGGTGGGTCGCCGAGTAGATGACGGGCTCGGGTTCCCTGGGGGTGGTCAGCCAGGCGACGACCGTGGCCAGCTGGAGGGAGAGGAGCACCACGGCCCATCTACGGCGCAGGATCCTCAGATAGTGAATGGGTTCCATCACCGCCCCCTGTCAACCCGTCCCCATGGCCTGGACGCGATCCGCTTGGACCCGTGGGGCCGCAGCTCCGACCCCGCGCTGCCGTCGAGATGGCTGTTCGCGGGCGCCGCCCGCGATCGCGAAGAGGACATCGGCGACCGCGTCGTCGTCGTGGTGACGAGCGAGCTCCTCCAGCGTGGCGATACCGGCGTCGAGAACCCGTGCGTCGAGTTGCGCGGGACGGAGCTTGAACACCGCGGGGTGCGGGGTCGGCGCCGGCTCTTCGTCAGCGCTGTGGAGCTCTTCGGCGAACTTCTCGCCCGGTCGCCTCCCGACGACGCGTACTGGCACGTCGATGCCTACCCGCCGTCCCGACAAGCGGATCATTCGCTCGGCCAGGTCGAGAATCCTCACTGGCTCGCCCATCTCGAGCATGAAGACCTCCCCCCCATCCGCGATCGCCGCCGCTTGCAGGACGAGCTGGACGGCCTCTGGAATGCTCATGAAGAAACGAGTCATCCGCGGATCGGTCACCGTCACCGGGCCGCCGGCGGCGATCTGGCGCATGAACGTGGGAATCACGCTTCCGCGGCTGCCCAGCACGTTGCCGAAACGGACCGCGCAGTAGTGCGAGCCTTGCGGCGCCCGCGCCAGCAGGATCTGCTCACCAAGCCGCTTCGACGCTCCCATCACCGACGTGGGGCGGACGGCCTTGTCGGTCGATACGAAGACGAGCCGTTCCACTCCCACGTTGGCCGCCGCCTCCACGACATTCACCGTGCCAAGGACGTTCGTGGCGACCGCTTCACAGGGGTACTCCTCCAGGATCGGCACATGCTTGTGCGCGGCCGCGTGGAAGATCACATCCGGCCGGTGGCGCATCATCAACTTGTCCATGATCGACCGGTCCCTGATGTCCGCGAGGACCTGAACGCACGCCGTTCCCACGCTCGCGGCGCTCTCGAACAGATGGGTCTCGTCGTGGTCGAGGAGTATCAGCGAGGCCGGGCCGGATGCGGCGACCTGCCGCGCGATCTCCGAGCCGATCGAGCCGCCCGCGCCGGTGATCAGCACGTGCCGACCGACCAGGATGCGGTCGATCGCGTCGCGATCGGTCGAGATCTGCTGCCGCCCGAGCAGGTCGTCGATACAGAGGTCGCGGACGTCGCGAACGCTGATCCGGCCGTCGACCAGCTCACGCACGCTCGGGAGGACCTTGAGCGGCAACCCGGCGGCGTCGGCCGCCTCGGCTACCCGCCGGACCAACTCGCTGCTGGCCGAGGGGATCGCGAGCAGCGCCTGCTCCGCCCGGAACCGCTCCACGGCGGCAGGCATCTGGTCGATGCCTCCGATGACCGGCACACCGCACAGGGAAAGGTGATGCTTCCGCGGATCGTCGTCGAGCGCCGCCACGGCGACGAGCCCGCTGCCCGCCGTTCGCGCCAGGTCACGGAGGATGGCCGCGCCCGACTCACCCGCCCCGATGACAAGGACCCGCGTCGCCTGCCTTGAGCTCACACGACGGAAGGCGAAGAGCCGGGACTGGAAGCGCAGCCCGCCGACGAGCAGCATCGCGATCACCGGACCGAGAAAGAGCACCGAAGCGGGCAGGATGCGATGGCCGTCTAAGAACCATCTGATATTAATTAACCCCGCCATAGCGCTGGCCAGCACCACGCGCCGCGCTTCTTGAATGCTGGCATGTCGCCACATCTGGCCATACAAACCCCATGCGGCGTGCGCGAATAGGTGCACACCCAATGCGAGGGGAATGAAGCGTGGAAAGTTCCTCCAATACGCGTGCGGCACGAGTCCATCGAAGCGTGCGAGCAACACAATCAGATATGCGAAACTCACGAGCACGGCATCCAGCACCAGCAGGGGCAACCCGCCGCGTACCCGGGTGGCTGCCAGAGACACGCGAAGCTGCCAGCCAGACAACGACGGGGGAGACATTTGAGGATTCCGCCTCACGACCCGGCCACGCGTGTTGCCGCCGTCCGCCCCGTAGCCGACATGTCTCGCCCGCTTTCCGCCCGGCGTGGTACTGGTGGTCCACAGTACCTCCCGCATCGCCCTCGCCAGCTTAAGCCGCATATCCATTTCGTCAATAGCCATCGAGTGGTAACTCGTGGCGCATTGGCGACGTATGTGTCTCCAATGCGCCACAAAGATCTGTACTCGACGCGGTGAGCTACTCTGGCTACCATCCTCACCGGCGGGAATACGGGCGTGGAGGCGGGCACATTGGTCGGTGCGGTGACCCAACTAGGGATGGCGCGGCGGCGTGGGGGCTGGATCGCAGAGATACGGCCGCTGCTCGGTGCGCGGCGGTGGCGCCTGATCGCACTGGCCGCCAGCTCCGCGCTCGGTGGGTTTAGCCAAGCGCTGGTCCTCGTCGCGCTTGTCAACATCGCGCTGGCACTGACCGCCGGGCGTCGACGGGTGAACCTCACCGTTGGCGTAGTCGACCTGGGTGAGGCTCCCGTTTGGGTCGTATTCGCGATCGCCGCGGGACTCATCGTGGTGGTGCTGCTCGCCACCTATCTGGCGGCGACTCTCGCCGCGCGCATGAGCACTGACGTGCTCGCGTCGCTCCGCCGGGCGATGTTCGCGAGCTTCATGGAAGCGTCGTGGAGCCTGCAGGTCACCGAGAGCCGCGGGGGGTTCCAGGAGCTTGTCACCAACCACAGCGAGAAGGCCGCGACGGTCGTGTTGCACGTGGCGACGTTGATCGTGGGAGCCACGAACCTCAGCGCTTTACTGCTCAGCGCACTGCTGATCGACACCCGCTCGACGGCGGCGATGCTCCTTGGGGTAGGCCTGCTCCTCGCCGCGATTCAGCCACTGGCGAGGCGCGTTCGCGAGCACTCGCAAGCGCAGGCGCGAGCGGGAACCGCGTTCGCCGCGGCGGTGTCCGAGTCAGTCGCGCTGGCCCTGGACGTGCGGGTATTCAACGTCGGGCCTGCCATGCGCGCGCGGCTTACAGGCTACATCGACGCGGTGTCCGGCCCGTACTTTCGCACCCATTTCAACCAACGCTTTGTCCCGAATCTGTTCCAACACCTCGCGTTCGTGCTCGTGCTGCTGGCCATGGGTCTCGTGTACCTGGTCGGGGCCACCCACGTCGATGCGCTCGGCGCCGTGGTCCTGTTGTTGCTGCGCGCGCTCGCCTACGCGCAGAACCTCCAGCGAACCGCCCATCACCTCACGGAGATGGTCCCGTACGCCCAGCGATTGCGCGAGCGGAAGGAGCGGTACGAGGCAGCGCGCGTCACCCGTGCGGGCCAGCCGCTGAGGCGGATCGAGTCGATCGAGCTGGAGGGCGTGTGGTTCACCTATCCGACGGGCGCTCCCGGCCTGCAAGAGGTCAGCGTTCGCATCGACCGTGGGCAATCCATCGGTGTGTTGGGGCCCTCGGGCGGCGGGAAGTCGACCTTGCTCCAGCTGCTGCTGCGCTTGCGGGATCCCGAGCGCGGGCGCTACCTCGTCAACGGGTCGGAGGCGTCTCGGTTCGACCTGGACGACTGGTACCGCAGGGTTGCCTACATGGCGCAAGAGCCGCAGCTCTGCTCCGGTAGCGTCCGCGACAACATCCGCTTCCTGCGGGAGGGCGTTGGCGACGCGGACGTCGAGCGGGCCGCTCGGCTCGCGCGCATACACGACGAGATCCTCGACCTCGCGCGCGGGTACGACACCGACGTCGGCGAGCACGGGAAGAACCTGTCCGTCGGGCAGCGCCAGCGCATCTGCCTGGCCCGCGCCCTTGTCGCCGACCCGGATCTGCTCATTCTCGATGAACCCACCTCAGCGCTCGACCTGCGCTCGCAGGCGGCGATCCAGCAGGCGCTCGACGAGCTAAGGGGAACCGTGACGCTGATCCTCGTCGCTCATCAGCTGTCGACCCTCAGTGGGTGCGATCACTTGATGGTGCTCGAGCGGGGACGGCTCACGGCCTTTGGTCCAGCGGAGCTGATCCGAGACGCCAACGCCTTCTACCGCGATGCGCTCCGGCTCTCGCGCCTCGATTGAGCCGATGACCCGCCGCCTCAGAGATCTCGTGAGCGGCCGGCGAGGTTCCGTCGTACGCCCCGATACGTTCATCGTCGGCGCCGCCAAGTGCGGTACGACGGCGATGTACCACTACCTCGGCCAACACCCATCCATCTTCATGTCGGCGTACAAAGAGCCGAACTACTTCTGCGACGACCTCAACGTCCGTAGCCTCCACGCCCGCGACTTGGATACCTACCTCTCGCTGTTCGTGAGAGGGGAGGGCGCCACCCGCGTAGGAGAGGCGTCCGTCGCCTACCTGCTCTCGACGCGCGCGGCGTCGAACCTGGCGGCCTTCGCGCTCAGGGGCCGGGTCATCGTCATGCTCCGCAATCCGGTCGACGCGGTGTACTCGATGCACGGCCAGCTGGTGTTCAGCCGCATCCAGACAGAGAAGGACTTCGCTCGGGCACTTGCCCGGCGGCCGGCACCGCACGACAACGACTGGCTCGACTACCGCCGGTTCATGCGCTTCGGTGAGCAGGCCCAGCGGTATTTCACCGCGTTCGAGCGGTCGCGCATCTGTATCGTGCGCTACGAGGAGCTGCGCGCCGACACGGTCGCCACGTACCACCGGGTGTTGCGCTTCCTCGGTGTCGCGCAGCACCAGCTCAGCGGGTTCGACGTGGTCAACTCGCACAAGGTGCCGCGATCCGATGCGGTGCAGCGCCTGCTCACCCAGCCTCCAGACCTTTCGCGGTCGCTCGCTCGTGCAGCCATACCAAACCGGATGCGACACCAGTTCCTGCGGTGGCTGATCCGGCGCAACACTCGTCGCGCCACGCGCGAGCCTATGGCACCCGCTCTTCGAGCCAGGCTCGTCGCGCAGATCCACGACGACGTCCAGCACCTGCAGGAGCTGACACAGCTGGACCTCACCCACTGGCTGCAACCTTGACGCAACTCCCAAACTTCTTCCTTATCGGCGCGCACAAGGCCGGCACCACGAGCATCAGCATGCTGCTCGCCGCCCATCCTCAGATCGCGGTGGCTCGTCCTAAGGAGCCGGGCTTCTTCGCCAGGGACCGCGTCTATGCGAAGGGGCGCGGCTGGTACGCCGGCTGCTTCGATCACGCCGTGGGGAGCCGCGCGATCGGGGATTGCAGCACGATCTATTCCCAGTGTGGGGTCTTTCCCCAGCCGGCGGCGCGGATCGCCGCGGTGGCCCCCGCGGCTCGCATCCTCTACGTCGGGCGCCATCCTCTCGAACGGGTCGCCTCGGCGTGGGTGCAGTACCGAGCGCAAGGACGGCCAGACGTCCCCGCGGACTTCTCCGCAGCGGTGCGATCCGTTCCCCAGCTGCTCGACGCCACGCTCTACTGGAAGCAGCTCTCGCGCTACCGCGAGCGCTTCCCGGACCAGCGGATCCTCGCGCTGACCTTTGACGATTTCGTCGCCGACCCCGTCGGCGTGATGCGCCGCGCCTACCGTTTCCTCGGCGTCGACCCCGACTTCGTCCCCGCGGCCGCCAGCTGGGCGTACAACGCCTCCGCCGGCCAGCGCGAGCCCACGGCGATCCTGACGCTGTTGCGCAAGCTCAGAAGTTACGGACCTTTTCGCCTGCCAGCGGGCGCGACCACGCGTATGAGGCGCTGGACAACGCGACCGCTGCGATATCCCGCGTTCGACGCGGACACGCGCGAGTGGGTGCTCGAACGAGTTGGGAACGACAACGCCCAGTTCCTTCGCTACGTCGATGCAAGGCCTGACCTCTGGTCACGTCCCGGAAACGCGTGGGGAGCCTCATGAACGTGATGCATACCGGTCGGATGCGGCGGGATCACGCCACCATGGTCATCGGCCTAGCCGGCATCGCACTCGCGGTCGCCGGCGCGACCTGGGCGGCCAACCATCTCACCTACAACCTCTGGGCTGGCCTGATCGTCGCCGCGTCGCTGCTCGCGGTGAGCCTGCCGTTGCTGACTCGCGCCGAGCGGGACCGGCGCATCGCCCGGCTGCTCATCGCGGCGCTCGTCGTCAGGCTGGCGGCGTCGGCTGTCCGATACGTCATGGTCTTCGCGTTCTTGGATCTCGGGGACGTGCTCAATTACGTGCGAGCGGGCGATCAGCTCGCTGAGCTCTTCCGGCAAGGTGTCTTCTCCTTCGACCTCGGCCGTTCCCTCGTGGGTACAGGGTTCGTCCAGGTCGTCACGGGCGTCGTCTTGACGATCACGGGCTCATCGCTATTAGGCGCGTTTTTTATCTTTGCCTGGCTCGGATATTGGGGGATCTATTTCTTCTATCGCGCCTTCCGCACCGCATGTCCAGAAGGCGACAGCGTGCGCTACGCATGGCTCGTGCTATTCCTGCCCTCTTTGGTCTTCTGGCCCGCGGGCATCGGCAAAGAAGCGTGGATGCTTCTCACATTAGGCCTGAGCGCCTACGGCGTCGCTCGTGTGCTCAACCATCGCGCGGGCGGATACCCGCTCCTCGGTCTCGGTCTGAGCGGCATGACGATGGTGCGGCCACACATCAGTGTGCTGCTGTGCTGCGCCCTCGTCGCGAGCTATCTCACGGGGCCCTCCCACCGCTCGCGCGTCGGTCTCGCGGCACGCCTTGGCGGGATGGTGATGCTCGCCGCGCTCAGCGTGGTGGTCGTCACTCAGGCGGAGCGCTTCTTCGGTGTGGAGGACCAGGATTTGACGGAGCAGGTCGACGCGGTCCTGACGTTGACCCACCAGCGGAGCACCCGGGGGGGCTCGGAGTTCGAGGCCATCCCGGTCCGGTCGCCACTTCAGCTGCCAGGAGCGATCGCGACCGTGCTCCTACGGCCGTTTCCCTTCGAGGCACACAATACTCGGGCGTTGATCGCCTCCCTCGAGGGCGTTGCGCTCGTCGCTCTGGCGGTCATCTCGCTGCCACGGCTGCGAGGTGTCCCCTCCCACCTGAGGCGAAACCCCTATGTGACGTTCGCGGTGGTGTACTCGCTGCTGTTCGTCGTGGCGTTCTCCAACATCGGGAACCTCGGCCTCCTCGCGCGCCAGCGGATACAGGCGTTCCCCATCCTGCTGGTCCTCATCGCGCTCCCACGGGGTCCCCAGCCTTATGGCCAGGATTCTTCACGCATGCGTGAAGAATCCTGGCCATAAAACCTTTGCCGTCGCGCCGACTCCGACGGTGCCGGCTCGGGGGCGGGAAAGTCCGGGTTCACGCCGCCCTCACCGGTGATGCCCCGCGGACGGAGCAGTCCGAGGATCGTCCACCCGATGACGCGGAGGTCGAGCCAGATATTCCGGTGCTCGATGTACCAGATGTCCAGATCGATCCGTTCGGGCCAGCTGAGGCTGTTCCGACCTTTGGTCGCGGCGTAGCCGGTAAGCCCGGGACGCACCCGCAGGCGCCGGCGCTCGTGAGCGCCGTAGCGGGCGACCTGCTCCGGCAGCGTCGGGCGCGGGCCGATGATGTCCATCTCACCGCGGAGCACGTTCCAGAGCTGTGGAAGCTCATCCAGGCTGTAGGTTCGCAGCAGCGTGCCCAGCCTGGTCGTCCGCTCACGATCGGTTTCGCCGGGGTAGCGCGGCGGGCGCATGGTGCGAAACTTGCAGATCCAGAACTCGCGTCCCTCCAGGCCGCTGCGGCGCTGGCGGAACAGCACCGGGCGGCCCATACCGACCACGATGGCCGCAGAGATCACCGCGAGCAGGGGGCTCAGCACCACCAACGCGGCCATGGCCACGATGAGGCTCACCGTCCGTCTCGCCACCCCAGTCCCTTCCTGTGCGCGACAGCCTGGTACGCCTGGATCGAGGCATCGGCGAGCCGACGCTGGTCGAAGGACCGGCGGGCATAGGCAGCGGCGTGCCGCCCCAGTCGCGCTCGCAGCGGCGGGTCCTCGAGGAGCCGTGTGATCGCGGCGATCAGGCCATCTGTGTCCCGTGGGGGGACGAGCAGCAGGTGGCGCTCGTGCTGGCCGATCTCGCGGCACCCGCGGATGTCCGTCAGCACCAGCGCGCAGCCGCAGGCGGCCGCTTCCATGCCTGCCCTCGAGATCCCCTCGCGGTAGGTGGGAAGCGCGAAGATGTCCAAGGCGGAGTAGAGGTCCCGCATGTCCCGGCGCATGCCGAGGAACCTGACGCCTTCCTGATCGGTGCTCAGATGGTCCGATTTGTCAGGGTCGAGTGGGCCCGCCCACACAAACGTGGCGCGCCCGGACAGTGCTCGGGCGGCGGCGCTGAACTCGCGGACGCCCTTCGCCTCGACGAGCCGGCCGACGCCCCCCACCAGCACCTCGCCGTCCGCCACTCCCAGCTCCGCACGGACGCGGGTGCGCCCCGCCGCGTCGTGGCGGAAGCGGTCGAGGTCGATGCCGTTGCCGACCGTCCGTGCCCGCCGCTGGGGGACGAGGTGACGCAGCGCCCGCCGGTCGGTGTCGTTCTGATATAGCTCGACGTCGGAGAACGACGCCGCGAACGCCTCCGCGCCATAGACGAGCACCCGCCTCACCAAGCCGTCCTCCGGCTGCGCCCAAAGCCCGTGACAGGTGTTGACGACCACCGGCACCCTCGCGGCCCGCCCCGCCATCCGGCCCAGCACGCCGGTCTTCGGGTTATGGGTATGAAGGACGTCGAGATCCAGGCTTCTCAGGACGCTCAGAAGCTCGCGTGCCGCGGCGAGGTCGCCACGCGGATCCCAGCGCCGGGTGAGCGACGGGACGGCGACATGGCGTACGCCGAGGTGCTCGACCTCCGCGACGAACGGCCCCGGCGCCGAGATTCCATAGACCTCGAACCCCGCGTCCACGTCGACCTGGAGCTCCGTTCCGAGCAGGATCGCGAGGCTGGTGTCGACGGTGCACAGGTGGGCGACTCGCAGCCGCCTGAGCCCGTGCCTGAGCCTGGCTCGCCCGTGCTTCACGCCGGGACTCCGACGCGTTTGGCGGCGTTGCGAATACCCGCGTAGGCGCGCTCCCCGAACAGGTGACCCGCAAGCTTGGCGGCGAAGGCATCGAGCGGGTCGGTGTCGCGCACGGGGATGCGCTTGAGCTGGATCGGGTCGTCGCCGGGCAGGTTGCGGCCGACCCTGCCGGTGGCGGCCGAGCGGAACCTCATCCGCAGCGCCGCCTCGATCCCGCTGGCGGGGACGCGCCAGGGGTACGCGAAGTGCGCCGGGGCGACTCCCACATGGCGCTCGATCTCCTCGGCGCCAAGGTCCAGCTGGTCGGGCGTGAATCGCTCGGGATGACCGCGGGAACCTGCGGAGCTGCCGATCGTGCAGAGACCCGAGTCAGACAGCTCCTTGGCCTGATCCCACGTCAGCGCCGGGGCCGCCGAGCTGGCCAGGCGCCACTGGCCGTCGGCATCCGCCGTCACCAGGTAGACGGTAAACGGCAACCTCCGCGCCTCCAACATTGGCCAGGCATGGCGATAGACGGCCGCGGAGCCGCCGTCGAACGTGAGCACGACCCGATGCGTACGGTCGCCTCTGGCCAGCCCGTCGAGTGCGGCGTCGATGCTGACCACGTCCTGGTCGCGCAGCAGGTTGATCTGGCGGACGAAGTCACCCTCCGTCCCACCTTCGATGTCGTGAAAGGCGAGAAGGCTGACACCGTGCGCCCTCGAGGGCCGGGAACGCCCCCCTATCGGCGCGCGCCGTCCTCGGCAAGTGGAGAGAAGGACCGTCGCCAGGCGGTTCAAACCGCCGGCCAAGTGGTCCCTGACGGAGATTCGTTGCGCATCGAGGGCGGCACTGCGCCCTGCTCGCGAGGCGCGTCCGAGCGCGCATAGCCGGAGGCTATGTAAGCAAGGCGCAACGCCGCGAGCGGGGATGCAGGGCTGCTCGAATGCCAACGAATCTCCGGATGGGACCAGCAACACTCCCGATCTCATGCGCCCGCCTACATCGTCCGTCACTGAAGCCCGCATACGGATCTTCGCCGGATGCGCCCCTCTGGTCAGTCATCCCCCAAATGGGGGAGTAAGGGCTCACGCTAGTCCGCTGGCCGCATGATGCTCATGCGATACCCGCAGGTCAAGAGGACAATGCAGACTCCTGAGCTCGTGACGCACCCGCGGCGGCCAGCGCGGCGGCGGCCAGCGTCACCCCCGGAAAATGCAGCACGTAATCGACCGTGGCATTCGTGAGCAGCGCGGCTATCGCCACTGCGGCGATGACCGCCCCCACGTCGTGCCGGCTGCGCCAGAGTCCGGCCAACACCCACGTCGCTACGGCGATGCCGAGCGCCAGGCCGGCGAGACCCGTCTCAGCGGCGAGCTGCAGGAACTCATGGTGGGCCCATCGCCAATCGTCGTCGAGCCTGGCGGTCGGGCTCAGCTCGGCGAACCGGCCTGGACCGACTCCGGTCAACGGCTTGGCGCGCACCATCGCGAGCGCGTCGTGCCACAGCTCCACGCGCACCGCCGAGAGGGTCGCATCGACGAGGCGTGTTTCGCGGGCCGAGGCACCGCGCGCGCCAAGCGACAACGCCCCCATGGTCGTGGAGCTCACCAGCGCGAGCACGACCAGCGATACGCCCCCAAGGATCGCGGTTCGCCCGTTCCCCACCCGGCGTTGCCCGAGCCACGCGAGCCCGACGAGTGCCATGCCGATCGCCGCCGCCCGACAATCGCTCGCCACCACGGCGGTGGCGAACCCCGCGGCCATCAGGAATGCCGCCGCGCGTACCGCCACGTGCTGGTGGCGGGCCGCCAACATCAACGCGCCTGCCGCACCAAGCAGCAGGAACGCGCAAGCGGCGTTGGCGTAACCCAAGAACCGCTGGTGGACCGCGTCGGGTAACAGGAGCAATACCGCCGCGCATGCCGTCACCGCGGCCGGCACCGCCCACCGGCACCAGCGGGTGATCAGCCGGGCCAGGGCGAACGTCACACCGGCGGCGGCGGCGAGAAGGCCCGGTGGCCCACTCCGGCCGCCCGAGATCGCGGCGGACATCTGGATCCACACCACGAGAGCGGTCAGCAACGCCACGCCGGTGCCCGCCGCGCGGAGGGCGTGTCGACTGAGTCGTCGCATAGGCGACCCAGTCGACACACCACGCTCCTTTGCCCGCCTCCAGCTTGCCTAACCAGCGGCAACGGTAGCCCCAGCCGGCCTATACTGCTATGCGGGCAGCGGGAGGGGTTTACATGGACAGGTGGGCGGCTTCCGAAGTATGCGGGCCTCGTGGTTTTGCTCGAGTACTGGGTCGAGTCGTCACGCTGATCCTGGCGGTCCTGCTCGCCGGAGGGACGGCTCTTTCCACCCTGAGCTGGGCACAGGACTCGGGGCCACCGCCAGAGGCCAACGGGCCCGACGACCAAGGCGGGGACGCGAGCGGAGATGCGGATCCGGGCGGCCCTGGCAGTGGCTTGGGCGACTTCTTCAAGCTCCCGTCCAGTGAGATCGAGCGTAAGGTCGAGTACTCCGTCGGCGGGCCCGGGTCCCCTGGCAAAAGTGTCGTGTCGTCGGACGACGGCGGTGGGTCCTCGGACGATGGCGGTGGGTCGGACGCGCCATCCACTCCGCCGCCTGTCCCGTCCCCGCGGCCTGAGGCGCCGCAGCCGTCGGTGCCTACGGCCCCGGACCCCATGCCAGCGAGCGCGGCTGCCCCGCGCGTTGCGCCTGTGGAGCGCGAGCCAGCGCCGAGCGATGGAACGCCGGTCGACACGGGTGGCCCTCCGCCCGCCGCGCCGGAGATCTCCGGAGGCCCTCCGCCGTTCCTGAACCCCGCGTTGTTCGACCTCTTGTACGCAGAGGATCAGGATGCGCTGGCGCCACCCGTGCCTGATGCGGGACCCGCGGATGACGAAGCCGCTCTCAGCGGCGGGCTCGCGTCTCGCGCGCAGTGGGGTGTGATCAACGAGCCGCCCTCTGGCGTGCGCTGGGAGCTCTCGCTCGCGTTCTGGCTTGCCCAAGGCCTGCTCATCTGTGTCCTCGGGAAGCGCCTTGTCGCTCGTTGGGACCGGCGCCGGCAGCTATAGATTGCCGCGGAGGGCTTGTTCTCTTTCGATCGCCGCGAAGAGGGCTTTGAAGTTGCCCTCGCCGAAGCCGCGAGAGCCGTGGCGTTCGATGATCTCGAAGAAGACGGTTGGTCGGTCCTGGACAGGTTCGGTGAAGATCTGCAGGAGGTAGCCCTCGCCGTCGGCGTCGACGAGGATGTGGTGGGAGGCAAGGGTGCCGAGGTCGGCGTGGACGTGTTCCCAGTCCAGGCGCTTGGCGACGTCTTCGTAGTAGGTGTCGGGAACGCGCATGAAGCGGAGGCCGTTGGCGCCGAGGCGGCGCACACAGCCGACGATGTCGTCCGTCGACAAAGCCAGATGTTGGACGCCGGGGGAGCGGTAGGCGTCGAGGTACTCCTCGATCTGCGACCTGCGCCGGCCTTTGGCGGGTTCGTTGATGGGGAGCTTGATGTGTCCGGTACCGTCCCACAGGACCTTGCTCATCAGAGCGGAGTACTCGGTGGAGACGGTCTTGTCGTCGTAGTGGACGAGCTGTGTGAAGCCCATGACGTCGGCGTAGAACGCGACCCAATCGTCCATGCGTCCCCGCTCTACGTTGGCGACGACGTGGTCGATCGTCTCAAGCCCGACCGGCGTTACGATCTGATCAGGCAACGGACGGAAGCCGGGCATGAACACGCCGGTCCAGTTCGAGGCGTCGACGAGGCTGTGGATGGTATCGCCGTACGCCTTGATCGCGGCGACGACGACCTTGCCGCGGGCGCCCTCGCGGATCTCGGGCGTGAGGGCGGGTCGTGCGCCGCGCTCCAGGGCGATGCGGAACGCCTCTTCGACGTCAGGTACCGCGAACGCGACGTCGCGGACGCCGTCGCCGTGCTCGGCCTGGTGCCGCACGATCGGCGAGGAAGGTGCGAGCCCGGCGGTCAGGACCAGGCGGATGTCGCCCTGCGCGAGCACGTACGAGGTGCGGTCGCGAACCCCGGTCTCTGGCCCGGCGTAGGCGATCGGCGTGAACCCGAAGGCGGTCCGGTAATAGTGCGTCGCCTGCTTTGCGTTTCCGACGTAGAACTCGACATGGTGATATCCCCGGATCGGCAATAGGTCGGTCATGCGACGCCTCCGCGAAGCTCCTCGCCACTTGGCCTCACCGCAGAGCAGCTCATGCCGTCTGTGGCGCATCCTGCACTGTGCAGAGTAATGCCGGTACACCGGCCTAGCTCTGCACAGGGCTCATGCCGGCTCGCGCCCTCACCCCAGACGATGAGAATCGGGTAAACCAGAATTATAGGCCAGCTTCGCCGTACTGTGCAGAGTTGATCCGGTATACCGGACCAACTCTGCACAGTGCAGGAAAAGGCCGGCGCACGGCGCTGTTCTGGCATGAGCGAAGTGCGGGACTACGCGTGTGAGCTTGACCACTGACGTCGCCGACGATCAACTGTTCGTACCATGAGCCTTTACATTGTGGGTGCGGGCGGGCTGGGGCGCGAGGTGCTCGATGCGCTTGTTGCCAGGGGTGACGTCGCGAATGCCTTTCTCGACGACGGTTGCGCGGGGGAGATCGTCCGCGGCTTGCCAGTCCTCCTTCCGGGGGACGCTAAGGGGGGACGGTTCGTCGTCGGGCTGGCCGACCCGGTGGCGCGCAGTCGCCTCGCCGCACTGCTCCGAGCTCGGGGCCTGCGACCGCGTACCGTCGTCCACCCGCGGGCGATGGTGGGGCCGGAGACGACGCTCGGGCCGGGCTGTATCGTGCTCGGCGGAGCGCACGTCTCGTCGAGCATCACGATCGGCGCCCACTGCCAGGTCCAGTACAACGCGACGGTGGGTCATGACGCGATCCTCGACGACTACGTTGCGGTCTTTCCCGGCGCCAATATCTCCGGCAACGTCCGGCTGGAGCGCGGGGTCACCGTCGGCAGCGGTGCGATCGTCCTGCAGGGTCGCACGGTCCATGAGGGCGCGTTCGTCGGGGCGGGGTCGGTCGTCACCCGGGACGTACCCCCAGGCGCCGTCGTCACCGGGGTGCCCGCACGCCGAGTCACAGGTCCGTAAGCCGGTGTGAGGCGCGGTTGTCGGCTCACCCTCGGAGGTCGTGCAACGCTGGACGTGTCCGAGGAGGATCGTGCGGTCGCCTCCAGCAAGTCGTTCCTCGATCCGGCTTTCGATCACCGCGGGCCACAGCGGGAAGAATGGGAGGTCCCACGGGCTGCGGATGAACTCGCTCGAGGCGAACTTGTCCGCACCCTTCGTCGCGAAGGTGAGCGCGGCTCGCTTGTGCGCCGGTCGCAGGGCTTGTCCCCCGGTTCAGGCGCCTTTGGGTAGGGGGCAGGGCACAGCCAGTCAGCGCCTTGCGCCTCGTATCCGGTGCGCTCACGAGAGGATCCACCTCGCCGGCTCGCGCAGGCCGTCCGTCGATGAGCATCCGGCGGGGCGGGGCGCCGAGGAACGCTCCGATCCTTCCCTCACCGGCGCCGTCGGAACGGTTCGACTCCGCTGCGTACCGCGTTCGTTCGAGCCTCAGCAGGAGCTGGGGAGAAGAGCCTGGACGCTATCGACGCGTCCGGGCCCATCACCCGTTCGAACAGATCCACCACCGGTCGAATTGACCCATTCAACGACTCCCTGGCCCGCATCCCGTCAATTCTCAAGTAGGCTGTGAGCCCGTAGACCCTCCACAAACCATCGACGTCTGCCCGCGCGCTGGTGGGATCCCGCCCGTACCGAAGCTCCAGCTCGGCGACTAGCGCCTTGCGCCTTGTGAGAGGCCTCATTGGTGAGAAGCTTCCACAGGAACGCACCCGCGGTGTTCAGCCGGAAGTACCGGGATCCACGGAGGTCCAGGACGACAATCTCGTCGTCGACGGTCTGCCACACCAGATCGCTCTTGCGCACCCGCAGCGGTGACTGGCTGCCGGATTCTGTCGTCATTTCGCGCTACGAGCGCGAGAAGACGAACGCCCGGAACTGCTCATCTTTTCCAATTTCGCTCCCTTGTATCTCGAGCCACGCGTGGGCGACGATGGCCTTGCCGCGGCGCGTGACACCGATGCAAAGCCGAGGCTGACGACGGCGCAGGAGATGGCCGAGCACGAGCGCTTCCCGCAAGCATGGTGATGGAGCGATTGGCCAGCGGCGTAGCACGCGCCTGGTGGCATCGATCTGCCGCAGCTCACGGTCGGTGAACACGATCGGTGACTGGCCGACGTCTCCGGAGGAGGACAGCCTGATCCCCAATCCCCGGGCAAGGGGGAGCAGCGGAATCCAGCGCACGCCGATCTCCACGAAGACCACCAACAGCACCACCCGCAGCGTGGTCAACTGTGCCCGCGCGGGCAGGCGAACGAACCGGTAGAACGCAGAAAGTTCTTGCATCCCCGCCACCCGCCCACCAACCCCGCGTTCGAGAGATCACAGGCGCTCGGCACGCGGCCGCGCTCGCGTCCCAAGCAGTGTCAGTATAGCGGTTCGTCTTCACGCTCGTCCTGGTCCAGCGGTGTGGACAGGCCGTGTGGGCGTCGCCGCACCTGCGCGCTTCGGGGGAACCGCGTGCCTTGGCAGGCTGGCCGCCCACGGCTTGAGCGCAAGAGGAGCCCGTCGGGATCATTGTCCATGTCGGTCACGAGTGGATCCCACCCTCGAACGAGAGCGTTGGGGAAGGCGACATTCATCGACCAACCGCACAAGGCGTGAGACCCCGAGCAGCTCGGCGGCCGCTGGTAAGCTCGGCGTCCGTCGAAAGAGCCGGATCCGATCACCTCCGCGAGCCGGTCCAATAGGCGACGTACCGCCGACTCGCGCCGGGTAAGAGGTGGGCCTCCCGCCGACCTGCGCGCAGAGAGAGCGGATGGGAACGTGACGCAGGCAGCGCGCGCGTCAGTGCCAGCCACTCCTCCTCGGTCAGGTGAAAATTCTCAGCACAGCAGGTCATGCCAGCTGGCGCCGTCACCCCGGATCGCCTCCAGCGTTTCCCGCGCTGGCGCGGGAACACAAGCTCCCTCACGTCCCTCGACCACGTGAGGAGCCGGAATCGAACAAACTTGGCAAACGTGTAGCCCGCAGCCGATTCTCATGTCAGGGGAGGCAGGTCCTACATCTCGGGGGGGCGGAGGTCGAACTCGGTGTCGGTGATGCGGAGGAAGTCGACGGGTGGGCCGCCCTCTAGGTGGTCCATGATGGCGGGGACGTCGTCCTCGGTCACGCCGCCGTACCAGATGTCGTCGGGGTAGACGACGATCACGGGCCCGACCATGCAGGCCTCCAGGCAGCCGCCCGCCACAACCTTGACGTTGGTGAGCAGGCGGCGGCCTTGCTCCTCTCGCAGCGCGTTGAAGACGTCGCCCGCGCCGTTGTTGATGCAGCTGGGGCGGGGATGGGTCGGGTCACGCTGGTTGATACAGACGAACACGAACTTTTCAGGCTTTGGCATCAGGACTATCCGGTCGTCTGGAACCTCGAGAAGTCCGCGACCCGACCGAACAGCCCGGCGACCTGGCCGAGCAGGCAGATGCGGTTCTCGGCGACGGCGGGGTCGTCGACCAGCACGCGTACCTCTTCGAAGAAGCGGTCGACGGCCGGCTTGAGGTGACCCATCTCGGCGAGTATCCCCGAGACGTCGTCGACCGACTCCAACTCGGCGACGCGGGCGCGTGCCACCAGGTAATCGGCGTGGAGCTGATGCTCCGCGGATTCCGAGAACAGGTCCGGCTGGGGATCCCCGGATGGCCGCCACGGGCTCTTGCGCACGATGTTCACCGCGCGCTTGAACGCGGTCGCCGCGGCGACGAAGTCTGGCTGGCCGATCAGGGACGACAGCGCGACGAGCCGCCGGTGGGCGGCGACGAGATCGTCCCATCCCGCGGCCAGCACGGCCTCGACGACGTCAACGGGGTACGCGTCCGACCACAGGACACGGAGCCGGCCACGCACGAAGGCCAGGACGCGCGCCGCGGTGTCCTCGGTCCCGCGGCCGAGCAGACGCAAGGCCTCGTCCACCGCGCCAGCGATCGACAGCCGCCAGCCAAGGTGCAAAACGATGCGGATGACGCCCAGGCAGGCGCGGCGCAGCGCGAAGGGGTCGGCGGTGGCGGTCGGCTCTTTCCCGACGGCGAAGATGCCGCACAGCGTGTCGATGCGGTCCGCGACCCCGACGAGCGCACCGGCCTGGAGGGTCGGCAGGGCATCGTCGGCGTGGCGTGGCAGGTAGTGCTCCGAGATCGCGAGCGCGACGTCGGGCGACTCCCCGGACGCCAGCGCGTACTCGCGACCCATCACACCCTGAAGCTCGGGGAACTCGCCGACCATGCCGGTCACGAGGTCGGCCTTCGCGAGCGTCGCCGCGCGAGTGACGGTCTCGACCTGGTCGGCGTTACCCGTCTGCCGCGCCAACCAGGCCGCGAGCGCCCGGATCCGGGCGACCTTGTCGGCGTAGCTGCCCAGGTCCTGCTGGAACACGACCCGCTCAAGGGTGGCGACCCGATCGCCCAGCGGGATCTTGCGGTCCTCGTCGAAGAAGAACCGCCCGTCGGACAGCCGGGCGCGGAGGACGCGCTCGTAGCCCCGGCGGGACAGCGCCTCGTCGCGTACCGGGGTGTTCGAGACGGCGACGAAGTAGGGCATCAACGCCCCGTCGCGGTCCTCGACGGGAAAGTAGCGCTGGTGGCGCTCCATCTCGGAGACCAGCACCTCGCGTGGCAGGTCGAGGTGGCGCTCCTCGAACTCTCCCAGGATCGGGCTGGGCAGCTCGACCAGCTGGGTGACCTCGTCGAGCAACGCCTCGTTCGCCACGAGCCGGCCGCCACGCCGAGCGGCGGCCGCCTCGGCCTCCGCCTGGACCAGGCGACGGCGCTCCGCGATGTCGGCGACCACGCCAGCGGCGCGCAACGTGCCGGCGTAGGCGGACGCGCGATCGAGGACGATCTCCTCCGGTGCCAGGAAGCGGTGGCCCCACGTCGTGCGCCCGCTCGCGACGTCGCCGAACGTCACGGGGATGACCGCGTCGTCGAGCAGCGCGACGATCCAGTGCACCGGGCGGGCGAACGCGATGGGCACGTCACCCCAGCGCATCGACTTGGGGAACGCGATCCCATGGACCAGGGGCGTGAGGAGGTCGGCCAAGATCTGGGCCGCGGGCCGGCCGAACTCGGTCACGACCGCGGCGATGTGGGTCCCCTTCTGCGTCGCCACCTGCTCCAGCTCCGCGACGTCGACCCCCTGCCGCTCGGCGAACTTCCGCGCCGCCACCGTAGGCTCGCCGCCCGGTGAGAACGCCACCTTGGTGGAGGGGCCGAGGTGGCGCTGTACGGTTGGCTCGCTGCCCGCCGCCACCCCGTCGACGAGCAGCGCGAGCCGGCGGGGCGTCCCGAATATCCGCATCTCGCCGTGGGCTAGGCGCGCGGTCGCCAGTCGGGCGGTGACCTCTGCGCGCAGCGCCTCAAGCGCCGGCGCCACGAAGGAGGCCGGCAGCTCTTCGGTCCCGATCTCCAGCAGGAACTCGCTCATGACGATCCCTCCGGGATGGGTGTCGCCCTCCGGGCTCCGGCCATGGCCTCCGCCGGCTCTGGTTGCCAGTGCCGCCAGTACGAGGAGGCGGGCTCGCCTTCGAGAAGGGGTGGGTGCTCACCGACCCTCCAGTCGGCGGCGGCGAGGGGGAAGCCCATCTCGGCTCGCGTCGTCAGGTAGCGCTCGGCGCAGCCGCGGGCGTTCTGGCGGACACGCTTGATGAAGGCGGCGCGCTCGGTGACCGAGATCGCGCCGCGCGCGTCGAGCAGGTTGAACACGTGCGAGCACTTCAGGGCGTAGTCGTAGGCGGGGAGCGCGAGGCCCAGCTCGACCAGCCGGGCGCACTCGCCCTCGTACTCGTCGAACAGCTTGAACAGCAGGTCCTGGTCCGACGACTCCATCGCGTACCGGCTCATCTCGACCTCGTTCGCCAAGAACAGGTCACGGTAGCGGACGCCGGCCACCCACTCGATGTCGTAGACGGTCTCGACGTTCTGCAGGTACATGCAGATGCGCTCCAACCCGTAGGTCAGCTCGGCCGAGACAGGGCGGCAGTCGAAGCCGCCGCACTGCTGGAAGTAGGTGAACTGGGTGATCTCCATGCCGTCGCACCAGACCTCCCAGCCCAGGCCCCACGCCCCGAGCGTGGGGGCCTCCCAGTCGTCCTCGACGAACCGGATGTCGTGGGCCAGCGGGTCGACGCCGAACGCCTGGATCGAGTCGAGGTAGAGCTGCTGGACGTTCTTGGGCGCCGGCTTCAAGAGCACCTGGAACTGGTGGTGCTGGAACAGCCGGTTCGGGTTCTCGCCGAACCGCCCGTCCGCCGGCCGCCGCGATGGCTGGACGTAGGCGACGTTCCACGGCTCTGGGCCCAGCGCGCGGAGAAAGGTCACCGGCGCCATCGTCCCGGCGCCGACCTCGACGTCGTAGGGCTGCACGATCGCGCAACCTTGCCGTGACCAGTACGACTGGAGCGCAGCGATCAGCTCTTGGAAATACACGGTGGCCGCCTCGAAGAAAAACAGGCTCGGTTAGGCGGACACATATACCGCAGGTGGCGGGCCGATGCGAGCACCGGGGTACCCATAGACTTCTGCAGGTGGACGAGCCGACGCCGTTGGGCCCGCGTGACCCGCGTTTCGCGGAGAGCGACGCGGGCGTTGCGGGCAATCCGGGCGAGCCAGTGCCGCGCTCACTCGTCCGCAGCCTTGGCCCCGGCCCCAGCCCGCTCAGCCGGCAGGTCCGGATCCTGCGGATCGCGTTCCCGCTGTTGTTCCTGGCCGGAGTGCTCACCGTCGTCGCCGTGTTCGTCCGAGCGCTGGACCAAGGTCCATCGCAGGTGCGGCTCGGGCCCGTCGAAGCGGTGCGGGCGGCCGTCGAGGCGCGGCCCCGCCGGGTCTGCATCCAAGAGGGCGCGAGCCCCTGCGCCTGGATCACCGTCGTGGCCGGTGAGCTGGCCGCCTTCAACACGAACGGGCCGTTGCCCGTGGAGTACGGCCGGCTCGGCGTCGGGTGGTGTCCCTCCTCGGGAGGATTCGGGGCGAACGCGACCGGCTCGCGCTGGGACGCCGCGGGCAACGTCGTGCAGGGTCCGGCACCCCGCGGCCTCGACCGCTTCGACGTGATCGTCAGCCGGGACGGCATCGCCACCGTCGACTTCTCGAACATCACCGGAGGCCTCCAGGGCTGGCAGGTCAAAGAACGGGTTCCGCCCAAAGGCCCCGACTGCCCCACGATCCCGCATGACCGCGACCCCGACTTACGGCTCCCCGGTAATACGGCAGTACCCTCTCTCGTATGACGACTAAGAGGGTCACGGTGTCGCTCTCCGAAGATGTGCAGCAGACCGCGCAGCGGATCGCCGATGAGCTTGGGATGTCGTTCTCGGCGGTCGTTGCCGATGCGCTCACCGGTTGGCTTCGGGGCCGGCTCGTCGACGCCTGGCTTCGTGAGCACCAAGCCGAGCACGGCGCGTTCGATGAGGACGAGCTGAGAACGCTCGCTGAGGAGGCTGGCGTTCCGTACCTGGCGTCCGGGCGGAGCGAGGGGCATGCCGCGTGAACCTTGTCCTGGGCGCGGGCGGGCTCATCGCGATCGATCGTGACGACCGTCGGGTCGCTGGCTTGATCGAACTCGGCCGCCGGGCAGGCGCGAGCCTCGTCACGAGCGCGCCGGTCGTATCACAGGCCTGGCGTGATGGTCGCCGGCAGGCGCGCCTCGCTCGGTGGTTGCCGATGGTGAATGTCCGGGCTGTAGCCTTGCATGAGGCAAGAGCCGCCGGTGAGCTTCTTGCCACCAGCGGGACGAGCGATGCCGTCGATGCGCTCCTCGCACTCGAGACGGTGCCCGGTGACCAACTGCTGACCAGCGACCCGTCGGACCTGCGCACGCTCATCGCCCACCGCGGAATCGCGGTCTCCGTCGTGTTGGTGTAGCAGATACCTGCAGCCCTGCATCCTGCATGAAAGCAACCTGCACCGTTGCAGGTAAGGGCTTGGAGCGAAATAACGTTCGGATGCCCGATATGCGTCACTCCCGCCATTTCAGTACATTACCTCTCGTGGTGCTAATGGCCAGGGAATCTCACATGGCCAGGCTTTCTCACGTATACGGGAGAAAGCCTGGCCGTAAGGGCGTGGAGCCGAGGCCAGGGCTCGGCCGGCTAGTCCAGGCCCCGCAGCGACACCGTCGGTGGGCGCCAGCCGAGGATGGACTCCACGGTGCGGATGGCGCGGACGTGCTCACGGGTCGCGTGGACGCGCACGATCCGGGCGCCGAGCAGCACCGAGGTGACGGCGGCGGCGAGGGATGCCTCGAGCCGCTGGTCGATCGGCAATCCCAGCGTCTCCCCGAGAAAGTCCTTGTTCGACAGCGAGACGAGCACTGGGTAGCCGAGCGCGCACAGCTCGGGAAGGCGGCGGGTCAGCTCCAGGGAATGGGCGGTGTTCTTCCCGAAGTCGTGGCCGGGGTCCACGATGATCTGATCCCGCGCGACCCCCCGGCGCTCGGCTTCGAGGGCGAGCCGCCGGCATTCCCGCACCACGACGGTGGTCACGTCGGGGAGGTAGTGCGAGCGGAACGGCCGTGTCCGCGGGGGGCCGCCAGGGTGCATCACGACAAGCGCGGCGCCGGGATGGGCGGCGACGGTGTCGGCGATCTCGGGCTCGATCATCCCGCTCACGTCGTTGACCAGGTCGGCACCGGCCGCCAGTGCCGCTCCGGCGAGGCCGGCCCGGAACGTGTCCACGGACAGCGGCGTGTCCGACACGTCGCGGAATGCCTCGACGAACGGCAAGACGCGATCGTGCTCCTCGGCGAGGTCCACGGCCACTCCGGGTCCCGCCTTCACCCCTCCGACATCGATGATGTCGGCCCCCTCCGCGACCTGCGCCAGCGCGTGGTCGATCGCCGCGCCCAGCGCGAAGGTCCGCCCTCGGTCGAAGAACGAGTCCGGAGTCCGGTTCACGATCGCCATGACCGCGATCTCGCGATCGAGATCGAACGTCCGCCCGCGCAGTTGAAGTCGCACGTGATGGGGGCCTCCATGCCGTACTGTGCAGAGTTCGTCCGGTATACCGGGCTAACTCTGCACAGTGCAGGATTAGGCCGGCCGGCCCGGGGATGGTTCGCGCATTTGGCCGGCCCTGGGCGGCATACTGCGGTAATGCTTGTCGCTTTTCTTTCCTGCCTCGTCGGTTTGGTGGCCGTGCTGGTCGCGCTCGCGCATGACGAGCCGCTGCCCGGGTGGGCGCGCGGCGCGATGGGAGGGGCCGTACGAGGTCCTGGAGACGTCGTACGCACGGACTTCCCCGTCGTCTGGCGGGGATACGACCCGGCGACCGTCGAGTCCCATCTCCGTGCGGTCGCGGAGGCCTGGATCGAGGGCTCCGACCCGCGACGAGATCCCGTGCCGTTTCCCGATCACTTCGAGGACCTCGTGATGACGGCTCCGATCCTGCCCGTGCCCGCCTCTGAGCCAGTCTCGGCGCTCGAGGGAACTGATCCCGACGCCGACACCGAGGCACTCCGTACCCATGCGGCGCTCGAGCTGCTCAGGGCGCGAACGCGGTAATCGCTCGCGTTGCTATACGGGTCGTCCTCACCCAGCGGTTCCAGGATGACCAGCGTAGGGCGGCGCTGACGCGGGTAGCTGGCACCGAGCAACCCACCGATCACGGTGCCGATCCCGATGAGCATGAGCACAAGGATCAGGACAACACCGAGGAACGTGACGAAGATTGACACGAGGCCGGTCAAGACGAACGGCAGGCTGGGGCCATCCACTGGGCACCTCCTAGTGGTCCGTAGAAGAGGTCCTTTGAGCACCGAGACTGCGACTGCGCCCGCCTCCTTGACTCCGCGTATGGGTCTTCGCGTCAGTTTGGGCCGCGCCAGGTGGCTATCCTGCGGGATGATCGCGCAGTGAAGGGATAGGTGACGTGAGACCGGAGGATCCGGCGGCGGGGCAGCGGCCCTTGCCGGTTCGCCCTATGACGCTTGGCGATCTCCTCGACGGGGCGGTGCGGCTGTTCGTGGTGAACTGGCGAGCGCTCCTGCTGACCGTCGCGGTCGTCATGGTGCCCCTGCAGCTTCTGCTCGCGTGGCTGCAGCGTGACCTGTTCGAAACCGGGGTCTTGGAGCTGTTCAGAAACCCTGCGGCGTTCGACGCTGTTGCGGGCGAGGTTGCCTTCTCGCCGTTCACGGGAGCCGAGATCAGCGGACTTCTTGTCACGATCGCGATCTCCGCTCTGGTCCTGCCCGTCATCACCGGGGCGGTGTGCAAGGTCGCCGCCGGGTCCTACCTCGGCCAGCCCGTTGCGTGGAGCGCCGCGCTGGGGGCGGCGGGGCGGCTGCTTCCCTCCCTGGTCGGGGCGGTCATCCTGATCCGGGTCGCCCAGTTCCTCGCGCTGCTCCCCGGGGCCTTCGTGGGGGTCGCGGCGGCCGTGACCGAGAACCTGTCGCTGCTCCTTCTGGTGCTGCTTCTCCTGCTGGTGGGTTTCGCGGGTGCGTACGCGTTGGGGGCGCTCTATGCCGCGACGATCCCCGCGATCGTCGTTGAGGACCTCGGGGCGTTGCCCGCCATGAGCCGCTCCTGGCGCCTGCGGAGCAACCGGTTCTGGCCGACGGTAGGCGCGGTCCTGGTCGCGGGGCTGCTCGCCGCCGTCGTGGGCTGGATGATCAGCGGGGCCTTGAGCTTCGGTGGCGCGCTGGTCGGAGGGACGTTCGCCTGGCTACCCTTCGCCGTCGCCGCGATCCTCGCGCAGCTGGTCGAGCTGCCGTTCCTCGCGACCTTCTCGACGCTGTTGTACTTCGACGGCCGCATCCGCCGCGAAGGCTTGGACCTGCGGATCATGGGCGCAGAGCTCTAGGTGCAGCTTCCGCCGCCGACCGTCGACCCCGAGCATGTGCGCCGGGCGGTTGCTGAGGTCTTGTCCCGGCCTGAGTACGCACCGCTCCAGCCGTCGTTTTTTGAGCAAGTCCAGCGGTGGGTCCTCGAACAGCTAGGGCGCGCGCTGGAAGGCTTCGGCGGCATGGGAGGAAGGCCGTTCGCCTGGGCGGTGATCCTCGCCATGCTCGCAGTCTTCGGAGCGGTCGGCGTGTGGCTCCTCAAGAGCCTTCAACCTGACCGTCCGCTCGCCAAGCCCCTGACCGGGGCGATCGGCTGGGGACCCGACGACTGGGCCGCTGATGCCGAGGAGCACGAGCGGGCGGGTCGCTGGCGTGAGGCGCTGCGCTCGCGGTACCGCGAGCTGATCGCGCAGCTCGCCGCGGCCGGGCTGGTAGAGGAGACGCCGGGAAGGACGACCGGAGAGTATCTCGCCGCGATAGGGGCCAGCGTTCCCCCGGCGCGGGGCCCGGCCACCTCCTTGACCGAGACCTTCGAGGCCGTCTGGTACGGCAACGAGCCCGCGGAGCAGGCGCGCGTGGCCAGGTTGCGCGCGGACGCCTCGGGTGTGCGCCGCGCCGCCGGCCTCCGCGAGGCGCGGAGGGCCTTCCCGTGACGGTCGACCGGCATACCGCAAGGCGCCTGCTCCTCGTGGGGCTCATGCTCGCGGGCATCCTGGTCACCGCGCTCCTGACCAGCCCCGACGGGCAGAGCGGGCCGCCGCTGGACCCGCGTTCGACCTCGTCGCTGGGCACCAGAGCACTGGTCGACACGCTCGCGGCGTTGGGCACCAACGTCTCGGTCACGGACCAGATCCCTAGCTCGGAAGTGCCCGTCGTACTCTTGCTCGCCGACGTGCTGGACGAGCGGCAGCGGGACGGCCTGCGTGCGTGGGTGAATGCCGGCGGGCGTCTCGTCGTGACCGATCCGCTGTCCGCGTTCTCTCCCGAGGCGGCAGGCAGCACTGAGATCGGGTTCATCGACGCGTCGATCTCCAGGCGCTGTGATCTGCCCCTCCTCGGCGACGTCGAGCGCGTCGCCGCGCCGTCCGGCCGGGTCTACGAGCCAGACCCCGACGCGGGGAGCTGCTTCCCCCGCAACGGCGGAGCCTGGCTGGTCACGCGGCAGGTGGGGGAGGGGGCAGTGATCGCTCTTGGAGGCGCGACGGCGTTCGTCAACGCCCACCTTGATGAGGCGGACAACGCGCTACTCGCCGTGGCGCTGCTCGCTCCCGACGGCGAAGGCCAGCTGGCGCTGCTCGAGCCCCCCGGTGTCGGCGAAGGAGACACCACGCTTGGCGAGCTGGTCGACCCCCGCGTCCGAGTCGCGTTCGTCCAACTGGCTGTGGCGTTCCTGCTGGTCGTGGCCTGGCGGGCGCGGCGCCTAGGCGCGCCGGTGCCAGAGCCGGTGCCCGTCCGCATCCCCGGCTCCGAGCTGGTCGTCGCGGTGGGCAACCTGCTGCGGCAAGCTCGCGGCAGGCGGCGGAGCGCCGCGCTGCTACGGGACGACCTGCGGCGCCAGCTCGCCGAGCGGCTGGGGATACCGGTCCTCGGTGAGCCGGAGTCGGTCGTGGCGGCGGTGATGGCTCGCGGTGCTGAGGGATTCGACGCCGCCGCGGTACGGTCCGCGCTCGCAGGTCCCGCGCCCGAGTCTGACGAGGAGCTCGTCGCCCTCGCTCTCCAGCTGGAGCGGGTGCGCAGGCTCGTGTTGTGCGAGGACACACACCATGGCGACTGACGCGACCGCCCGCGCGGCCGTCACCCGAGTCCGGGCCGAGGTCGCGAAGGCCGTCGTCGGTCAAGACGCCGTGGTCAGCGGGCTATTGGCCGCGTTGCTCGTGCGCGGCCACGTCCTGCTCGAAGGCGTGCCGGGTACGGCGAAGACGCTGCTGGTCAAGGCCCTGGCCGCCAGCCTGAGGTTGGACGACGCGCGCGTGCAGTTCACCCCCGACCTCATGCCGTCCGACGTCCTCGGCCAGATGATCCCTTCCTTCGGGGGGACTCCCCCCGACCCCCTGGAGCAGGGCACCTTCCGCTTCCGACGGGGCCCCGTGTTCACGAACATGCTGCTCGCCGACGAGGTCAACCGCACGCCGCCCAAGACTCAGGCCGCCTTGCTCGAGGCGATGGAAGAGCGGCAGGTGTCGCTCGACGGGCACGCGCACCCGCTGCCCGATCCGTTCCTGGTGGTCGCGACGCAGAATCCGGTCGAGTACGAGGGGACATACCCGCTGCCAGAGGCACAGCTCGACCGGTTCTTGCTCAAGCTCGTCGTGGACTATCCGACCGCCGAGCAGGAGCAAGAGGTGCTCGCCCGCCACGACGCCGGCATGGATCCGCACGACCTCGCGAGCCTCGGCGTCCAGCCGGTCACAGGGCCAGAGGAGCTCGCCGCCGGCCGCGCGTCGGTGCGGGCGGTCCGGACCGAGCCGTCTGTGCAGAGCTACATCGTCGCCCTGGCGCGCGCCACCCGCCAATCGCCCTCGCTATCGTTGGGCGTCAGCCCCCGCGGCGCGACGATGCTGCTGCACGCGGCGAAGGCGTGGGCGTGGCTGGCGGGCAAGGCGTTCGTGACTCCCGACGAGGTGAAGGCGGTCGCCCTGCCCGCCCTTCGGCATCGTGTTCAGGTCCGCCCCGAGGCCGAGCTAGAAGGCGTCACTCCAGACGGCGTCCTCACCGGCCTCCTCGCCTCGGTCCCCGTTCCCCGGTGACGAGCCGACGGTAGGACCCGCCGTGGTGCCTGACCTAGCCGTGCGGGCCGCGGGTGCCTGACGCGACCGCATTCCCTGCACTGTGCAGACTTTTGCCGGTATTCCGGCCTAACTCTGCACAGTGCAGCCCCGGCGGGCGGAGCAACGTGGGCGGGAGCGGGGGGAGTGGCGGGTGAGGCCGGTTCCCACGTGGCGGCTGGCGGCGCTTGTGGCGTTGACCGCGCCCGTGATCGTGATCGCCCCGGCTACCGGCGGCACCGTCGCGTTGGTGCTGGACGTCCTGCTGTTCGGCCTGGCGGTCGCTGATTGGGTGCTGGCCGTCAAGCCCGCGCGGCTGAGGGTCGAGCGTGAGGTGCCGGCGGTACTCACGCTGGGGAGCGAAGGCGAGGTGGTCTGGCGGGTCGGCAACCCGTCAGAGCGCCGGGTCCGGGTGCGCCTCGCGGACCAGCTCGCGCCCTCCCTTCAGGCATCCAGCCGTCGCGCTGAGCTGGTCGTTCCCGCACGGGGGCAAGCTCAAGGTAGGACCGTGATCCGGCCCTGTAGGCGGGGACGCTTCGAGCTCGCTGAGATCGTGCTCCGGGTCGAGGGTCCGCTTGGGCTCGCGGCTTGGCAAGAAACCATAACGCTCAAGTCGACGGTGAAGATTTATCCACAGTTCCGCTCACGGCAAGCGGCTGAGCTGAGGATCTCCCGAGCTCGGATCTTGGAGGTCGGCCTGCGGTCGGCAAGGGGAAGGGGTGGCGGGACGGAGTTCGAGTCGCTCCGCGAGTACACCGCCGACGACGAGTTCCGGCGGATGGACTGGGCGGCCACGGCGCGCACGGGTAAGCCGATCGTGCGAACCTACCGAGCGGAGCGCAACCAGACGGTGCTGCTGCTGCTCGACACGGGCCGAACGATGGCCGGGCTGGTCGAGGGGGTACCCCGATTAGACCATAGTCTCGACGCGGTGATGGCGCTGACCGCCGTCGTGACCCGGCTCGGCGATCGGGCCGGGTTGATCGCGTTCGCAGGCGATCTGCAGGCCGTGGTGCCCCCGGGGAACAGGCGCGACCAGCTGAACCGGGTGACCGCCGCGCTCTACGAGCTGGAGCCTCGGCTCGTCGAGAGCGACTACCTCGGCGCCTTCGCCGCCACACTCACGCGGTTCCGCCGGCGTAGCCTGTTCGTGATCCTCACCGAGCTGGCGGAGGCCGCGGTCACGCAGGCGCTGCTTCCCGCGCTGCCGCTGCTCGCCCGCCAGCACGTCGTGCTCATTGGCGCCGTTCGTGACCCGGACATCGAGCGATGGGCGCGGTCGATCCCGGCGGATCCCGGCGCCGTGTACCGCAAGGCGGCGGCGGTCGCCGCGCTCGACGAGCGCCGCCGCACGATCGGCGTCCTCCGCGGACGTGGGGCGCTGGTCGTGGACGCGATTCCAGGAAAGCTGGCCGGCGCCTTAGCCGACGCCTACCTGCACGTGAAGGCCACCGGCCGCCTCTAGCACCTAACTCCGACTTAGGGGGGCATGCTCCCCTAAGTCGGAGTTAGGGGGAACGACGGGGGCACCGCTACCCGCGCTGGCGCTTGTGGGGGTCGTCCTGCCAGCCGTCGTGGACGCTGCACGTCGGGCTGGGGTTATAGCGAGAGAGCACTGTCCGGCAATCGGGATGGTGACAGCGGCGTCCATCGGAGTTAGTGGTCCGGCGGCGTCCGGACTCAAGCCTCCTCGCTCTTGTGAGATGAAGTGTCGGGCCAAGGGCAGGCTCGCGCATCCACGACATGTGCATCTTCCCCTCTGGAGCCGTTCGCTCGGGGTCCAGAAGGAAACGGCCGACGGATCGGATTACGAGTAGAGGATTCCCATAGAGACTGGGATCCATGCCCGCCGGATGCCGTCAGGCCAAATTGAGAGAGCGGACGTCGTGTGCGTCGATGGCGTCCGCGATGTCGTGCAGGACCTGCTCGGGTACGGCGGAGTCGACCGCCATGGCGATCACCTGCTCGCCGCCGGCCTCCTGCCGCCCTACCTGCATCGAGGCGATGTTCACTGCATAGCTGCCCAGCTTCTCGCCAATCACACCGATGATGCCCGGCCGGTCGCGGTACCTGAGGAACACCATGTGTTCGGCGGGCTCCATGTCCACGTCGTAACCCCACACCTCTAGGAGCCGTTCACGGTCTCGGGGGCCGACCACGGTGCCGGCCACGCGGACCTCACCGTCGGACAACGCGACGACGGACACATAGTCCGCCAGCGCACTCGATTTCAAGGTCGAGACGTCGATCCCGCGCTCGTGAGAGAGGAGGGGAGCGTTGACGTAGGTGACCGGCTCGTGCACCACATCGGTCAGCAAACCCTTCAACGCCGACAACGTCACCGCCTGCGTATCCTCCTGCGCCACCTTGCCCAGATACTCCACGGTCAGCTTGCCCGCGGGACCGGGGTGCAGCGCGGTGAACAGCCGGCCCAGCTTCTCGGCCAGCGGCATGAACGGCCGCACCGCCTCAGCCACCGACACCACCGCCACATTCACCGCCGAAGGCACGAACTCACCCGCCAACGCCGCCGC
>Ga0187893_10002395_pt1 | contig 41395 bp, 42 predicted proteins | sample MA1701074metaG_FD_139574 | JGI IMG/M metagenome (GOLD analysis project Ga0187893, IMG submission 139574) | White microbial mat communities from a basaltic lava cave in the Kipuka Kanohina Cave System on the Island of Hawaii, USA - MA170107-4 metaG ...
GGGCGGCGCTGGCGCGAAATGATTTTTCCGAAAGTCAGGGACTTTATTTACAAGTCGTAGCGCGAGCCTTCTTCCCCCTTCACCGCGCTCTCCACGGCGGCGCGCGGCAGGTGCGGCGCGAACAGCTCGATGAAGTCGTAGGCGTAGCGCCGCAGGTAGGCGCCGCGCTTGAGGCCCAGGCGCGTGGTGCTCGATTCGAACAGGTGGCTCGCGTCGATGGCGCGCAGCGTCGCGTCGCGCTTCGCGTCGAACGCCATCTTCGCCAGGATGCCGACACCCAAGCCGAGCTCGACGTAGGTCTTGATGACGTCGGAATCCTGCGCGCTCAGCACCACGTGCGGCTTGAGGCCGCGGCTCTCGAAGGCCTTCTGCACCAGCGAGCGGTTGGCGAACGCGAAATCGTAGGTGACGATCGGATACTCGGCGAGCTTCTCGAGGGTGAGGGGAATCTGCCTGAGAAGCGGGTGCTTCGGCGGCACCACCACGCAGCGGTTCCACTGGTAGACCGGCAGCGACACCAGCCCCTGGTAGACCGAGATCATCTCGGTGGCGACGCACATGTCGGCCTCGCCGGCGAGCACCTGGTCGCAGATCTGCGTCGGGTTCCCCTGGTGGATCAGCAGCTCGACCCGGGGATAGCGCCGCTTGAAGGCCGCGACCGCCTTCGGCAGCGCGTAGCGGGCCTGGGTGTGCGTCGCCGCTATGGTCAGCGTGCCGAGCTGGTCGTTGGCGAATTCCTCCCCCGCGCGGCGCAGGTTCTGCGCCTCCGCCAGGATACGCTCGGCGATCGCCACCACCGCCTTTCCCGGCTCGGTGACCGAGACCAGGCGCTTGCCGTGGCGCACGAAGACCTGGATCCCGAGCTCGTCCTCGAGCGCGCGAATCTGCTTCGACACCCCGGGCTGGGAGGTGTGCAGCGCCTCGGCGGCCTCCGAGACGTTGAGGCCGCGCTTGGCGACCTCGGTCAGGCAGCGAAGTTGCTGGAGCTTCATATGCACCTGTGTCATAACATCCTAACATATTAGTCTTTGAAAGAATAACGAGGGGGACAGAAAATTCCGGGGTGTACCTCTACGACGCCATCGACCAGCGCCTGGTGGACGAGCGCGTCGCCCAGTTCCGCGACCAGACGCGGCGCTTCCTCGCGGGCCAGCTCACCGAGGAGGAGTTCCGGGCGCTGCGGCTGCGCAACGGCCTGTACATCCAGCGCTACGCGCCGATGCTGCGCATCGCGATCCCCTACGGTCTGCTGTCGACCAGGCAGCTGAGAAAGCTGGCCGCGATCGCCCGCAAGTACGACCGCGCCTACGGGCACTTCTCGACGCGCCAGAACCTGCAGCTCAACTGGCCGCGGCTGGAAGACGTGCCCGAGATCCTCGCCGAGCTGGCGAGCGTGCAGATGCACGCGATCCAGACTTCCGGCAACTCGTTCCGCAACGTCACCACCGACCATTTCGCCGGCGTGGCGCAGGACGAGATCGTCGACTCCTTCGTCTGGTGCGAGATCGTGCGGCAGTGGTCGACCTTCCACCCGGAGTTCTCGTACCTGCCGCGCAAGTTCAAGATCGCGATCAATGGCGCCAAGGCCGACCGGGCAGCCGTCGGCGTGCATGACATTGGCCTTCACGCGATCAAGCAAGAAAATCAAGTGGGCTTTCGCGTGCTGGTCGGAGGAGGCCTCGGCCGCACGCCCATGGTCGGATTTGTGATCCGCGAGTTCCTGCCCTGGCCGCACCTGCCGACCTACCTGGAAGCGATCCTGCGCGTCTACAACCGCTACGGCCGGCGCGACAACATCCACAAGGCGCGCATCAAGATCCTGGTCAAGGAACGCGGCGCCGAGAGATTCCGCGAGGAAGTCGAGGCCGAGTGGGCGCACCTGAAGGACGGCCCGGCGACGCTCATCGCCGAAGAGGTGGCGCGCGTCGAGGCCCGCTTCACCCGTCCGCGATATGAAACCCTGAAAGACGAGCCCCTCGCGGGAGACGCCGCTTTCATGGCGTGGGCCAGGCGCAACGTGCACGCGCACAAGGTGCCGGGCTATGCCGCGGTGACGCTGTCGCTCAAGAAGACCGGCGTGCCGCCCGGGGACGTGACCAGCGACCAGATGGACGCCATCGCCGCGCTCGCCGACCGCTACTCGTTCGGCGAGCTGCGCGTGTCGCACGAGCAGAACCTGGTGCTCGCCGACGTGCGGCGCCGCGACCTCGCGGCGCTGTGGCGCGAGGCGCGCGCGCTCGGGCTCGCGACGCCGAACGTCGGCCTGCTCACCAACATCATCAGCTGCCCGGGCGGCGACTTCTGCGCGCTCGCCAACGCCAAGTCGATCCCGGTGGCGCAGGCGATCCAGGAGCGCTTCGACGACCTCGACTACCTGCACGAGATCGGCGAGCTCGACCTCAACATCTCCGGCTGCATCAACGCCTGCGGCCACCACCACGTCGGCCACATCGGCATCCTCGGCGTGGATAAGAACGGCGAAGAGTGGTACCAGATCGAAATCGGCGGGAATCAGGCGCCGGCTTCTCTCGGGAAAATCATCGGCCCGTCCTTCGCCCGCGCCGATATTCCCGACGTCATCGAGCGGCTGATCGACTGCTACCTCGCGCGCCGCGACAGCGAAGCCGAGCGCTTCGTCGACGTGGTGCACCGCATCGGCATCGAACCTTTCAAGGAAAGCGTCTATGGCCGCGCTCATCAAAGGGCGTCGCGTAGTCACCGAGAGCCCGCTCTCGCCTAAGGACAAGGTCGTCCGCCTGGAGCCCGCGGACGATCCTGCCGCCGTTTCCTTGGAAGGGGTGACCCGCGTCGAGGTGAGCTTCCCGAAGTTCGGCGACGGCCGCGGCTACTCGATCGCGCGGCTGCTGCGCAGCCGCTACGGCTACCGCGGCGAGCTGCGCGCGGTCGGGCACATCACGCGCGATCTCCTGTTCTTCATGGAGAGCTGCGGCTTCGACGCCTTCGAGCTGCGCGAGGGCGAGAACCCGCACGAGGCGCTCGCGAGCTTCGAGGACTTCAGCGACTCCTATCAGCGCGGATACCGGCGTCAGCCTCCGGCATGAACAAGGTCTACCTCGTCGGCGCCGGGCCGGGCGCCCCTGACCTCCTCACGGTGCGCGCGGTCCGGCTGCTCGGCGAGGCCGACATCGTTTTTCACGATGCGCTGATTCCGGGAGAGATCCTGGATCTGGCTGCCAAGGCAACAAAAGTCCCCGTTGGCAAGCGCAGCGGGCGACATTCGACGGCGCAGCGCTTCATCAACAAGCGGCTCGCCGACGCGGCGGCGCGCCATCCCGTCGTGGTGCGCCTCAAGGGCGGGGACCCGATGCTCTTCGGCCGCGCGCACGAGGAGATCGCCTTCCTGAACGCGCGCAACATCCCGGTGGAGGTCGTTCCGGGGGTCACGGCGGCGCTTGCCGCGAGCGCCGAGCTCGGCGTGTCGCTCACGCAGCGGCTGGTTTCCCGCAGCGTGGTCTTCGTCACGCCGCGAACCGCCGCCGGCGCGGCGCCGTCGGGCTGGGAAAAGGCGGTCGCCGCGGCGGACACCGCCGTGCTCTATATGGCCGCAGGCGAAGCAGAGCGCATCCGCGACGAGCTGCTGCGCGCAGGACTCAGTCCTCAGACACCGACCGCGGTCGCCGAAGACATCAGCCTGACCACGTCGGCCGTCTCCGCGGGTACCTTGGGCGAGCTGCCCCAGCTCGCTGCACGTTCAGCGGGCGGCCCAGCTCTCGTGCTGGTCGGCAAGGTCTTCGAGGCCCTGCGTCAGCGGTATCGGCCGTCGACCTCCGGGAAAGTCATGTCCGGCACCTTGCCGGATCGCAGCGCCCGCACCGCAAGCCAGAGCGCGTAGACCAGCAGCACGGCAAACCAGGCGAGCGACCACTCGGCGATGGAAAGGCCGAGGAAGGTCCAGTCGACCACGGCGCATTCCCCGGTGCCGGAAATCAGCGTCTTCAGCGTGCGCGAAAGCGGGAAGTTCTCCAGCATGAAGTAGAGGTCGGGGCCGCACTGCGGCACCTTGTCGGGCGGCAGGTGCTGCAGCCAGACCTGCCGCGCCGCGGCAGCGAGGCCGCCGCCGGCAAAGAGCGCCGCGATCACGCCGTAGACCGCGTTGCCCACGCGCTTCGGCCCGTGGATCGCCGCAATGAGGCAGGTGCCCAGCACGGCGAAGAAGAAATAGCGCTGCACGAGGCAGAGCGGGCAGGGGTTCAGCCCCACGACGTGTTCGAGGTAGTAGCCGAAGCCGAGCAGCAACGCGCACACCGCGGCCGCGGCGGCAAAGCCCTTCCTCATTGCCGGATCACTCCCCTCGCTTCGCCGAAGCCGATGCGCGCCGCACCGGCGCGCTCGCAGCACCCCTTCTGGATCACTTCGTCGCCGTCCTCGAGCCAGGCGCGCGATTCGCCTCCCGGCAGCGAAAGCGGGTTCCTGCCGCCCTGCGTGAGCTCCATCATCGAGCCGAGCGAATCGGGCGCGGCGCCGGAAATGGTTCCCGAGCCGAGCAGGTCACCCGGCTGCAGGTTGCAGCCGTTCGAGCTGTGGTGCGCGACCATCTGCGCCGCCGTCCAGTACGAATCGCGAAAGTTGCCGCGCGAGAGCCGCGCGGGAGCTTTCATCGCGGCGGTGCGCAGGTGCATCTCCAGCCCGATCGCAAGACCGCCCTCGCGCTGATCGGTCTCGTCGTACAGGTACGGCAGCGGCCTGGGATCGCCGCCCGCGCGCGGGAACGCCGGGCAGCGGAACGGCGCGAGTGCCTCGAGCGTCACCACCCACGGCGAGAGCGTGGTGGCGAAGCTCTTGCCGAGGAAAGGGCCGAGCGGCTGGTATTCCCACACCTGGATGTCGCGCGCCGACCAGTCGTTGAGCAGCACCACGCCGAACACATGGTTGAGAGCTTCGCCGATGCCAATTGGTTTCCCGAGGGGATTGCCCGGCCCGACCACGAAGCCGAGCTCGGCCTCGTAATCCAGCCGCCGCGAGGGACCGAATGAAGGTTGTTCCTGATCAGGTCCCTTGATCTGCCCACGAGGGCGCGCAACCGGAGTTCCGGACACCACGATCGACGAGGCGCGGCCGTGATAGCCGATCGGCAGCCACTTGTAGTTCGGCAGCAGCGGATTGTCCGGGCGCAGCAACTTCCCCAGGTTGGTCGCGTGATGGATGCCGGTGAAGAAGTCGCTGTAATCGCCGACCGCGACCGGCAGCAGCATCTGCGCCCGCTTCATCGGCACAAGATACTTCGACAATCTCCGGTTCGGCGCTTGGTGCGACAGCCCCCGGGAAAGCGCCTTGCGCAGCTTCTTCCACACCGGCCTGCCCATCGTGGCGAGCCCGTTCAGCGTCGGCCCGGTCCTGATGCCCAGGGCGGCAAGATCGAGGATCTGGTCGCCGATCGCGACCCCGCCCCTCGGTTTCTCGTTTCTCGTCTTGAAGATGCCGAAAGGCAGATTCTGGATCGGGAAATCGCAGCCGGGCGTGTTCGCCGATTCGACCCAGCTCGTCAGCTCCGGGTCATGCGTTGCGTCCAAATCCATCCCAGACCTTGTCGTAATCCTTCTGCCGCTCGCGCGCCGCGAGCGCGAATTTCGTCGGGCGCCAGACGTAGCGCGACTCCCACATGAACGCGAGCGTGTCCGTGATCTTGTGCGGCCTGAGGTCGGCGGCGCTCGCTTTTTCGAAGGTCGCGAGATCGGGTCCATGCGCCGACATGCAGTTGTGGATCGACACGCCGCCGGGCAGGAAGCCCTCGGCCTTGGCGTCGTACACGCCGTGCACCAGCCCCATCAGCTCGCTCATCACGTTGCGGTGGAACCACGGCGGGCGGAACGTATCCTCGGCGACCTGCCAGCGCGGCGGAAAGATGACGAAATCGACATTGGCCACGCCAGTGCGAGGGGAAGGCGACGTCAGCACGGTGAAGATCGACGGATCGGCATGATCGAAGCTGACGGTGTTGATGACCATGAAGCGCGCCAGGTCGTACTTGTAGGGCGCGTAGCGGCCGTGCCAGGCGACCACGTCGAGCGGCGAATGCGAATACTCGCTCGCCCACAGCCCGCCCATGAACTTGGCGACCACCTCGCCCCTGCCCTTTTCCTCGAACGCCGCGACCGGCGCCTGGAAGTCGCGCGCCTGCGCGAGGCCCTGCGAGCCGATCGGGCCGAGCTCGGGCAGGCGAAACGGCGCGCCGTAGTTCTCGCACAGGTAGCCGCGACTGGGGCCGGACACGTCGACCTTGAACTTAATGCCGCGCGGCACGACGGCGATTTCTCCGGGTTTGACTTCTACTTTTCCCAATTCCGTAAAGATCAGAAGCGAGCCTTGCTGCGGCACGAACATCAGCTCGCCGTCGGCATTCCAGAAATAGCGCCTCATGCTGCGGTTGGCGCGATAGATGTGCGCGGCCACGCCGGATTGCGCCGCCGGCTCGCCCGATCCCGCCATGGTCGCGAGGCCATCGACGAAGTCGGTCGGCTTCGAAGGCAGCGGCAGCGGGTTCCAGCGCAGCCGGTTGGGCGGCGTGTCGGCCTCGTCGAACGGCCCCGAGCGCACCAGGCCGTCCTTGATGCGCCGATACGCCCCGTGCATCGCGGAAGGGCGCAGCCGGTAGAGCCAGGAGCTCAGGTTCTCGGCGCGCGGCGCGGTGAAGGCGCTGCCGGAGAGTACCTCGGCATACAGGCCCCTGGGGGCGCGCTGGGGCGAGTTGCGCCCGACCGGAAGCGCGCCTTTCTCCGCCTCCGAGGAAAAGGTATTGCCGAAGCCGCTCTGGTAGCGGATCAGACCTTCAGGATGCCTGGCAGCCATAGCGCGAGCGCGGGAAAGGCGATCAGCAATCCGACGAGAACGAAATCCGCGAACAGGAACGGCAGCGTACCGCGGTAGATGGCCGCGGCCGGGATGTCCGGGTTCTGCGCCTGGATCACGAACACCGTGAGCCCCACCGGCGGGCTGATCAGGCCGATGGTGCACATCGTGGTGACGAACACGCCGAACCAGACACCGTCGTAGCCGAGGCTCTGCATCAGCGGCAGGATCACCGGCACGGTGAGCAGGATGGTGCTCACCTCCTCGAGGAAGGTGCCGAGCACGAAGTACAGCGCGATCACCGCGAGCACGATGACGAACGGCGACAGCCCCCATTCCCCGACCACGCGCACTAGCTCGTTCGGGATGCGCGTGAGCACCATGAAGCGGGCGAAGATGAACGCGCCGATCACGATGAAGAACAGCATCGCGGTCGAAACCACGGTTTCGAGGAGCGCGTCGAGCAGGCCGGCGAACGTGAGCGTGCGGGTGGTGAACCCGATCGCGATCGCGGCGAACGCCGCGATCGCCGCCGCCTCGGTCGGCGAGAACCAGCCGAGGTAGATGCCGACCACCGCGAGGAAGAACAGGATTGCGAGCTTCCACAGCGAGGCCATGGCGCGCACGCGGCTGCGCAGCGGCATGGGCGCGACGTACGGGGCCGAGCCGGGCCGCAGGTGCGCGATTAGCCACACAGTAGCGATGTACAGGACGGCAAGCAGCAGACCGGGGATGAGCGCCGCGGCGAACAGCTTCGACAGCGACTGCTCCGCCACCAGCGAGTAGATGGCGAGCAGCACCGAGGGCGGGATCAGGATCGCGAGCGTCCCGGCCGCGGCCACCGCGCCGGCCGAGAGCCCGGCGTCGTAGCCGTGCCGGCGCATCTCCGGGATCGCCACCTTGGAGAAGGTGGCCGCGGTGGCGATCGAGGAGCCGCAGATCGAACCGAAGGCTGCGCACGCCCCGATGGTGGCGTTGGTGAGCGCACCGCGAAAGCCGCTGAAGATCGCGTTGGACGCGTCGTAGAGCTCGCGCGACATGCCGGCGCGCGCGGCGACCGCCCCCATCAGGATGAAGAGCGGCACTACCGAGAACGCATACGCGTTGGCGCGCACGCTCGCGAGCTCGAACGGCACCGCGCCCATCATGTCGAGCGCGGTCTTCCAGCCGTCGATCGCGACGTAGCCGGCCATCCCGGTGAGCGCGAGCGCCGCCGCGATCGGCACGCGCGCGAAGAGCAGCACGAGCAGCGCGACCACGGCCAGCGCGCCGATCGCGAGGCTGCTCACCGGCGGCGCCAGTCGCGCGCGGCGAGCGCCAGCGCCGCCAGCAGGGAGCACACGATGCCGGCGAGCGCCGGCGCGGCGTACCACATCTTCGGGATCTGCAGGTCGAAGGTTATGTCGCCGAAGCGCATCATGTAGAGCGCTTGCGGCGCCATCTGCCACAGCATGATCGCGAGCGCGGCGATCGAGGCGGCGGCGCCGAACAGGCCGAGCGAGCGCTTGACGCGCGCCGAGACGAAGTGGTCGGCGACGTCGACCACCAGGTGCGCGCCGTGCAGGAACACCGCGGGCAGCGCGAGGAAGATGGTGCAGGCGAGCGCCAGCTCGACCAGCTCGAGCTGCCCCCGCACCGGCAGGCGGAATGCCGCACGCAGCACGACGTCCGCCACGATCACCAGCATCATCGCGGCGAGAAAGACCGCCGCGGCGTAGCCGAAAAACTTTGCGGCGGTCTTCTCTATTTCCAGAAGTTGCGAGAGTCCCTGGCGTGCTTCTCGGAGAGGCTCTGAATCAGCGCAAACGCCTGGCGCGCCGGCATGCCCCTGCCCTCGAGCTCCTTCAGCCTCGCTTCCGTGATCTGCGCGCCGGACTTGCGGAACTTCGCGTCCTCGGCGGCCGAGAGCCTGATCGGCTGCGCGCCGCCGTCGACCAGCAGCTTCTTGCCGATGTCGTCGAGCGCGTCCCAGCCCATGCCGACTTCCTTCTCGACGCCCTTCACCGAGTCGTCGATCAGCTTCCTCAGGTCGGCGGGAAGCTTGTTATAGAAGTCGGGGTTCATTCCCACGCCGAACGAGGACACGTACGAGTACATCTCGGTGACGTGCTTGATGGTGCCGCCCATCTTGAAGGCGATGCCGGCACCGCCGTAGTCGATGAACGTACCGTCGAGCGTGCCCTTCTGCAGCGCGTCGAGCTGCTCCGGCGGCGCGATGCCGACCGGCGTGCCGCCCAGCGCAGTAATAAAGCTGCCGATAGTCGGCGACGACGGGCGGATGCGCAGGCCTTTGATGTCGTCGACGGTACGCACCGGCTTCTTGGTAGTGAGGATGTTGCCGGGCTGGTGCGTGAGCAGCAGCAGCACTTTCACGCCCTTGTGCTCGGCGTCGAGGTGGTTGGCGCGCAGCGCGGCGTCGTTGATCACCTTGGTGCCGATCTCGGAGCTGCCGACGACGTAGGGCAGGTGCGTGAGCTCGGTCAGCGGGAAGCGTCCCGGGGTGGCGCCGTGCAGGAACCACGCCACTTCCGCGCGTCCCGACGCCGCCAGGTCGTACTGCGCGGGAGTCGGGCCCATGGTCGCTGCCGGGAAATGCTTGAACGCGAGGCGGCCGTTGGAGGCCTTCTCCAGCGTCTCGCCCCACTTGACCAGCCACTGCGACATGAAGTGCTGCGGCACGACGAACGACGTGACCTTGACCTCGAACCTGTCCTGCGCCTGCGCGCCGCCCGTGACGGCGAGCGCCGTCGCGACTGCCAGGATGCGTTTCATGGGACCTCCTCCCTGAACCGGATTATACGGTCGCCGTCTCGCGCTTCAGCGGCATGTGCGCGAGCCACTTGTCGACCTCGGCGGGGTCGGCAAACAGCGTTTCCAGCTCGGCGCGCGCTTCCGCCGCGGTCTGGCGCACCGACTCGACCACGCCCTGCTTCACGCCGCTGCGGTCGGTCGCGAGCTCGAGGCGGATGCCGAACGGGTCGAGGAAATAGGCCGACCAGAAGCGCCCGCCGAGCTGCACCGGCCCGCGCACTTCCACGCCGCAAGCCCTGACGTGTGCGACGAGGCCGTCGAACTTCTCCGGCGGCACGTGGAAGGCGACGTGCTGCATGCCGCCCAGGTGGTCGCGCACCTGCTGCGGCAGCCCCTTGGGGTACTCGAAGACCGCGAACAGCGAATCGTTGCCCATGTCGAAGAAATAGTGCCGCAGGTTGTCGTACGGCGGCTGCCAGCGGTCCTGTTCGTAGGGCACGCGGCGCACGTGCACCAGCCGAAACCCCATCACGCGCGTATAGAAATCCATCGCCGCGGGCATGTCGTCGCTCACCACGGCGAGGTGGTCTACGCCTCTGGTATCCATTTTTTCAGCACCTCCACTAGTGCGCCCGGGTTCTCGCCCGCGATGTCGTGGCCGGCGTCGACCTCCGCCACCTGCAGCCGCGGATTCGCGCCCTTCATCTTCTGCGCGGTCTCGGCGGCGTACATGTCCGAGCGCGCGCCGCGCACCGAGAGGATGGGGCAACGCAGCTCGCCGATCAGCTGCCACATGTCGACCCCGAGCTTGGGGCGCTCGCCGCCGGCCAGGACCTTCCTGAACTGGTCGCGGAAGTAGGGGTCGCGCTTGACGCTCAGGTTCTTGAGGTAGTGCTCGTATCGCTCCAGGGATTTTTTCGGTCCCAGGTAGGTGCGCGCCGCCTCCAGGCTGGGGAACGAATCGGGGGTATTGCCAACGATCTCGGTGGTGCGCTTGGTTCCCGCCGGCGCGTTGTCCGGCGTGTAGTCGACGAGGGCGAGGCCGGCGATGCGCGCCGGGTGCTTCGCCGCGGCGCAGGTCGTGCTGCGGCCGCCCATCGAGTGCCCCGCCAGCAGCGCGCGCTCCCAGCCGGCGTGGTCGAGCAGGTTCACGATGTCCTGCGCCATCGACGGCACGCTGTAGTCCTTCTGCGCGCTCCAGTCCGAGTCGCCGAAGCCGCGCATGTCCATGCACATCACCTCGCGCGCGGCGCCGAGCGCCTGCGCCACCTCGAGCCAGTCCCACGAGAAATACTGCAGGCCGTGAACGATGAGCAGCGGCGAGCCGCCCGCCTTTCCGAGCCGGCGGTAGAAAATCGAGACCTCGCCCGAACGCACCCTGCCGGTCTCGTGAGGAATCATGAATTTTTTATGCGAGCGTAGATCGGGGTGAAGTCGGGCGCCGTCTCGCGCATCAGGTGGTCGAACGAATCGATGACGAAATAGGTGTCCTGGTAGCGGTCGATCTGGTACTCGGTGCGCATGATGCGCTCCAGGTCGAACGGCAGGCGCTGCGGCCGCGGGTCGTCGACGCAGTAGGCGAGCTCGCCCCCGGACGAGAGCAGGCCGGCCCCGTAGGCCCGGACGCCCGACGGCGTGTTCATCAGGCCGAACTCGATCGTGTACCAGTAGAGCCGGGCGAGCATCTTGACCGCGTCCAGGCGCATCGCCTTGAGCCCGCCCTTGCCGTACTCGTAGAGATGATCTGCATAGGTGCGGTCGAAGAGCAGCGGCACGTGGCCGAAAAAATCGTGGAACACGTCGGGCTCGACGATGTAATCGAACTCCTCGGGCCGGCGCAGCCAGACGGTGACCGGGAAGCGCCGGTTGGCGAGGTGGGTGAAGAACGCGTCGTCCGGGATGAGCCCGGGCACCGCCACGATTTCCCAGCCGGTTTTTTTGTTGAGACTCTTTGAGATGATCTCGAACCGGGGGATCTCCTGCGCCGCATCCAGGCCGGCGATGGCCTCGATCCACTCGGGGCATGCGTAGCGCGGCACGAGCTTCGACTGGCGCTCGAACAGCCGCCGGTAAAGCGCGTGCTCGTCCACCGTGTAGTTGCCCCAGCCCTGCTCGACCGCATAGTCGGGCCCGGCCCTGGAGTAATCGCCTCGAAGATCGGACTTGGCTTCGTTCATGCCGCGGGCTTGAGCTTTCCGCGCCTCACCTGGTCGAGCTCCATCGACTCGAACAGCGCCTTGAAGTTGCCTTCGCCGAAGCCCTCGTCGCCCTTGCGCTGGATGATCTCGAAGAAGATCGGGCCGATCATGGTCTTGGTGAAGATCTGCAGCAGCAGCCCGCCCCCGGGCGCTCCGTCGAGCAGGATTTTTCGCTTCTTGAGCTCTTCGACGGGTTCTCCGTGGCCAGGCAAGCGGGTGCCAAGCAGCTCGTAGTACGTATCCGGGGTGTCCAGCAACTCCACGCCCTTCGCGCGCAGGGCGTCGACGGTGGCATAGATGTCCGCGCTGTGCAGCGCGATGTGCTGGATGCCCTCGCCGTGATACTGCTCGAGGTATTCCTGGATCTGCGAGCGGTCGTCGGAGGACTCGTTGATCGGGATGCGGATCTTGCCGCACGGGCTGGTCATCGCCCGCGACTTGAGCCCGGTCAGCTTGCCCTCGATGTCGAAGTAGCGGACCTGGCGGAAGTTGAACAGGCGCTCGTAGAACTCGGCCCATTCGTTCATCCGGCCGCGGTGCACGTTGTGCGTGAGGTGGTCGACGTACGCGAGCCCCGCGCCGCGCGGCGCTTCGGCCCCGCCGCGCCAGAACGCCTCGAAGCCGGGCAGGGGCTTGAAGTCGACGTCGTAGATGGTGTTGCCGTAGTCGTTCTCGGGATAGCGGTCGACGAGATAGATCAGCGAATCGCCGATCCCTTTGATCGCCGGAATGCTGAGCTCGCCCGGCCCGGGGCGGCTCTCGACGCCCCAGGCGCCGCGCTCGAGCAGCTCCTCGTAGGCGCTCGCCGCGTCGCGCACGCGGAACGCCATCGCGCATACGCTCGGCCCGTGGCGGCGCGCGAAGTTCTGCGCGAACGAGCGCGGCTCGGCGTTGAGCACGAAGTTGACGTCGCCCTGCTTGTAGAGAGCCACGTCCTTGTGGCGATGCCGGGCCACCGCCTGGAAGCCCATGCGCTCGAACAGCGCGCCGAGCGCGCGCGGGTCGCTCGCCGCGTACTCGACGAACTCGAAGCCGTCGGTCCGGATCGGGTTTTCCGAGGGCTCGCCCATGGTCCGATTTTAGACCCGCACCCGCACCGGGAGTTTGCGAAAGCCTCGGAAGCGCACGCGCCGGTCGCGCTCCGGCGCTCCGCCGGGTTCCAGCCCGGAAAGTCTCTGCAACAGACGGCTGAAGGCGATCCGCGCCTCCATGCGAGCGACGTTCATCCCGGCGCAGGCATGGTCGCCGTGGCCGAACGCGACGTGGCGGTTCGGCTTGCGCGCGACGTCGAAGCGATCGGAGTCGGGAAACTGGGCGGGGTCGCGGTTGGCCGCGCCGATGCCGATGGTGATGAAACTGCCCTCGGGCAGCCGCTTGCCGCCGAGCGTCATCGGCGCCGTCAGCCGCCGGTTGTTGAGCTGGATCGGCCCTTCGTAGCGCAGCATTTCCTCGACCGCGCTCGCGACGAGCGTGGGTGCCCTGCGCAAGCGCTCCATCTGGTCTTCATGCTTCAACAACAACCAGGCGCCGTTGCCGATGAGATTGGTGGTGGTCTCGTGGCCGGCGTTGAGCAGGAAGATGCAGTTGTGGATGAGCTCGGCGGTGCTCAGGCGCGCGCCGTCGCTCTCGCCCTGGATCAGGCGGGTGAGCACGTCGGTGTCGGGATCGCCCGGCCGGCGGCGCCTTTCCGCAATGAGCTTCTCCAGATAGGCGGCGAAATCGCCCACGGCCCGGTTGCCGCGCTCGAGCATCTCGACGCTCGGCCGCGGCTCGAGGCCCGAAAGGATGGCGATCGACCAGGCGCGCAGCGGGCCGCGCTCGTCCTTCGGCACGTCGAGCAGGTTGCCGATCACTTCCACCGGGATCCTGGCGGCGAAGGCATCGATGAAATCGCATTGCCTGGAATCGGCAATCCCGTCGAGGAGATTTTCAACGAGGACGGCAACCCCGGCCTCCATCCGCACGATCGCGCGCTGGTTGAGCGCGCCCATGATCAGGCCGCGCACCCGCGTGTGCAGCGGCGGGTCGTTGAACACCAGGCTCGTGGTGTGGTGCTCGTAGAGCGGCGAGTCGCCGAACTTCGGCGCGAACTCGACCTTCTTGTCGGAGCTCGCGTGCGGGTTGCGGTACACCGCCACCACGTCTTCGTAGCGCGAGAGGAAGAAGCTTCCGGGCGCGAGCTCGTGCACCGGGTCGTGCTCGCGCAGCGCGGCGTAATACGGGTAGGGATCGTCGAAGAAATCGTCGGGAACGCGCTCGAGCTGGAACCCGCGGATATCCACTAAGTTATTATGCGCGCCATGCCGGGCACCCCTCTCGCCGAGTTCGAGCCGCAGCTGCGGCAAAGGCTCGAGGAGCTGTGGGGCACGCCGCCCAACCTGTACAAGGCGCTCGCCAATCATCCGCGCCTAGTCGCCGCCTGGACCGAGTTCTCGAAGACGCTGCGCCATGACGCGCGCACGCCGCGCGCGCTGCGCGAGCTCGTCATCCTGCGCGGCGCGCAGCTGATGCGCTCGGAATACGAGTGGGCGCAGCACCTGGCGATGGCGCGCAAGGCGGGCGTGCCCGAGGCCCAGATCCGGGATCTCGCCTCGTGGAAGACTTCGTCCCATTTCAGCGCGCGCGAGAAGGCGGCGCTCGCGCTCGGCGAGGCGGTCACGCAGGGACGCGTGAGCGAAGAGGTCTACGCCGAGGCAATGCGGCATTTCGATCACCACGACTACGTCGAGCTCGCCGTGGTCGCGTCCTTCTACGCCATGGTCGGCCGCATGCTCGACGCGATGGGGGTGCAGCTCGAACCCGACATGCGCGGCTATTCTCCGAAGCTGCCTTGAGAAACTACCGCTATTACGAGTTCGTGATGGCGGCGTTCGTCACGGTGCTGATCTGCTCGAACCTGATCGGCCCGGCGAAAGCGGTTCAGTTGGAACTGCCATTGTTCGGCGCGGCGATATTCGGGGCCGGCGTGCTGTTTTTCCCGATATCCTATGTGTTCGGCGACATCCTGACCGAAGTTTACGGATACGCGCGCGCCCGTCGCGTCATATGGGCCGGATTCGCCGGGTTGGCGTTCGCGTCGTTCATGGCCTACGTCGTGGTTGCTCTGCCGCCGGCGCCGAAATGGCCGAATCAGCACGCCTACGAGATCGCCTTCGGCAGCACCTGGCGCATTGCGGCGGCGTCGATGTTCGCTTACTTCTGCGGCGAATTCGCGAACTCCTTCGTGCTCGCGAAGATGAAGATCCTGACCGCGGGCCGCTGGCTGTGGACCCGCACGATCGGGTCGACGATCGTGGGCGAAGCGGTGGACTCGACCTTGTTTTACCCGCTTGCGTTTTATGACAGCGGGATCATGCCGAACGAGATCATTCCGGCGCTGATGCTCGCCCAGTTCGTCACGAAGGTTGCGGTCGAGGTGGCGTTCACGCCGATCACCTACAAGATCGTTGGCTGGCTCAAGCGGGCGGAGAACGAGGACTACTACGACCGCGACACCAACTTCAGCCCTTTTACCCTTAGGACATAATTTCACCCGGACTGCGGCACAGTTCCTCGTCGCCCGGCGGCGCCCGGGACGATCATCCCGGCGCTTGGCAAAACGAACCAAAGCGCAACCCGACTTTCGCCTCGGCGAGCTGCTCACCCGCTCCGGCCTGCTGCCCAAGGCGCGCCTCCATGCGGCGCTCGAGCGGCAGGCGACGCACAACGGCAGGCTGGGCGCGCTGCTCGTCGAGCTCGGCCTGATCGACGAGGCCGAGCTCTACGCGGTGCTCGCGCTGCAGTCGAATCTCCACCAGGCCGAGGCCGAGGACGTGATCCTGTTCCTGCGCGCGCGCCTGGGCGACATCCTGCTCGGGGCGGCGGCGGTTTCGGAACAGCAGCTGGTGCGCGCGCTCCTGCAGCAGGAAGCCAGCGGCCAGCCCCTCGGCGAGATCCTGGTGCGGCAGGGCGTGATCAGCCTCGCGGTGCGCGAGGGCGCGCTCGGCTTCCAGCGCACCCTGAGCAGCCCGCTGCGCGAGCGCCTGCGGCTGGGCCGGATGCTGCTCGAAGCCGGCATCGTCGACGCGGTCACGCTCGAAGCGGCGATCCGGCGCCAGCGCGGCGCGCGGGTCAAGCTCGGCGACGCCCTGCTCGAGATGGGCGCCCTGACCCAGGAGGTGCTCGAAGCTTTCCTCAGGCGCCAGCGCAGGCTGCTCGCGGCGCTGGCCGCCGGCATGGCGGCCGCCGCCGAGGCGCACGGGCTGCCGGCCCGCGCCTGCTAGACCCTAGGCGGCCGCGCGCTTGGCCGCGGGGCCTGCCTCGTAGCTCGCCAGCAGCTCCTCGCGCTTCTTGCGCGCGGCCGACAGGCTGCGCGCCTTGATGTAGCCGAAGCCGCGGATGTCCTCGGGAAGGGCCGCGATCTGCACCGCCACCGCGTGGTTCTGCGGCGTGAGCGCGGCGAGCAGCCGCTCGATGGTCGCCTCGTACTCGCCGATCAGCGCGCGCTCGGTACGGCGCTCCTCGGTACGGCCAAAGGGGTCGAGCGCAGTTCCCCGCAGGAACTTGAGGCGCTTGAGAACCTTGAACGCCGGCAGCATCCACGCGCCAAAGCGCATCTTGCGCGGCTCCCCGCTGAGCGGGTCCTTGCGCGCGAGCAGCGGCGGCGCAAGGTGGTAAACCACGCGATAGTCGCCCTCGAACATGCCTTCGATCTTCCTGCGGAACTCGCCGTCGGCGTGCAGGCGCGCCACCTCGTACTCGTCCTTGTAGGCGAGCAGCTTGGCGTAGTAGCGCGCGACCGCTTCGGTCAGCTTGGATGAATTGGCCTTTTCCTTCTCGACTGCTCGCACGCGCTCGACGAGGGACTTATACCCCTCTGCATACTTGGCGTTCTGGTAGCCGGTGAGGAACTTCACCCGCCGCTCGACCAGCTCGTCGAGATTGCGCGAGAAGTGCTGGTCGATGGGGATCACCGCGGCCGGGATCGCGATGCGCCGCACCCTTTCCAGGTCGACCGCGGCGCGCCGCCCCCACACGAAGCTCTTCTTGTTGAACTCGACCGCCACGCCGTTCAGCTCGATCGCGCGCTCGAGCGACGCCCCGGAGACCGGGATCCAGCCCTTCTGGTAGGCGTAGCCCAGCATGAACATGTTGGTGGCGATGGCATCGCCCATCAGCGCGGCTGCCAGCTCGGTGGCAGGGATGAAGGAAGCGTTGCCCGGAGCGCACGCCTCGGCGATATCCTTCTGCAGGTCGCTGCCCGGCAGCTGCCAGTTCGGGTTCCTTACGAACTCCGCGGTCGGCGTGACGCTCGCGTTCACCACCGCGCGGGTGCGCGCCGGCGCCATCTTGGCGATCGCCTCGGTGCTCGCGCTGACCACGAGGTCGCAGCCGAGCACCAGGTTCGCGCCGCCGGTGTCGATGCGCGTCGCGTGCGTGTCCTCCGGGCGCGCGGCGACCTGGACGTGCGACATGACCGCGCCGTATTTCTGCGCCAGGCCCGACATGTCGAGCACCGTCACGCCCTTGCCTTCGAAGTGCGCGGCGACGCCGAGGATCTGGCCGATGGTGATGACCCCCGTGCCGCCGATGCCGGTCACCAGCACGCCGTAGGGCCGTTCGAGAGAGGGCGCGTCGGGCTCGGGCAGCGGCCCGAACCCTTCAGCGTCAACCGCGCTCGATTTGCCCTTCTTCAGCCGGCCGCCCTCCACGGTCACGAAGCTCGGGCAGAAGCCCTTCAGGCACGAATAGTCCTTGTTGCACGAAGACTGGTTGATGACGCGCTTGCGCCCGAACTCGGTCTCGAGCGGCTCGACCGACAGGCAGTTCGACTTGACGCTGCAGTCGCCGCAGCCCTCGCACACCCTCTCGTTGATCACCGCGCGCACCGCGGGATCGGGGTACTCGTTGCGCTTGCGGCGGCGGCGCTTCTCGGAGGCGCAGGTCTGGTCGTAGATCAGCGCGGACACGCCACTGAGTTCGCGCAGCTCGCGCTGCACCGCGTCGAGCTCGTCGCGGTGGCGCACGGTCACGCCCGCAGCCCAGTGCGTGCCGTGGGGATACTTGTCGGGCTCGTCGGTCACCACCACGATCGGCTTCACGCCTTCGGCCGCAAGCTGGCGCGAGATCATCGGCGGGTCGAGCGGCCCGTCGTGGCGCTGGCCGCCGGTCATGGCGACCGCGTCGTTGTAGAGGATCTTGTAGGTCATGCTGACCTTCGCCGCGACCGCCGCGCGGATGGCGAGGATCCCCGAATGGAAATAGGTGCCGTCGCCGAGATTGGCGAACACGTGCTTCTCGTCGGTGAACGCCGCCTGGCCGATCCAGGGCGCGCCCTCGGCGCCCATGTGGGTGAAGGTGGCGGTGCTGCGGTTCATCCACACCGCCATGAAATGGCAGCCGATGCCGGCGGTGGCACGGCTCCCCTCCGGCACCCGGGTCGAGGTGTTGTGCGGGCAGCCCGAGCAGAAATAGGGCTGCCGCACCGCGGTGACGCGAGGCCGCGACAGGATTTTTTCCTTGAAATCGAGGAACGCCAGCCGCTCTTTGAACTGGGACCCCAAAGAAACATCCATCTGCAGTTTCGAAAGACGCTGCGCGATGGCTCTCGCCACCATAGCCGGCGTGTGCTCGTGGTGCGCCGGCAGCAGCCAGCTGCCCGCGGGCTGGCCGCCGCTGCGGCTCCATTCGCCGCTGTCGTCGAACTTGCCGACCACGCGCGGCGCGCGCACCCCTTCCTTCCAGTTGTAGAGCTCTTCCTTGATCTGGTATTCGATCAGCTGGCGCTTTTCCTCGACCACCAGGATCTCTTCCAGCCCCTCGGCGAAGCGCCGCGCGCCCTGCGGCTCGAGCGGCCAGGACATCGCGACCTTGTAGACGCGCAGCCCGATGTGTCTTGCGACTTGCTCGGTGATTCCCAGGTCCGAGAGGGCCTGCGTCACGTCGCCGAAGGACTTGCCCGTGGTCACGATGCCGAGCCTGGCCCTCGGAGAATCGAAAACCACCTTGTCGAGGGCGTTGGCGCGCGCATAGGCGAGGGCGGCGTACACCTTCCAGTCGAGGATGCGCGCCTCCTGCTCGAGGATGCCGTCGGGCCAGCGGATGTTCAGCCCGTCGGGAGGAAGAGTGAAGTCCGCGGGGATCCTGGTCGTTACTCTCTCCGGATCCACGACAACTGACGCGCCCGACTCGACGACGTCGGTGACGCACTTGAACGCCACCCAGCAGCCCGAGTAGCGGCTCATGGCGAAGCCGTGCAGCCCGAGGTCGAGGTAGTCCTGTACGTTCGACGGGTTGAGCACCGGGATCAGGCAGGCCTTGAAGATGTGCTCCGACTGGTGCGGCAGCGTCGAGGACTTCGCGGCGTGGTCGTCGCCCGCGAGCACCAGCACGCCGCCGTGCCTGGAAGTGCCGGCAGCGTTGGCGTGCTTGAAAACGTCGCCGCAGCGGTCGACCCCGGGGCCCTTTCCGTACCACATGGAAAACACGCCGTCGTATCTCGCGCGCGGAAACAGGTTCACCTGCTGCGTGCCCCAGATCGCGGTCGCCGCCAGGTCCTCGTTGACGCCCGGCTGGAACTTGATGTGGCTGCGCTCGAGGTGCTTCTGCGCGCGCCACAGCGCCTGGTCGAAGCCGCCGAGCGGCGAGCCGCGGTACCCGGAGACGAAGCCCGCGGTGTTCAGGCCGGCGCGCCGGTCACGGGCGCGCTGCAGCATCATCAGGCGGATCAGCGCCTGCTGGCCGGTCAGGAACACGCGGCCGCGCTCGAGGGTGTACTTGTCCTCGAGGCTGGCCTTGGCGAGATCGCTAGTCATGGCAATCGGTTAGACAGCGGTGCGCGCCTTAATTCGCGGCTTCGGCATGGTGCGCGGGCGGTCCCAGTATGGCTCAGGACCGAACGACTCGGCGAGGAATTCGATGAACACGCGCGTCTTGGCCGGCAGGTGGCGGCGATGAGGATAGACCGCGTAAATCGCCACGTCGCTCGCGAAGGTATAGCCCGGAAGAAGGGAAACCAGCGAGCCGTCCTCGAGGTGGCGGCGCACGTCCCAGGTCGACTTGAGGGCGACACCCATTCCGGCGAGTGCCCAGTCGCGCAGCACCTCCCAGTTGTCGCAGGCATAGCGCCCGGTGACCCGCACCGAGCCCGGCTTCCCATCGGGCGCGCGGTAGTCCCAGTGCATCGAGAAATCGGTGGTGGTGAGGCAGTTGTGGCTCGCCAGGTCCTCGGGCGCGCGCGGCGCGCCATGGCGGCGCAGGTACGCCGGGCTCGCGCACACCACGCGCCGGTTGGGCGCGAGCTTGCGCGCGGCGAGCGACGAATCCGCGAGGTCGGCGATACGAATCGCGAGGTCGAAGCCTTCCTCGACCACGCTCACCGCGCGGTCGGAAAGGCTGAGCGCGAGCTGCACCAGCGGATAGCGCGCGGCGAACGCCGGCACCAGCGGCGCCACGTGCTGGTTGCCGAACGAGGCGGGCAGGGCGACGCGCAGCACCCCGCGCGGCTCGGCGCGGCCGGCCGACACCGCGGCGTCGGCCTCTTCCATCTCCGCCAGCACGCGGGTGCAGGTCTCGTAGTAGGAGGCGCCTTCGTCGGTCAGGTGCAGGCTGCGGGTGGTGCGGTTGATGAGGCGCACCCCGAGCCGCGCCTCGAGCGCGGCAAGCCGCCGGCTTATCAGGGCGGGGGACAGGCCCAGGTCGCGAGCAGCCGCCGACAGGCTGCCGGTGCCGACAATCCGTGCAAAGACAGCAATTTCCTGAAGAGCGTGTGCCATTTTTGCAAATTCTGCAAAAGTCTTTTACTATTTCTGCGTATTCTAAACGCATTGGCAAAGCCATAAGATTGTTGCGTTGCAGCAGCCCGGTTGGTTCCTCCTCCTCCTCCATACCGTCGGGCTGACTCGGGGGCAGGCCCAAAGCCTGCCCCTTGTTTTTTTGTAGGTCCGCACATGGCGATACTGCGCCATGGCCAACTTAGATCTCGCTGCCGCAGGGACCGAATACTTCCGGCAGTACTACGACCTCGGCGTGTGGAAGCGCCAGCACTACCGGGGCATAAGGATCCTCAAGGTGCCGACGGATCTCTGGAACTATCAGGAGATCTTCAGCGAGCGGCGCATCGAGTGGGTAGTCGAAACCGGCACCCTGCACGGCGGCTCGGCGCTCTACTTTGCGGACCTGCTCGAGCTGTCCGGCTCGCCCGGCAAGGTGATCACGATCGATGCCTCGCACGACTCGCTCCAGCTTCGCGGCCACCCGCGAATCGACTTCGTGCTCGCGGACAGCGGCGCCGGCGAAACCGCGGCCAGGGTGGCGCGGATGCTGCCGGCTGAGCGCGGGCCGCTCTTCATGATCCTCGATTCCGACCACAGCAAGGCGCACGTGCTGCGGGAGCTGGCGGCGCTTTCGCCGCTATTGCGGCGGGGCGACTACCTGGTGGTCGAGGACACTTGCGTCAACGGGCACCCGGTGCGGCCGGAATTCGGCCCTGGGCCGATGGAGGCGCTCGAGGAATTCCTGCCCTCGCACCCGGGGCTGTTCATTGCGGACGGTGAGCGGGAACGGAAATTCGGCTACACCGCGGCGCCTTCGGGCTACCTGATCAGGACCTGACGCCGAGCATGTGGACCTGGAGATAGGGCAGGTACTTGCGCTGTCCGGCGGCCGTGCTCACGTATTTCGCCATGGCGTCGTCGAGGCCCGCGCCGTCGCCCGACACCTCGAAGAACTCGTCGGGCACGTTGGTCGAGCACGTCCGCCGCGTCCACGCGATACGCGGGAAGAGCTCGGCGATTCCGCGCCAGGAAAAGCGGAAGTAATCATCCGGATAGGGGTGATAGCGCCACACCCAGGGCACCGCGACATAGAGGGCGCCGCCTGGCCGTAGCAGACGCGTCAGGTTCTCGGCCATCTCCCACGGCCGGCGCACGTGCTCGAGCACCGAGCAGCAGATGGCGAGCGCGAAATGCGCTTCGGGCAGATCCCCCGTCCCCGCCGCGAGGTCGACGACGCGATCGACATTCTTGCCCGCCGACAGGTCGACGCCGATGTATTCGTTCCCGGCGTAGACATCGCGGAAGTTCTCGGTGTTGCCATAGTCGCGGCTGCCGACTTCGAGCACCGGCCCGGCGGCCTTGGGCAGCGAGCGCGTAAGGAACAGCCTCTGGTTGACGTCGCCCACCGCAGCAGACTAATTCTTCGGGTGGAACACGTCGAGCCAGAAGCGCGCCACCACTTCCGGCGTATGACGCTCGTCGATGTACGCCTGGCCGCGCGCGATGCGCTCGATCACCTCGCGCGGGTGGCGGATCGCCCAGTCGAGACCCTCGCACAGGTCCTCGCCGACCCAGGCGAACCCGGCGTAGGGGGCGTACGCGGGCAGCGGGTGCGCGACCACGAAGCGCCCGCCATGCACACCGGCGACGAGGCGGTTCGGGCTCTTGGCCTGCTTGACCGGGTTGCGAAAATCGCTCGGAATCAGCACGAGATCGCTGTAGGCGATAGCGGAATCCATGATCGTCGGCGACCAGGGCACGAAGTGCACGCGCAGGCGGCTGTCGGCGTGGGTGCGTCCAGGCGTCATCAGCGCGTCGATTTGCGCCATCGGACGGGTGACGCAGGTGAGGAGCAGCGGATAGCGCTTCGCGTAATCCTCGAGCGCCGGAACCAGCTCGAGGAGCGGCGGCAGGTTCTGCGGGTACCCGTACCAGAGCAGCCGCACGCGCCAGTGGTCCACCGAAAGTCCGACGCGGCGCGCGAGCCAGGCGAACGGCCGCGGCAGGTAGCGCGTCGCGATCGCCTGCGCCGCGCCGCGGCTGCCCTCGACCGGCTCGGGCGCGACCAGCACCGGCCGCGAAGTGAGCGTGCGCGCGCGTTCCGCCAGCGTCTCCGACACCACCGTCACCGCGAGACACTCGGGCAGCGCTTCGCGATAGAAGCCGAGAAAATGGGGGTCGTCGAAGTGGTCGTCGGCGATGCTGAAAACCACGCGCTCCCGCCGGTCGCGGATCGGCTCGAGCAGCCGGCGGTAGAGCGCCGCCGGACCCGCCCAGCCGTCCTTCATCTCCCACATCTCGCCGAACACGATGCGCTTCGCGTTGCGCACCGCCTCCTCGGCGAGCTCCGGATTGGCCGTGACGCTGTAGGTGCGCGCGTCGTAGCCCAGGCGGCCGAGCGCGCGCGTCGGCACGATCGCGCCAAGCCGCGCCGAGGCGCCGAAGGCCGTGGTGACGCCGTCGAGCTGGACCAGCGATGCGCAGGTGAGGAAGACGTACTCGAGCCTGGCGCTGCTCTTCATTGCCACACGCCGGCTTGCAGGCGCCGCGAAACCTCCTGCAGGACGTCGTCCCACTGCGCGACCTGCCGCTGCCGGATCAGCCGCACCGAGGGATACCAGATCATGCGCTCGCCCGCGGCGCCGTAGCGCCAGTCCGCGCCGTAGGGCACCATGACGAGCGCCGGCCGCCCGAGGGAGCCGGTGAGATGCACGATCGCCGTGCACACGGTGAGCACGCCCTCCAGGGCGCACACCAGCGCCGCGGTCTGGTCGTAGTCGTCGATCGCCTCCTGCCAGTGGTGCACCCTGAGCGCGTGCTGCTGCTCCAAGGCGCTGATCTCGTCGCGCACGTCGGTGTATTGCAGATTGACGAACTGCAGGCCAGGAAGCCGCAGCAGCGGCAGGAGTTGCTCGAGCGAGAGCGAGCGCCGCTTCTTGCCGGTGAAGCCGATGCCGCCGCGCCAGGAAAGCCCGATCTTGCGCCCCGGGCCGAGCGCGTCCAGCCGCGACTTCCATGCCGCGACCGCCTCGGCGTCGGCCTTCAGGAACGGCTGCTGCGGGAAGTCGGCGGGCTGCCGCCGGAAGCGCAGCGCGAGCGACCCGGCCGCGACCTGCAGGTCGGGCCTCGGCTCGATGCGGTTGATCCAGTCGTTGGCGAGCGTGCGCTGCCGCGAGACCACCGTGCACTGCGGAAAGGAGCGCCGGAAGATCGCTTCCAGTTTCTGGTCGCACTCCACGAGCACCTGGCGCGCGCGGGCGGCAACGTCGGGCACGCACGAGCCGAACATGATCTCGTCGCCGAGGCCCTGCTCGGGGAGCACCAGCAGGTTGTGCCCCTCGAGCGGTCCGCCATCCCATTCGGGCAGGGCGATGCGCCGGTACCTGCCGATGAAATTGTCGAAGCTGCGCCGACGCTCGTAGTACTGCCAGCCCTCGGCGTACTCGCCGTACTTCAGGTGGTGCAGGCCGATGTTGTAATAGGCGTGATCGTCGTGCGGCGCGAGTCTCAGGGCCTCGCGCAGCAGCTCGAGCCCCTGCGCCGAGTCCCCAAGGTGGTCGACGAGCAGCGCCTTGCGGTTGATGGCGACGATAAGCTTCGGATCGAGCTTGAGCGCCTGGTCGTAGAGCTCGAGCGCTTCGCGGTAGCGCATCTGGTCGGTAAGGATCATGCCGAGGTCGGCGAGAAACGCCGGCTCCCGCGGGCGCGCCCGCACCGCGGCGCGCAGGTGCTTCTCGGCGTCGTCCATCCGGTCTTCCTCGCGCAGCGCGAGCGCGAGCTGCTGCATGGCCTGCACCTGCACCGGGTTCAGCTCGACCGCGCGCTCGAAGCACTCGATCGCCTTCTTCACCCGTCCCTTGGCCTTGTAGACCATGCCGAGCGTCAGGTGCGCGGCGGGCGCCTCGTCGTCGATCGCGAGCGCGGCGCGCGCCGCGTCCTCCGCCGCGTCGAGCCGGTTGGTCTCGCGCAGCACCTCGCTCAGCCTGATCTGGGCGACGAGGTGCAGCGGATCGAGCTCGACCGCCCTCCGGTAGGCCGATTCTGCCTCCTCGAAGCCCCCCTGGCGATGGCGCGCTTCGCCGAAAGCGACCCGCAGCGCCGGGTCCTCGGGACGCAGCGCGAGCGCCTTGCGCAGCGCCGCTTCCGCGGCGCCCGCCTCGCCGCACCGCAGGCGCAACTCGCCGAGCGCCGTCAGGGCGTCGGGCGCCCGCGCCTGCTGCGCGAGCACCTCCTCGAAGGCTGCGGCCGCCTCGTCGGTCCTGCCCGCGGCGACGAGCGCGCGCCCGAGCTGCTGCAGCACGCCGGGGTCGCGCGGCTGCGCATCGCGCGCCCGCAGCGCCGCGTCGACCGCCCGCGCAGCGTGTCCCTGCCGCAGGCTCGCGGCGCTGATCAGCTGCAGGGCTGCGCCGTTGCGGGTGTCCAGCTCGACGGCGCGCTGCGCGATTTCCAGTGCGTGACGCACGTTGCCCGCTTCGAGCTGCGCGCTTGCCAGCCCGACAAGGTGCGCCGCGCTATCGAGCTGGAGGCGGCCGCGCCACAGCGAGCGCAGCGCGTGTTTCAGGCGCAGGAAGAACTCGCGCTGCAACGCCCGGCGCGCCTCGCTCAGCAGGCCGAGCTTGCGATAGACCGCGCCGAGGTTCGCATGCGCGACCATGTGGTCGGGCCGCAGCCGCAACGCGCGCCGGTAGCACTCGACCGCGGCCTCGAGCTCGCCCTTGGCATAGCGCGCCGTGCCGAGATCGTTCCAGGCCTCGGCGAGCCCGGGATGCAGGCGCAGCGCGCGGCGGTAGGAAGCGATCGCCTCGTTCAGCCTGCCGCGATCCTGGAGCGCGTTACCGAGGTCGTTGTGGTACTCGGGGACGCGGCCGTCGCGCTCGATCGCCTGGCGCAGCGCGGACTCGGCGGCTTCCGGCTGCCCGCGTCGCAAGCTGGCGACGCCGACGATGTGCAGCGCGTCGGCGCCGTGCGCCTTGTCGCCCGCAGCCCGACGGGCAAGCGCCTCGGCCTCGTCGAGGCGACCGAGAGACAGGCAATGGCGCGCGCGCAAGACCAATTCCAGGCCCACGGCGGACGATTTTATCGGAGGCGTTCCGGTGTCCTGCTCGCTTGTAAGGCGCGCCGAAACAGGCTAATTTGCCCGCGAGATGGCGATCACGACCGGCGCGCGCGTGGCCGGCCGGCCCGAGCGGGTCCGGCTCGGGGACGTTCTGGTCGCGCAGAAGGCGGTGTCGCAGGAGCAGCTCAAGATGGCGCTCGAGGAGCAGAAGCGCTCGGGGCGCAAGCTCGGGCGCGTGCTGGTCGACCTGGCGTTCGTCACCGAGGAAGCGATCGCGCAGGCGCTCGCGCGCCAGCTCAACCTCGGTTTCGTCAACCTCAAGCTCTACAACTTCAACCGCGGCATCGTCCTGAAGCTTCCCGAGCCGGCGGCGCGGCGCTTTCGCGCCATCGCGCTCGAGGACCGCGGCACCGTGATGCTCGTCGGCATGGCGGATCCGACCGATCTGTTTGCCTACGACGAGCTGACGCGCATCCTGAAGAAGGATGTCGAAGCCGCGGTGGTGTCCGAGGGCGAGGTGCTGCTGGCGCTCGACCAGGTGTATCGCCGCACCGAGGAGATCGCCGGGCACGCCAAGGATCTGGAGCAGGACCTGGGCGAGGGCACCGTCGACTTCGGCGCCCTCGGCGCCGGCCTCGGCGCCGAGGACGCGCCGGTGGTGAAGCTGCTGCAGTCGCTGTTCGAGGACGCGACGCAGGTCGGCGCTTCCGACATCCACATCGAGCCGCAGGAGAACCGCCTGCAGCTGCGCTTCCGCATCGACGGCCAGCTCCAGGCGCAGTCCGAGGCCGACCTGAGGGTGGCGGCGGCGGTGGCCCTGCGGCTGAAGCTCATGTCGGGGCTCGACATCTCGGAGAAACGCCATCCCCAGGACGGCCGTTTCAACGTGGCGGTGCGCGGCCAGCCGGTCGACGTGCGCATCTCGACCATGCCGACGCAGCACGGCGAGTCGGTGGTGATGCGGCTGCTGAACCGGCAGAGCGGGCTGCTCGGTCTCGATCGCCTGGGCATGCCGGCCGGGATGATGGAGCGCTTCAGCGCCATCTTCAACCGCGTGAGCGGCATGGTGCTGGTCACCGGGCCGACCGGCAGCGGCAAGACCACGACCCTGTACGCCGTGCTCACCGCGCTCAACACCCCGGCTCGCAAGATCATCACCGTCGAGGACCCGGTCGAGTACCGGGTACGCGGCCTGAACCAGGTGCAGGTCAACGAGAAGATCGGCCTCACCTTCGCCACGGTGCTGCGCTCGGTGCTGCGCCAGGACCCGGACGTGATCCTGATCGGCGAGATGCGCGACACCGAGACCGCGCAGATCGGCCTGCGCGCGGCGATCACCGGCCACATGGTTTTCTCCACCCTGCACGTGCGCAGCGCCGCGAGCGCGCCGGTGCGCCTGCTCGACATGGACGTCCCCCGTTACATGGTGGCGACCTCCCTGCAGGCCGTGATCGCGCAGCGGCTGGTGCGCGTGATTTGCGAGAGCTGCATCCAGGACCACGCGCCGAGCCCCCAGGAGCAGAAATTCATCGATGCCGAGTGGCCGGGCGGCGGAGCACGCCAGTTCAAGCGCGGGCGCGGCTGCGCGCACTGCAACGGCGCGGGCTACCGCGGCCGCGTCGGGGTCTACGAGATGCTCGAGATGACGCCGCGGCTGGTGGAGGCGGTCGCGAAGGACGACGTCACGGGGTTCATGCGCGTCGCCCAGGAGGAGATCGCGGGGCACACTTTCGTGCAGCACGGAGCGGCGCTCGCCGCCGCGGGCCGCACCACGCTCAGCGAGGTCATGCGCATCAGCCAGGCCGAGGAGTAGGGTGCCGCAATTCGCCTACCAGGGGCGCAACGCCCGCGGCGAACTCGTAAAAGGCGTCCTCGAAGGCGCAAGCAGCGGCGCGGTCGCCGACCAGCTGTTCAACACCGGCATCACCCCGGTCCATATCGACGAAGCGCCGGCTGCTGCCGCGGCCGCAGCCCCGGGCGGGATGCAGATCCGTTTTGGCGAGCCCGCGGTCGAGCTCTCCGACCTGATGCTGTTCTCGCGCCAGATGTACACGCTGCTCAAGGCCGGCGTGCCGATCGTGCGCGGGCTCGCCGGCCTGCAGGAATCGGCGCAGAACCCGACCCTGCGCAAGGTGCTGGGCGAGGTGCGCGAGAGCCTCGAATCCGGCCGCGAGCTCTCGCTCAGCATGCACCGCCATCCCAAGGTATTCACGCCCTTCATGGTGAGCCTGGTGCGGGTGGGCGAGCTTACCGGGCGGCTGGACGAGGTGTTCCTGCGCCTGTACGAGTTCTTCGCCTTCGAGAAGAAGATGCGCGAGGACATCAAGGCCGCGCTACGCTACCCGGTGATCGTGCTGCTGGCACTCGCCGCGGCGATGTTCATCGTCAACATCTTCGTGATCCCGGCGTTCGCCAAGATCTTCGCCAGCTTCAGGCTCGAGCTGCCGCTGGTGACGCGCATCCTCATCGGCACCTCGGACGTGTTCGTCGCGTACTGGCCGCTGATGATCGTCGCGGCGGCGGCCGCGGTGATCGGATTCCGTCTCTACGTCGGGACGCCCGCCGGGCGCTACGCGTGGGGACAGCTGCAACTGCGGCTGCCGGTGATCGGCGACCTGATCCACAAGGCGACGCTCGCGCGCTTCTCGCGCAGCTTCGCGCTCTCGGGCAAGAGCGGCGTGCCGATCGTGCAGGCGCTCTCGGTGGTCGCCAACGTGGTCGACAATGCGTATCTCGAGTCGCGCATCCTGCAGATGCGCGACGGCATCGAGCGCGGCGAGAGCATCCTGCGCACCGCGGTCGCCGCCGGGGTGTTCAACCCGGTGGTGCTGCAGATGGTGGCGGTGGGCGAGGAGACCGGCGAGATCGACACGCTGATGACCGAGATCGCCGACATGTACGAGCGCGAGGTGACGATCGAGGTGGAGGGGCTGACCGCCAAGCTCGAGCCGATCCTGCTGGTGATCATGGGCGTGCTGGTGCTGATCCTGGCGCTCGGCGTGTTCCTGCCGATGTGGGATCTGGCGGGCGCCGCGAGGGGCGGCGCGCGTGCGCGCTGAGCGCGCATTCTCGCTCCTCGAGCTGGTCATCGTTATCGTCGTCATCAGCCTGCTCCTTGTCGTCGCCATCGACCGGCTGCTCGCCTTGCGCTTCGAAGCCGAGCGCGTTACGGTGCAGAGCGTGATCGCTGCGATGCGCAGCGCCCTGTACATCGAGTTCGCCGGCGCTGCCGCCGGCGGGCAGCTGGCGCGCCTCGACGCGGCGGGCGGCAGCAACCCGATGCTGCGGCTCGCCGAGAAGCCCGACGGCTACGCCGGGGAGTTCTTCGGCGCCGACCCGGCGCTGTTCGAGCCCGGTACCTGGTATTTCGACACGCGCGAACGCGCGATCGTGTACATCGTGCGCTTCCCGGAGCGCTTCGAGACACCGCTCGCCGGGCCGCCGCGCGCGCGGCTCAGGGTCGAGCCCGACTATGACGACCTCGACCGCAACGGCCGCTTCGATCCGGGGCGGGACCCGGTGCGCGGCCTGAAGCTGGTGCCGCTCGAGCCGTTCTTGTGGAAGGTTCCTGGGGGACAACAAAAATGAAAGCCATCGTCGACCTCGCCGTTGCGACACTCGGCCCGGTGCTGTTCGTGCTGCTGTTTGCGGGAGCGTTCCTGGGCCTGGTGGTGGGGGTGATGCTGATCGTCGACAGCCCGCGGGTGGTGCGCTGGAACTACGCGCTCAACCGCTGGTACTCGACCCGCAAGGCGCTGCGCCCTCTAGATGAGTCGGTCGACGTCAAGCGGATCGTATACCGCTGGCACCGCGTGCTTGGCGTCGTGGTATTCGCCGGCGCGCTCTATACGCTGGACGCGCTCGCCTTCAGCTACAAGACCGGGGCCCTGGTGCGGGCGTTTCGCGACCTCGGCAACCCCGCGATTCTCAACCTGGTGTTCGAGACCGTGCGCATCTTCCTCATCGTCGGCAACATCGCGGCGCTCGCCGCTTCGGTGGTGCTGTGCTTCCGCCCGAGCCTGCTCAAGGGCCTGGAGGCCTGGGGCGACCGCCAGTACAGCAGCCGCGAATCCACCAAGCCGCTCGAGGTGATGCGCTACCAGCCCGACGATTTCGTGCGTGCGCGGCCGCGCATCGTCGGCGCGCTGGTGACGATCGGCAGTCTTTACGTGCTGATCACGCTCGGCATGCTGTTGCGCTAGGCAAGACTTTGCAAAGGACTCCCAGTCCTGCGGCTAAGTGCTTGACAGATAGGCAGTCCCACCGCAGACTGCCGGCACGCCGAGCGCCGCGGCTGCGGCCGCAAATGAGCGCAAGGCGCAAAAACTCCCGGCTGCGGCCGGGTTTGCATGGGCTGCGGCCCATAGGAAGGGAGGTTTATGAGAAGGCAGGAAGAGGGCTTCACGCTGATCGAGCTCGTGATGGTGATCGTGATCCTCGGAATTCTCGCGGCAGTCGCGGTGCCGCGGTATCTCAACCTGACGCAGGAATCGCAGTCCGCGACGATGAACGCGGGCGTCTCTTCGGCCGGGAGCGGGATCGCGATCGCCGCAGCAAGGCATCGCAGCACCATCCTTGCGCCGACAATCGCGCATGTCCTCTCCGAGCTTCCGGGCACGGTGTGTTCGACGGCAGGCGGCGCGGCGTTGCTGGTTCAGGGCAGGGTCAACACCACTCTGAGCGGCCAGGTAATGTCGAGCAACAACATCTCGGGTAGCGCCACGGTCCTGCTGACCGATTGCACGAGCGGTGCCTCCACCATCGTGAACTCGGTCGGCGCCGGCGCCTATTCGTCGGCCTGAAGCGGGGGCATGCAGGAGCACCACGCTTACAGCGTAGAAGCAGACGGGGCGCCCAGCCGGGCGCCCCGTTTTTTTTCATCCCGCTGCGCGGGCTGGACGCTGGTCGAGCTGACGATCGTACTGGTCGTGGCGGTGATCTTCGCCTACATCGTGACGGTGCGCAGCTTGGCGCCCAGGGAGGCGATCGCCCTGCAGCAGGCCGAGCGCCTGCGCGCTGACCTGCGCCGCGTGCAAATGCTCGCGATGAACTGGAACCAGACCCTGCGGATCACCGTGACCGCGGGCGCGGGGCCCACGCCGGCGCGCTACGCGGTGAGCTGTGCGCCAGGCGGCACCACTCCGCCCTGCAATGGCGTGGCAACGATCACCGACCCGGCCACGGGACAGGCATTCCAGGTGGACTTGGCGGAGGGCCTGGATCTCACGGGGCCGGCGTTCAATTTCGATATCGATCCGCTCGGCCGCCCGAGAAACGGCGGGGCATTCGCCGGAGACACCAATTTCGACATCACCGGAGGCGGCGTTACGCGCCGGGTCACGGTCACCCAGCTGACGGGCTTCGTGACCTCCCAATGAACCGCGCACGCACCGGCTTCTCGCTCATCGAGCTCATCATCGTCATCGTGGTGGTCGCGATCGCCGCGGTGGCGATCGGCTCGGCGTTCGCCTACATCACGCGCTCGCAGGCGCTTAGCGTGGATCTGCAGCGCGCGACGCAGATCGCGCAGGAGTGCGCCGACCACGTCATCGGCCGCGGCCGCAAGCCCGGGACCTACGCTACCGTTCCCGTCGCCCTCGGCAGCACGTTCTGCAACCCTCCCGCGATACCGGCGATCACCGTGGGGTTCGCCCGCACCCTCAACATCCGCGATCAGGCCACGATTCCCGCGGGCGCGACCCTGTGCGACTCGACCGCCGTGCCGGCCTGGGGCTGCAAGCACGTCGAGATCATCGTTTCGCGGGCCGGCACGACGCTCGTCAGGCTGAACTTCATGCTCATCAACTACTGACCATGCGCCGGATCGAAGGCATCTCGCTGGTGGAGCTGGTGATGGTCATCGTTATCCTCGGCATCCTCGCCGCCTTCGTCGGCCCCGTGCTGCTGAATGCCATGCGCTCGTACGACATCGTCCAGCAGAACACGGATACCCACGCCAAGGTGCGCTACGCGATGGAGCGCATCGCGCGCGAGATGCGCGACATCCGCCGGCAGGCCACCGACGCGAGGACCTTCGATATCGCCAACTCCTCGCTCGGGGGCGCGGCGGCGACCTCGAGCCTGGTGTTCTTCAAGACCGACGGCACGCGGGTGGTGCTTACCTCCAGCAGCGGCGTCGTGAACCTGGCCTATACCGGCTTCGCGGGCGTGCTGATCGACGTGGCGCAGGCCGGGTTTTCCCTCGCCTACTTCCAGCCGAACGCCACCACGGTCGCCACCAACGCGTCGTCGCTCGCGTTCATCCAGGTCAGCATGTCGATCGTCGAAGGAAGCAACAGATTCCCCGCGCGCATGCGCATTGACTTGAAGAATCCGGAATGAGAGCTCGGCAAAGCGGTGCCGGTCTGGTGCTTCCCGTGATGCTCGTCATCACGGTGGCCGCGTTTGCCGTCATCGTCGCCGCCAGCCAGTCCGGAGGCGACATTCACAGCAGCGACGCGCACGCCGACAGCGCAGAGGCGCTCTACCTCGCCGAGACGGGCGTCGAGCGCGCGCTCAAGCGCTTCGCGAGCGGCGTTGCGGTCTGCGGTGCCGTCGACCCCCCCGGACCGGTCACGACTCTCGCGGAGACGATCACCAATCTGTCGCAGCTCGGCCTTTCAGGAGAGCGGACCATCCAGATCCTGGACGGGCTGACGAGCGATTTTGCCGGGACCGCCTTCCGGCCGCAGACCGTCGGCGGAACCGACTACGTCGAATGCAGGGTGCGAGTGACTGCGACGGTGGGTTCAAGCGGCGCGTCGCGCACGATTCACGCTGTCGTGTCCCGCAACCTCCTCGAAGGCCCGAACAACCCCACTTTCAACAATCCGACCACCAACGTCGCGCCCTCGGGCTGGACCCTGAACCCGGCCGCGGCTTTCGCTTTCCGCGGCGGGCACGAAGGCACCGCCCCCAATTGCGGCCGCTCGGCCTGGCATATCAAGACGCAGATCGCCAACGTCGCGTCGCGCGCCCAACTCAACACGACGGTGGCCTTTTCGGTGGCCGCCGCCAGTACGACCACGGTCTCGTTTCACTGGCGCTTCAACGAGCGCACGGGAGTCGCAGGCTGCCCTGCCGGGGTCGCGTCCGGCCCGGCGTGGCCCGCGGCCTGCGGCGGCGTGGTCGGCGAGGGCCAGGTTTGCTTTCGCTTCAACCCCGCCGGCGCGGGCGGCGTGGTGGTCTTCAACCGCACCGCCACCCCCGCGGTCGCGGTCGCGTGCCCCGATCCCGGAACCCCCTCCGTCTTCGCGCCGTGCTCCAGTCAATACCAGGTGGAAGTGCCGCCGACCCTTCCGGCCCCGGTGGCCTATCCCGACAAGCAGTCGGTGACCATGGCGATGGGCGGGGGCAACGTCACGAGCTTTCTCATGAACATCCGGCTGCAGGGGGCGAACCGCCGCGAGATTTTCATCGACCACCTCGAGGCGACGAACACCACCGCCACCGGCGCCGCCCAGGTGCGGGTGTGGCGCGACTGCTCGACGATGGCCGACCCGGTGAACTGCACATGATATCCAAGGTCATGCAGCGGCTCTTCCGGCGCGGCGCGGCGCCGGGCTGGCTTGCGGTGGAGCTCGACGCCGGGGCCGTGAGCCTTGCGCACGTGGTGCCGAACGGCGCCCAGCCGGTGGTCGAGTTCGCCGAGGAGCGCGCGTGGGACCCGGCCGAGCCGAAGTCGCTCGAGCGCGTGGCGCGCGAGTTCGGCGTCAAGCGCTTCCAGTGCACCACGCTGCTCAAGCCGCAGGAGTACAACATCCTGCTGGTCGAGGCGCCGAACGTGAAGCGCGAGGAGCTCAAGTCCGCGGTGCGCTGGCGCATCAAGGACATGCTCGACTATCACGTCGATGACGCGACCGTCGACGTGCTCGACGTGCCGGTGCCTTCGGGTTCCGCGCAGCGCGCCCGCCAGATGTACACCGTGGCGGCGCGCAACGACACCATCCGCGCGACCATCGAGCGTTTCACGGCGGCGGGGATGCCGCTCGCCGTGATCGACATCCCGGACACAGCCCAGCGCAACCTTGCCGCCCGCCTGGAGGCCGACCAGCGCGCGCTGGTGGCCCTCACTTTCGATGCCTACGGCGGGCTGATCACGGTGAGCTTCGCGGGTGAGCTCTATCTTTCGCGCCGGCTCGATATCACCGCCGCGCAGCTCGCCGAGGCGCAGGACGAGGCGCGCACCCGGCTCTTCGACCGGGCGCTCGTCGAGACCCAGCGCTCGCTCGATCACTGCGAGCGCACCTATCCCTTTTTCGCCATGGGCCGGGTGGTCGTCGGCCCGTTCCCGGGCGACTCGGCGCTGCGCGAGCACCTGTCCGCCAATCTCTATCTCCCGGTCGAGGCGCTCGACCTGAACCAGGTCCTGCGGCTGCCCGCGGCGGCGGCGGGCTGGACGCCGGCGCAGCAGTCGAAATGGCTCAAGCTGCTCGGCGCCGGCCTGCGCGTCGAAAAGAAGGCGCTGTGAGCCAGCAGATCAACCTCTACAGCCCGCTGTTCCGCAAGCAGGCGAAGGTGTTTTCCGCCGCCGCGATGCTGCAGGGACTCGGCCTGATCGTGGTGGTGGTCGGGGTGCTGTTCTACGTGATCTCGCTGCAGAGCTCGCTGCTCGAGATCCGCGCCGCGGATTCCGGCCGGCAGCTCAAGGGCGAGCTCGAGCGCCTCAAGGCGCATGGGGCGCGCGAATCTCCCGCCGAGCGCGCCAAGGCGCTCGCCGAGCGCAAAAAAGCCCTCGAGGCGAGCCTTGCGAGCCAGACGCAGGCGCTCGCGGCCTTCGAGTCGGGCACGCTGGGGCGCACCGAGGGCTATTCCGACCTGCTGCGCGCACTGGCCCGCATCTCGATGGAGGGCGTCTGGCTGACCCGCGTGCAGTTTGCCGAAGGCAGCGGCGAGCTTTCGCTTACCGGCCGCGCAACTCGTCCCGAGCTGGTGCCGGCCTATCTCGAGCGCCTGCGCTCGGACGAGACGCTGAGCACCCAGGCGTTCACGCGCCTCGAGATCACGCGTTCGGAAGCGCCGCCGGCCGCCAAGGGGGCGCCGGGCGTGCCGTTCGTCGAGTTCTTGCTCTCCGCAGCCGAGGCCCCGGAGAAGAAATGATCAAGCGCCACTGGCAGCGGGTCGCCGCGCGCATCGACGAAATGCCGCTGCGCCAGCGCGCGATGCTTTTCGCCACCCTCAGCCTCGTGCTGGTCGCCGCTGCCCATGTGACGCTGATCGAGCCCGTCCTGGTGAAGCAGAAGAGCCTGATCGACCGCGTCAACCGCGACCAGAGCCAGCTCAAGGCGGTGCGCGCCCAGATCGAAACCGTGTTCAAGGAGCAGGAAGCGGGCGCGAAGGATCCCGAGGAGCTCAAGCTGCGCGAGCTGGAGGCGCGCATCGCCGAAGCCGAAAAGACCCTCTCCCAGCACAAGCAGGCATTCATCGCCCCGTCCCGCCTGCCGGCGCTGCTCAAGAACCTGCTCGGACCGGGCCAGCCGGTGAAGATGGAGACGCTGCGCGTCGTCCCGGGCGCGCAGGTCGAAGCCGCATCCGGCTTCTACCGCCACGGCGTCGAGATGACCCTGCGGGGCAGCTACTTCGACCTTACGCGCTATCTGGCCGCCCTGGAAAAGCTGCCGGCGCGGCTGCTTTGGGGGCGCGTTGAGCTCCAGGTCCAGAGCTATCCCGAGATCCAGCTCACCGTTCAAATCCATACCCTCAGCCCGCAGCGATCGCTGGGGCTTTAGGGCTCGTCAGCCGCATTGCACAAAAAGCCGATTGACGACAATCTGTTATTGCTATAACTTCAAGTAATTGCTTGCTTCCCGGGGCGGGATAGTCACGTGCGCTCGTTTATCGGTTTGTCTTTCGTGGTAGCGGTCGGCAGCGCTTTTGCGCAGCCGATGAACGATCCGATGCGTCCGCCGGCTGCGTCCACGGACGTCGCTGGCGCGCCGGGCGCTGCGCCTTCGGCGTCCGGCCTGCAGGCCGTGCTGATGTCCACCCGCCGCAAGGTCGCATTGATCGACGGAACTGTCGTGCCGCTCGGCGGCCCGGTGCGGCAAGGGACGCTTTCCGGCATTTCGGATTCGCTCGCGGTGCTGAAGAAGAACGGCGAGCGCGATGTGCTGCTGATGTATCCGAACATCGACAAGAAGCCCGCCAGGCGGCGCGAGGTGCCGTGAGGCGCGCCGCCACCCTCGCGGCTCTCCTCCTTGTCGGCGCGTGCGCGACTCCGCCGCCGCCGCCGCAGGGCCTCACGCCGGAGATCTCGGCCGAGCTCGCCCGCACCGGCGAGCGCAAGCCGCCCGCGCGCTCCGAGGGGCTCGAGCGCGCGCTGCTGCCGCCGGTGCAGATCGGCATGCCGCGGGTGCCGGGGCTCGAGCTCGAGAGCCGCTTCGATCTTTCGGTCACCAACGCGCCGGCGGCGCAGGTCTTCATGTCGATCGTCTCGGGCACGCGCTACAGCATGCTCGTGCATCCGGAGGTCTCGGGCGCGATCTCGGTGAACCTCAAGGACGTCACGGTCGACGAGGCGCTGTCCGCGATCCGCGATCTCTACGGCTACGACTACCGGCTCGAAGGCACGCGCATCTACGTCCAGCCCGCGGGCCTGCAAACGCGCGTGTTCCAGGTGAACTACCTGCCGGGGCTGCGGCGCGGATCTTCCGACCTGCGGGTGCAGTCCGGCGGCGAGCTTCAGGGAAGCGGCGTGTCGGTCGCGGGCGCTCCGCCCCCCGCGGCAGGAGCCCCGAGCACGGAGACGAGCCGCGTCACCACCCAGCAGCAAGCCGACTTCTGGACCGACGTGCGCACCGCGATCCTCACCATCGTCGGCACCGGCGATGGCCGCTCGGTGGTGGTTTCGCCGCACTCCGGCGTCGTCGTGGTGCGCGCCTTCCCGCAGCAGCTGCGCGCTGTCGACCAATACCTGCGGGCGACGCGGCTCGCGGTCGAGCGCCAGGTGATGATCGAGGCGAAGATCATCGACGTCGAGCTCTCCGATGCCTACCAGGCGGGCATCAACTGGGCCTTGTTCCGCGCCTCGGGTCCCGATGTGGTCGCCGGCATGGTCGGCACCGGCGGGACCACGCTGGGTGCGCGGGGCTCGTCCATCACCTCGGGCTCGGTGGCGATCAATGCCCAGCAGCGCACGATCCAGGGACTCTCGAGCCTCGCGACCACCGCACCGGCCGGCGCGGTCTTCGGGCTTGCCCTGCAGACCTCCAACTTCGCGGCGCTGCTCGAGTTCCTCGAATCGCAGGGCAACGTGCAGGTGCTGTCGAGCCCGCGCATCGCCACCCTCAACACCCAGAAGGCGGTGCTGAAGGTGGGGCGCGACGAGATTTTCGTCTCCAATATCGATCCCGGCACGGCGGTGGCGACCGCCGGGGGCGCGGCGCAGCAGACGCCGACGCCCCGGCTGTCGCCGTTCTTCTCGGGCATCGTGCTCGACGTCACGCCGCAGATCGACGAGTCGAACAACATCATCCTGCATATCCACCCCGCGATCTCCGACGTGACCGAGAAGACGCGCGCCATTCCCTTCGGCACGAGCGGCACGCCGGTGCAGTTCCCGCTCGCCTCGCGCGCGGTGAACGAGACCGACACCATCGTGCGCGTGAGCGACGGCAACATCGTCGCGATCGGCGGCCTGATGAGCGTCGACGTGCGCGACCAGCGCAGCGGAGTCCCGGGAGTCTCGGATGAAGGCGTGGCGGGCGCCCTGCTGCGCAACACCCAGCGCAGCTCGCGCAAGAAGGAGCTGGTGATCCTGCTCAAGCCGACCATCATCCATTCCGACCGCAACTGGGAGCAGGACCTGAGGGAGACGCGCGGCCGCTTCGACGCGCTGCACCCGCCGCCGCGGGGCACGAAATAGATGAACTACCTGCGGCACTTCGGGCTGCGCGAGCTGCCGTTCGGCATCACTCCCGACACCAGCTACTTCTTCGCCTGCCGCAGCATCCAGGAGGCGCTCAATACGCTGCTGGTCGCGGTCTCGAACGGCGAGGGCTTCATCAAGATCACCGGCGAAGTCGGAACCGGCAAGACGCTGCTTTGCCGCAAGTTCCTGTCGACCCTGGGACCGACCTGGGTAAGCGCCTACATACCCAATCCGAACCTGGAGCCGCGCGGCCTGCTGCTCGCCCTGGCCGAGGAGCTCGGCGTGGGCGGCGAGTCGATCGAGCCGCACCGGCTGGAGAAGGAGCTGATGCAGCGCCTGCTCGACGTCGCGCGCCAGGGCAAGCGCGTGGTGCTGTGCATGGACGAGACACAGGCGATGCCGCTCGCCACGCTCGAGACCGTGCGCCTGCTCACCAACCTCGAGACCGAGAAGCGCAAGCTCATGCAGGTGGTGCTCTTCGGCCAGCCCGAGCTCGACCGCAAGCTCGCTTCGGAGGCGGTGCGCCAGCTGCGCCAGCGCATCACCTTCCAGCACACGCTCAAGGCCCTGGGGCGCAACGAGGTCGCCGACTATGTCGCGCACCGGCTGACGATCGCCGGCAACTCCGGCTCGGCGCTGTTCACCAACGGCGCGCTGCGCTCGATCCACATGGCGAGCCGCGGCGTGCCGCGCCTGGTGAACATCCTCGCGCACAAGTCCCTGCTGCTGGTGTACGGCGAGGGCGGCCGGCAGGCCGACGGCAGCCACGTGCGCTCCGCCGTCGAAGACACGCCCTCGGCCAGCCCGCGCCGCTGGTGGTGGTGGGAGCTCGCGTGAGCGTCATCAACAAGATGCTGCAGGACCTCGACCGCCGCCAGGCGCTCGGCGCCACCGCCGAGACGACCACTGTGCGGGCGTCGACCGGCAAGCCCGGCGGCCACGAATGGTTCTGGCGCGTGGTCGCCGTGCTGCTCACCATCGCGCTCGGCTGGATGGGCTGGGTCGCGGTCCAGATCCTGCCGCAAAAGCCGCTCGCCACCGAGCTCGCTTTCCAGGCGGCCGCGGAAGCGCAAAGCCGTGCTGCGGCCCCCAAGCCGGCCGCGCCAGCTCCCGTCGCCGCAGCCCCCGCGCCGATCGCACAGGAAACGAAACCCGCGCCGCAGCCGGCCGAAGAGCCGTTGCGGCTCGCGCTGCAGCTGGAAACGCCGGTGAGAGAGGTGGAGGCGCCGAAGCCGGAACCGGAAGCGGTAAAGGCGGAGCCTGCAAAACCCAAGGCAACGCCCAGGCCGGCGGCAACGCCGAAGCCGGCGGCGAAGGCGAGCGTCGACAAGCGCGACCGCGGGCGCTCCGCGGCGGACAGCGCCGAGAGCCATTTCCGGCGCGCGGCGCTGCTGCTCAATCACGGCCGCGTCAGCGAGGCTGAAGATCAGCTCATCGCGGCGTTGCAGGCCGACGCGTCGCATGCTCCGGCGCGGCAGGCGTACGTCGCGCTGTTGCTCGAGCAGCAGCGCATCGACGTGGCGCGCCGCCTGCTCCAGGACACGCTGGCCGCCAACCCGGAGCAGGCCACTTTCGCTCTCGCGCTGGCGCGCATCCACGCCGAGCAGCGCGACTACCTGTCCGCCTTGGAGGTCATGGACCGCGCCGGATCGGTCGCGCGCAACGCCGATTTCCAGGCCCTGCGCGGCGCGGTGCTGCAGCGCCTTGCGCGGCACGGCGACGCGATCGAGGCCTACCAGAGCGCGATCCGCGGCGGCGCGCAGCCGGCGACCACCTGGGTCGGCTACGGCATCTCGCTCGAGGCCGCCGGGCGCCGCGCCGAGGCCGCGCAGGCCTACCGCCGTGCGCTCGCTGCAGGGCCGCTCGCGCCGGAGGCGCGCGAGTACGCCGAGAGCCGGGCCCGCGCCCTGGAATAGGGGGCGGCGTCAGGGCGACGGGGAGATCTTCTCCAGCCGGTAACCGTAGTTGTAGATCGGCACCACGCGATAGCCGGATTCCGGGCGCAGGTCGAGCTTCTTGCGCACCTGGCTGACGTGGGTATCGACGGTGCGGGTCGCGATGTCGCCGGTGCGGCCCCAGACCGTCTCCTGCAGGTGGCCGCGCGAGAGCAGCCGGCCGATGTTGCGGAACAGCGCCACGGTGAGCTCGAACTCCTTCGGCGTGAGCTCGACGCGGTTGCCTTCCTTGCGCACTTCGCCGCGCTGGATGTCGATCTCGAAAGGCGGGAAGGTGAGCTGCTTCTTCTCCTCGCTCGGGTAGGCGCGCCGCAGCAGGGCGTGGACCCGCGCGAGCAGCTCCTGGCGCCGCACCGGCTTGATCATGTAGTCGTCGGCGCCGTGCTCGAGCGCGAACACGATGTCCTGCTCGGAATCGCGCACCGTCACGAACAGCACCGGCACCGTGCGCGAGATGTTGGCGCGCAGCCACATCAGGACCTCGGCGCCCGACACGTCGGGCACCTGCCAGTCGAGCATGAAGAGGTCGAAGCTCTCGCGCCCCGCCTGCTTCATCGCCTCGCGCCCGCTCAGATAGGCGTGCACGTCGTGGCCGTCTTCGGCGATCCAGCGCCGGAGCAGCGCCAGCTGGTCGGGATCGTCTTCTAGAATCGCGATACGCACTGCGTCCTCCCGTGGGGCGCAATCATACTGGAGAGAACCATGCGCGTCGCGTTGCTGGGCGGAGGAACCATCGCGCGGCTGATCCTCGAGAAGCGGCCGCCGGGTGTCGAGATCGCCGCGATCGCCGGGCGCGGCCCGGGCTCGCGCGGCGCCGGGCTCGCGCGGGAGTTCGGGATTCCCTACGTGGTCGGGCGCGAGGCGCTCCTGGCCGTGCGGCCCGCGGCGGTGATCGAAGCCGCTTCGCACGATGCGGTGCGCGAGCATCTCGTCGGCCTGCTCGACGCCGGCGTGAGCGTGGTCGTGCTCTCGGCAGGCGCGCTCGCCGACGATGCTCTGCGCCGTGCAGCCGAAGCGGCCGCGGCCCGCAGCGGTGCGCTGTTCTACGTGCCGTCGGGGGGAATCGGCGGGCTCGACGCCCTGAAAACCGCCTGCCTGGCCGGGGTCGACGAGGTCTCGATCCAGGTCGCAAAGCCGCCGGCGGCCTGGAAGGGCATCCCTTACGTGGAAAGGCTCGGTATCGACCTCGACCGGCTGCAAGGTCCGAAGACCCTGTTCGAGGGCCCGGCGCGCGAGGGGGTGCCGCACTTCCCCCAGAACGTGAACATCGCAGCGGTGCTCTCGGTCGCGGGAATCGGCATGGATCGAACCCGGCTCAAGGTCGTCGCCGATCCGGGCCTGACCCTGAACACGCACACCATCCGGGTTGCCGGGGCTTCGGGCCGCATGACCCTCGTCCTGGAGAACGTCCCGGCGCCCCAGAACCCGAAGACATCCTGGCTCGCCTGCTACAGCGCCCTGGCCGCCTTGAGCGCGCTGCAGTCCAAGGTCAGGTACGGGACCTGAAATCTTGACCAACCGTCGGAAAACTCACATAATTTCCGGTTCCGCCGGAGGGGTGCCCGAGCGGCTAAAGGGGGCAGACTGTAAATCTGTTGGCCTCGCGCCTACGTTGGTTCGAATCCAACCCCCTCCACCAGCCCCCGGCGGCGAGCTTTCGGGTGAAGAAAGAATTTTTGCGAGGCAAAGGCAGGCGGGTGTAGCTCAATGGTAGAGCAGAAGCCTTCCAAGCTTATGACGAGGGTTCGATTCCCTTCACCCGCTCCAGGAACTCTGGCCCATGTAGCTCAGTGGTAGAGCACTCCCTTGGTAAGGGAGAGGTCATGCGTTCAATCCGCATCATGGGCACCAAGGTGATCAGGAAGCTCTAGAAATGGCGAAAGGCAAATTCGAGCGCACCAAGCCGCACGTGAACGTGGGCACCATCGGCCATGTCGATCACGGCAAGACGACGCTGACGGCGGCGATGACGCACATCCTGGCGAAGAAGTACGGGGGCGAGGCGA
>Ga0187893_10002396_pt1 | contig 41373 bp, 30 predicted proteins | sample MA1701074metaG_FD_139574 | JGI IMG/M metagenome (GOLD analysis project Ga0187893, IMG submission 139574) | White microbial mat communities from a basaltic lava cave in the Kipuka Kanohina Cave System on the Island of Hawaii, USA - MA170107-4 metaG ...
CCCGTGCGCACGGGATGCCCCAGTAGGGCCACGACGACCAGCGCGATGAGGGCCTTGCCGGCCACCACCACGGCGACCGTCCCCGCGACCAGCCAGGGCTCGCGCAGCAGGAAGGCCGGGTCGAGCAGCATGCCGACCGATACGAAGAACAGCACGGAGAAGGCGTCGCGCAGCGGCAGCAGGTCGGCCGCAGCCTGTTGGCTCACGGGCGTCTGGCCTACGAGCGTCCCGGCCAGGAAGGCGCCGAGCGCCATCGACACGCCGAAGAAGTGGGCCGAGCCCGCGGCCACCGCCAGCGCCACCGCGAGCACGGTCAGCGTGAACAGCTCGCGCGAGCGCAAGCCGGCGGCCAGCTCGAAGGCCCGGGGGATAGCCCGCGAGCCCGCGATCAGGAGGATCGCGAGGAGCGCCAGCAGCTTGCCGATGGCGATGCCGAGCGTCGCGAAGAGGCCCGCGGCCCCGGCGCCCCGCGTCAGCTCCGCCAGGGGCGGCAGCATCACCAGCACGCCAATCGTCAGCAGGTCCTCGACGATCAGCCACCCGACCGCCGCGTGCCCGGCCGGCGAGCCCACTAGCTCGCGGCTCTCGAGACCCCGCATCAACACCACGGTGCTGGCAACGGACAGGGCCACGCCGAAGACGACGCCCGCCGACACGGGCCAGCCCGCGAGGAGGCCCAGCCCGACGCCCAGTAGCGTCGCGAAACCGCTCTGCAGGAGGGCCCCGGGCACCGCGATGCCGCGGACGGCCAGCAGGTCGTCCAGGTGGAAGTGCAGCCCGACGCCGAACATCAGCAGGGCCACGCCGATCTCGGCGAGTTGCTGGGCCAGTCCCACGTCGCCGACGAAGCCCGGGGTGTGCGGCCCGATCGCGAGACCGGCCAGCAGGTAGCCCACGATCGGCGAGAGGCCGAGCCGATGGGCCGCGACGCCCAGCACCCACGCGGCCGCGAGCGCGGCGGCCAGCGTCGTCACGAGCGGCGCGTCGTGGGGCATGACGAATTCTAGCCGCCGCGGGACGCTATCATCGGCCGTGCGGTTCCGAAGGCTTCGCCTGGCGGCCGCGTCCGTCCTGGTCGGGGCCTCGTGCGCCGGCGATGCCGAGCAGGCTCCCCTGCCCACGCCATCCTCCGGCCCGCCGGCGATCCGCCGCCCATTCCCGCAGCACGCGACCTACGCGGCCGGCACGATCCGCCCGCGCCGACGCTCCCAGGCCCAGCAGGACGACGACGTGCGCGCCGCCTACGCCCGCTGGAAGGGCCGCTACCTCGTCGCCGCTGGGACCGCGGCCGACGGCGCCGCACTGCAGCGCGTGAGCTTCGGCAGCCGCAATCCGGGCCGCACGGTCTCCGAGGGACAAGGCTACGGCATGTGGATCGTCGTGCTCATGGCGGGCCATGACCCCGAAGCGCGCACGCTCTTCGACGGCCTGTACCGCTTCGTCCTGGCGCACCCGAGCGCGATCGACCCTCGCCTCATGGCGTGGGAAGTGCCGTCCGGATCCTCAGGTGCCGACAGCGCCTTCGACGGCGACGCGGACATCGCCTTTGCCCTGCTCCTCGCCGACGCGCAGTGGGGCAGCGCCGCCCCCTTCACTACGCCGACGGCGCACGGCGCGTGCTCGCCGGCATCCTCGAATCTACGATCGGCCCGGAGAGCCGGTTGCCGATGCTCGGCGACTGGAGCGACCCGGCTGGAATGCCCTACAACCAGTACACGCCACGCACGTCCGACTTCATGCTCGACCACTTCCGGTCCTTCGCCCGCTTCACGGGCAACGCGGCCTGGGGCACGGTGGTCGCCCGAAGCCAGGCGGTCGTGAACGAGCTGCAGGCGAGCCACAGCGCGGAGACCGGGCTCCTGCCGGACTTCGTGGTGCCGGCGTCGGGCACCGACCACACGCCGCGCCCTGCGCCGGCCGGATTCCTCGAGGGGCCCAACGACGGGCGCTACTACTACAACGCCTGCCGGACGCCCTGGCGCCTCGGGGCGGACGGGCTGCTGAGCGGCGATGCGACGTCCCTGGCCCAGGCGCGGCGCATGGCGGCCTGGTCACGAGACTCGACGGGCGGCGACCCGCGGCGCATCCGCGCCGGCTATCGACTCGACGGCGCTCCGGTCTCGGGCAGCGAGTACTTCACCACCGCTTTCGCGGCGCCGCTGGCGGTCGCCGCTATGACGGACCCCTCGCTCCAGGCGTGGCTCGACGACCTCTACGAGGCGGTGCGCGAGCATCCCGAGGACTACTACGAGGACTGCCTCGCGCTGCTGTCCCTTCTGGTCCTCAGCGGCAACTACTGGGCGCCGTAGACCTGGTCGACAATGGGACCGGATTGAATCGTTGTCCGTTGCCGTTGCGCTCAGCCGAACCAGATCGACCGGCGCCGCGCCAGGCGCCCGTCTATCATCTTCTGTATGGTGCCGCGGACCTGCTCCGACAGGCGGTTCACGAGGATCGGGTCCTCGGCGGCGTCCGGGCCGTAGCCCTCCATCGGCAGCGGGTCCGCGAAGTCGAGGCTCCACTTCGACGGCAGCGGGATGAAACCCAGCGGTCCCAACAGCGGGAACGTGGGCGTGATGGGAAAATACGGGAAGCCCAGGGGCCGGCCCAGGATGTCGGCCTTGGCGAGCAGCGGATGGATCTCCTCCGCGCCCACCACCGCGCAGGGAACGATGGGCGCTCCCGTGCGCAGCGCCAGCCGCACGAAGCCGCCGCGGCCGAAGCGAGCGAGCTTGTAGCGGTCCTTGAAGCGCTTGCCCACGCCCTTGACGCCCTCGGGGAACACGCCCACCAGCTCGCCCTTCCGCAGCAGGCGCTCGCCGTTCTCCTGGTTGGCGCGCACGGCGCCGCTCTTCTGCAGCATCGGCGCCAGGAACGGCAGGAGCGCGAACATGTCGAGGGCCAGCATCCGGCAGTCGCGCCGAGCGGGATGCTCGTGGCGCACCGCCACGTTGATCATCAGCCCGTCGTAGGGCAGCACCCCCGAGTGGTTCGCGACGATCAGGCCGGCTCCGCGCCCCGGCACCTGCTCCAGGCCGTTCGCCTCGACGCGCCACCAGACCGTGTACAGGAACTCGAACATCGGCCGCAGCGTCTCGGTGAACTTCCTGTCGAAGCCGAAGTCGTCCACCTCCTCCGAGTGCCACGAGAAGTAGGCCGCGGCCCAGGCCCGGGCCACGGTCTCCCAGCGCAGCCCGCGCAGGCCCTCCTGGAACAGCCGCGCCAGGGCCACCATCAGGCCCTCGCGGTCCGCGGCCCCGCGCCGGGCCTCGAGGCGCCGGAGCTGGTCCTCGAGGTGTCCGACTTGTTCGCGCAGCCGCTCGGCTTCGGGCTTGGACGGCGACCGGCGACCGCGGCGGATCGGGACGACCTTCGCGCTCTCGCTCATACGGTCGCCTCGCGCAACGAGGCCGAGTCGGGATGCCGGTAGCGCAGGTAGGCCATGAGCGCGTCGCGGCTGCTGTAGCGCGCCCGGAAGCCCAGCTCGCGCTCGGCGTGCGCGCCGTCCGCCACGAACTGGTAGCGCACGTAGTCGAGGAAGCCGCCGGGCGCCTCGGTGACGCCCGCGGCCCACAGGGCCTCGCAGGCGGCGTAGGCCAGGGGGTGCGGGACCGGCAGCGGCACCTTCTCGGCGAGGTGGAGCAAAGCACCCAGCGGGATCGGGGCGCGCGGCACGATGTTGACGGCGCCCCTCACGTCGCGCTCGAGAGCGCGCAGCGCCGCCTCGAGGGCGTCGTCCGGATGCAGGAGCTGCACCAGAGGGTCGAAGCCCATCAGCATCGGCACCAGCCGCTTGTCGAAGACTCGCGTGTAGAACGTGCGCAGCTCGGGGCCGAACAGGGGCGCGAAGCGCAGCACCGTCACGGACAGCTCCGGATAGCGGCGCGCGAAGGAGGCAGCGTGCTGCTCGGCCTCGAGCTTGTCGCGCACCCAGGACAGGGCGGCGTTGGGCTGCAGGGGCCGGGCCTCGGTCAGGAAGTTCGGGTTCTGTCCGCGCGCTCCGTAGACCGCCGTGAAGGACCGCATCACCACGCGCTTCAACCCCGCAGCGGCCGCGGCGGCCATCAGCGACAGCGTTCCGATCGACTCCAGCTCGTGGGCGAAGCTGGTGTCGCGCCGGGGGTTCGTGAGGAAGGCGAAGTGGACGAGTGTGTCCACCCGCTCCTCGCGGAACACGTGCAGCAGCGCCTCGTCGGAGGCCGGCTCGGTGAGGTCGAGCGGGCGGTAGCCCACGCCGAGAGCGGGGGGCGGAGCCGATACGTCCACCGCGACGATGCGCTCGGGCTCGTGCTCGGCCAGCCGCCGCAGCAGGCGGCCCCCGAGGAACGACCCGGTCCCCGTGACGGCGATGCGGCTCACGCTCTACTCCGCCTTCTTGCGGCTCCGTGCCGGCCGGGGCTTCGCCTTCGCCTGGGCCCTGAGGCCTTCGAGCTCGGCCTCCAGGGACTCGATGCGGCGCAGCGCCTTCTTGAACTCGTCCCGGGTGGGGATGTTCATTCCCTTCAGGGTCCGCGCCGCGGCCTGATCGAGCTTCTGCTTGCCCTGGTATGCCGTCTGCATGGCCTTCAGGAACTGCGGGTTCTTCATCAGCTCGCCCGACACCTCGGCGAACATCTTCTCGCCCCGCGCCTTCAGGCGGTCGAACACGCTGTCGTCGCTCATCCCGATACCTCCTTGCCGCGCGCGGGTCGCTTCGGCCGGCGCCGCTCGAAGCCGCGCAGGTCGATCTCCGCCAACAGCAGCTTCTGGAACTCCTCGGCCGGCATGGCGCCGGCCTGGCGTCCGGTGCGGTGCTCGAGCTCCCGCAGTGTCTCGTCCCACAGCCGCTCGCGCCGCGCGATCTCGTCGGCGTCGCGCACGCGCCCGTACTGCTGAACGAAACGGTTGTGGCGGCACAGCATGCGGAACGCCTGGCGCGTGTCGGGCCGGCGGATCGGCAGGCCCAGCATGCGCACGTCGTTGCCGACCTCGTGGACGGGCTGGCCCCACTCGCCGTAGCCGCCGAAGATGGTGGAGAGCCGCTCCAGGGCGTTCGCCAGCCTCGGCTCCCCCACCCGCGTCAGCACGGCCTTCACCAGGGGCAGGGTCAGGTTACGGTAGAGGGTCGGATCGGCCAGCCGGACGGAGACGCCCAGCTCCTCGCGCACCGTGCGCACCATGTCTTCGGAGCGGATGCGGTTGTCGGTGGCGAGGTGGATGCGATGGCCGATCGCCTCGGGAGCGTGGAGCGCCGCCAGGATGCCCTGGGCCACGCGGTCCACCGGCACCAGGTTCAGCTCGGCTACGCGGTCGCCTGGAAACACGCAGGCCACCGCCGCGATGGCCCGGGCCTTAGGCATCCCGAGGATGTCGCCGTCGGCGTTCTCGATCGCCTCCTTGGCCCGGCCGAAGGCGTTGATCGGCGCGTTGACGACCTTGGTGTCGCCGCGGTTGTTCCCGGTGTGGGAGTCACCGATCACGATCGACGGCAAGAGCTGCGCCAGGCGCAGGCCCTTCTCGACCAGGAAGCGGTCGGTCTCGATCGAGGCTATGGCCTTCGTCAGCTCGTAGAAGTTGTTGTAGAAGTGGCGCGGGAAGACGAGGGCGCCCTCCTGGGCGATCGAGCGCTTCTTGCGCCCGTGGATGTAGGACGTCTCGATCGCCACGTGCTGGATGAAGGGCGACTCCGGGGCCCGTTGCAAGGCGAGGGAGAACTCGAGGGCGTTCAGGCTGCCCAGCACGTTGGCGCGGAACGAGTTCGCGTAGGTGTCGTCGAAGGAGACGCTGGCCGCGCAGTGGACTACGTGGGTCAGGCTGCGCTCGAGCCGGGCGCGCTCGGCGGCTGCGATCCCCAGGCCCGGCTTCTCGATGTCGCCCTCCACGAAGCGGAATCGGCGCGCCCTCGGGCCCGCGATGTGGAGCCGCTTCAAGAGCAGCGCCCCGCGCTCGGCGGGCGACAACACCCGCACGACCTCCCGGGTCTTGGGGTCGCGGATCGTCTCGGGCCGCACCACCGCCACCACGAAGGCGATGCGCCGGTCGCTCGCGGCCTGCCACAGCACCTCCTTGCCCAGGAAGCCCGTGCCGCCCGTCAACAGCAGGTGCAGGCGCGGGTTCCTGCCGCGTGAGCGCAGGCGCGCCCGAGCCTCGCGCTGCAGCTTGTCGGCGCGGTCCTTCACCTGCTTCTCCGACAAGTGCGTCGTCTCGCGGAAGCGGAACACGTAGCCGCGCGTGTGGACGCCGAGCATCCTGCGGGCGCGCTGCTTGACGTCGTCGCTGCGGGTGACGGCGCCCACGCCGTCGGCGACCAGCCCCCCCAACCCCGACAACGCCCGCAGGCCGCGCCGGACCAGGCGCTCCTTGCCGGTCAGCCCGATCACGCGGCTCGCCAGGAACTGCGCGGCCACCTCGGCGGGCGACTGGTCGCGGTGCGCGTGGACCAGCAGGTCGTCGGGGTCGATGGGGCCCGGGATCTCCTTGCCCGAGAGCGGATCCACGCGGGCGATGTAGCGCGCCGGGTCGATGTCCAGGGCCGGCGTGTGCGCCGCTCGCCGCCTGCCGCGGGCCGCCATGGCCGAGGATTCTAGCGTATAGTCCCCCGGGCGATCCGAAGCCGGTCGAAGGTTCGTCACACGTCGAGGGCGGATGGGCCTCTCGGATAGAGCTGCAGCACTCCTGAACCTCGAACCCGGCGAAGAACGCGGGGCGAAGCTGATGCTCGCCCACTCCTTCGCGATGGGCCTCTCCACCGTCTTCTTCGAGACGGCCGCGAGCGCCCTGTTCCTGGCGCGGTTCGAGAAGGACGCGCTGCCCTACGTCTACATCGCGGCCGCGGTCCTCAACACCCTGACCGGGGTGTTCTACTCGGCCGCACTCGACCGCCTGCCCTTCGCTACCCTGATGCGCGGCACGCTAGTGTTCCTGCTGGCATCCGTTCTGGCGCTGCGCGGCGGCCTCGCCCTGACCAGCGCCGCGGCCATCTACTTCCTGCTGCTCGTCTTCTACCGCATCCTCTCGGCGCTCACCGACCTCGAGTACTGGGCCGTCGCGGGCCGGCTGTACGACGTGCGCCAGGCCAAGCGGCTGTACGGGATGGTCGGGACCGGCGAGGTGCTGGCCCGCATCGCCGGGTCGTTCTCGATCCCCCTGCTGCTGAAGCTGCTGGACGTGCGCAACCTGCTGCTGCTGTCCGCGCTGGCCCTCACCGCCTGCCTGTGGCTGCTGCTGCGCACGCTGCCCCTGGTCGGCGAGACGGCAGCGCCGGCCGGCGCCGGGGCCCAGGGCCTGGGCGGCCTGCGCAGCCTGCCACGGCTGCTCGCCAACGGGTACCTGCTGAGCCTGTTCAGCGTGATCGTGTTCGGCGTGCTCGCGAAGTACTTCGTCGACTACGCGTTCCTGTCGGGCCTCAAGTCGAGCTACTCCGACCCGGCGGCGCTGGCGTCCTTCTTCGCCTTGTTCTCGGGCATCACGCAGGTGCTGAGCCTCCTGTGCCGGCTGTTCATCTCGGGGCCGCTGATCGAGCGCCACGGCATCCGCTTCGGCCTGCTGGTGCTGCCGCTGTTCCACGTCGTGTGCACGGCCCTGATCCTGCTGGACAGCGGCCTGTTCGGCCACATGGGCATCGTGTTCTGGCTGGTGGTGGCGAACCAGGGCATCTATAAGGTTCTGAAGCACCCGATCGACAACCCCTCCTTCAAGGTGCTGTACCAGCCCCTGCGCAAGGACCAGCGCCTCGCGGCCCAGATCGCAGTGGACACCATGGTCACGCCCATCACCACGGGCGTTGCTGGCGCCGTGATGCTGCTGTTCACCGTCGTGATCCCGTACACGCCGGTGCGCTTCGCCGGCGTGATGCTGCTGGCCTTCGCCGGCTGGGTGCTGGTGGCGCGGCGCGCGGGCGAGGCCTACTCGCGGGCCCTGACCCGGGCCCTGCGCGGGCGGCTGGTCCACGACGGCGCCTTCGACTGGAGGGACCAGCGCAGCGTCGAGCTGCTCGAGGAGACGCTGGGCAGCGACCGGCCCGACGAGGTGCTATTCGCCCTCGACCTCATCGAGCGCACGGGCCACCCGCGCTTCGTGCGCGATGCCGCGCGCCTGTTCTCCCACCCGTCTCCCGAGGTGCGGCGCGGGGCGCTGCTGCGCGTGGAGCGGGCGCGGCCCCGGGACGCCGCACCCTGGGTCATGCGGCGCGTGAGCGAGGAGGAAGACCCGGTCGTCCGCGAGGCGGCCGTGCGGGCGCTGCTCGCCCTGGCCGGGCCCGAGGCGACGCCCTACCTGATGGCGGCCCTGGAGAGTTCGGCCCCCGGCGTGCGCGCCGCGGCCGCCGCCGGCCTGTTGCGCCTGGGCGGGGCCGAGGGAGAGGAGGCGGCGCTCAAGGCCCTGCGCTCGATGGCCGAGGCGCCCGTGGTCGCCGTGCGCATCGCCGCCGCCCGCGTCGTGGGCGACGTGCAGCACGTGGAGCTGGACAACCTGCTGGCGCGCCTGCTGCAGGACCGCTTGATGGAGGTGCGCCGTGCCGCGCTGTTCGCGGCGGGACGCCTGGCCGATCCGGCGCTGTTCCCGCGCATGATCCGCGCCCTGAGCGAGCTACGCGTGGCCGCGGCCGCCAGCGCGGCCTTGATCGCCTCGGGCCCGGCCGTGCTGCCCGCCCTGGAAGCCGCCTTCGAGTCGAGCCCCGGGCTGCGGGCGGCTATCGCCCGGCTGCTGGGCCGCATCCGGGAGCCGCGCGCCCTGCAGTTCCTGCGCACGCACAGCGGCTTCGCGGACGAGGCCGTGCGCACCGCGGTGCTGGAGGCCCTGCGCGCCCACGGCTACGCCACCGCCGAGGCGGAGCGCGCAGAGCTGGAACACGAACTGCAGCGCGAGGTGGAGGACGCGGCGACGACGCTGGGCGCGCGCCGCGACCTCGGCGATGCCCCCGAGTGGAGCCTGCTGGCCAGCGCGCTGGACCACGAGGTGGAGCGCAACCGCCACCGCATGTTCCTGCTGCTCGCGTCGCTGTACGACCCCAAGGCGGTGCTGCGCGCGCGCGACAACCTGTCCCACCCGGCCAAGGACCGCAGGGCCTACGCCCACGAACTGCTGGAGGTCACGCTGCCGCGCGAGCTGCGCGAGCTGGCGATGCCGGTGCTGGAGCGGCTGGATGCGGGCGAACGCCTGGAGCGCCTGGCCGCTCGCTTCCCCCAGGCGCAGCGCGAGCCCGTGGAGCGGGTGCGGGAGATCCTCGAGCTGCCCGCGGGCTGGGCGACACCCTGGACCCACGCGGTGGCGGTCTACTGCGTAGCGAAGGCGGGCGCCACGCCGCTGCGCGAGCTGGTCGGCGCCCTGGCCGACCGGGACGAGCGCTGGCTGGTGCGCGAGACGGCGCGCGCCTGCGCCGCCGAGTTGGGAGTGCCGGGATTCTTCAAGCTGGAGAGAGACGCCATGCTGACGCTGGAGCGGGTCATCGTCCTCAAGTCGGTGGACATGTTCGAGGGCGCCTCGGAGCAGGTGCTGGCCGACGTGGCCGCCATCCTCGAGGAGACGCGGGTGGCGCGGGGCGAGACCATCTTCCGCAAGGGCGACCTCGGGGACAGCCTCTACGTCATCGTGGAGGGCAAGGTCCGGGTCTTCGACGGCGACGCCACCGTGGGCATCCTCGGCGAGCGGGACATCTTCGGCGAGCTGGCGCTGCTGGATCCGGAGCCCCGTTCGGCGTCCATCGAGGCCCTGGAGGACACCCAGCTCTTCCGCCTCGATCGCGAGGCCTTCTCGGAGCTGATGGCGGCCAACATCGACATCGTGCGAGGCGTTCTCCACGTGCTGTGCGAGCGGCTGCGCGCCAGGACCGCCGCCTTGAACGCCGGCGCGATCTCGCGTACAACTGCCGCCACGAACCCAGCCTGACGCGCGGCCCCTCTTCCGCGCTTGGAGGCGCACGTGATGAGATCCGCCGCCCTGCTGCTGCTCGCTTGCGCGCCGGCCCTGCGGGCCGACGACGCCGCCAACCACGAGGAGCCGGAAAAGAAGCCCTTCGAGTTGTACTGGAAGGACGGCGAGACGGTCTTCAAGACCGACGGGCTCGAACTGGCCCTGAGCAACCGCCTGCAGTTCCGCTTCAACGACTTCATCCCCGACGATCGCACCCAGATCCCCGGCACCGCGTCGCCGGGGGACGGGATCAAGACCTTCCGCATCCGGCGCGCCAAGACCCAGCTTTCGGGCTGGTTCTGGAAGCCCGAGATCGAGTTCGAGCTGCAACTGGGCTGGGCCGGTTCCGACGCCACGGGCGGGTCGGCCACCTTCAGCGGCCTGGAGGACGCCTACCTGAACTGGGACGCCTCCAAGAAGCGCACGTTCATGGTCCAGGCGGGCCAGTTCAAGGTGCCCTTCGGGCGCCAGGAGATGACTTCGTCGGAACGCCAGCAGTTCATCGAGCGCTCGCTCCTGTCCGGCGAGTTCACCCGCAGCCGCGACGTCGGCTTGCAGCTGTGGGGCCGCGTGGCCGGCGGCAAGCTCGAGTACCGCGCCGGCGTGTTCAACGGCAACGGGCGCAACCGGCCGATCAACGACAACGACAAGCTGCAGTACGACGCCCGCCTGACCTTCGAGCCCTGGGGCAGCGTCGGCTACTCGGAGTCGGACTTCGAGTCGAAGGACAAGCCGCTCCTGGCCGTCGCCGTCGAGTTCGAGAACAACGACAACGCGCGCGCCACCAGCGGTCCGCCTGGCAGCTTCGTGACCAACTTCAACGACTCCACCCTGGGCGGCGACCTGGTCTTCAAGTACAAGGGCTTCTCGTTCTACGCCGAGGTCTTCGGCCGCGAGCGCGACCCGGAGTCGGGCGCCACCTTCAATTCCAACGGCTATATCGTGCAGTCCGGGTTCTTCCTGAAGCGCGACGTCTTCGAGCTGGCCTTCCGCTACGCGTCCTGGGATCCCTCCGACGAGACCGCGGACGACGACCAGAACGAGATCGGCGGCGCCGCCAACTACTATTTCCTGAAGCACCGCTTCAAGCTCCAGGCCGACTACCGCCAGCTCGAAGATCGCGTCCAGGATCAGACCAGCAAAGAGTTCCGCGCCCAGCTCCAGTTCGTGTTCTGAGCATGAGACCCCGGCTGGCCGTTCTCTCCGGCGTCCTCGTCCTCGGCCTGTGGACCGCCCACGGTCGCAGCGAGTCCCCGCGCGCCCACGTCGTGGGGTCCGCGGTCTACGAGGCCCTGGCCGCGGCGCCTCGCGCCCGGGTGGTGATCGCCCTGCGCGAGCCCGACGTCTCGGCCCGCGCCCTCGACCGCCGCGTGGCCGCCGTCCGGAACGAAGTCGACGCCGTGCTGCTGGACCTGCCGCCCGGCTCCTTCTTCCTGACCCATCGTTTCGAGGCGATCAGCGCCATCGTGGGCGACGTGACGGCCGAGGGCCTGCAGCACCTCGCGGCCGACCCCGACGTCCTCAAGATCGACCTCGACGTCGCCGGCCACGCGGGCACCGGCGAGAGCATCGACCTGATCCGCGCCGACGACGCGCAGGGTGCGGGCGCGACGGGCCGCGGCGTCGTTGTGGCCGTGATCGACACCGGCGTCGACACGGATCATCCCGACCTGAAGGACGCGATCGTGGACCAGCAGTGCTTCTGCGCGACGGCCGCGGGCGGGGGCTGCTGCCCGAACGGCGCCACCAGCCAGAGCGGCCCTGGCGCCGCCGAGGACGACCAGGGCCACGGCACGAACGTGGCGGGCATCATCGTGGGACGCGGCCGCGTCGCGAAGCGGGGCGTCGCCCCCGAAGCCTCGCTGGTCGCGATCAAGGCCCTCGACGGCCAGGGCGGCTTCTCCAGCACCACCCAGGTCGTGCAGGCCTTCGACTACGTCCTGACCCGGCGCCCCGACGTGCGTGTGCTGAACCTCAGCCTTGGCACGCTCCAGGTCTTCAGCGGCGTCTGCGACAACGTCGCCTCGTTCACCATGGCGTTCGCCCAGGCGATCAACAGCCTGCGCGGGCGCGGCGCGTTGACCTTCGCCTCCTCGGCCAACGAAGGCTCGGCGACTTCGATCGGCCTGCCGGCCTGCGTCGGCTCGGCAGTCGCGGTCGGCGCCGTCTACGACGGCAACGTCGGCCGCGTCACCTTTGGCTGCACCGACGCCACCACGCGTGCCGACCAGGTCGCCTGCTTCTCCAACAGCAACTCGGTCGTGGACCTGCTCGCTCCCGGCGCCGCCATCACCGCGGCAGGGCGCGGGGGCGGCACCTCCACCTTCCTCGGCACGTCGCAGGCGTGTCCCCACGCCGCGGGCGCGGCCGCGGCGATCATCTCGGCTCGCTCAACCCTGACCGCGGACCAGGTCGAGGCCGCCTTGAAGAACACCGGCCCGATGATCACCGACCCGAAGAACGGCGTCGCGACCCGCCGCATCGACGTGAAGGCGGCGCTAGACCAAGCGAAAGCTTTCTGAGACACGGCAGCGATAAGCAATAAGCAACAAGCCAAGAAGGAAACAGTCTTCAAAGTAAAGCCTGTTCCCTTACGGAGCTCATTGCTTACTGCTGTCTGCCGGTTGCTACTATTAGCCGGTGTTCTGGTCCTCGCCCGACATTCGTCCGGACGAACGCCGGGGGGTCGCGGCCGCCTTCCTGACGCTGCTCGGCATCCTCGCCGCCCACACGCTGCTCGAGACGGCTCGGGACGCGCTGTTCCTATCGCGGCTGCCCGCGACCCAACTGCCGTGGATGTACCTGGCGCTGGCCGCGGTGGCGTTTCCGGCGGCGCGTTTCCGGTTCCCGCGGCGGCTCGGCCTCGACGGGCCGCGGGCGTATTCCCTGCAGCTCCTCGCGTGCGCGGGCGTGACGCTGACGTTCTGGCTGTTCCGGAGGGCGCCGGGCACCGCCGGTCTGTACCTGCTCTACGTCTGGTCGGGCCTGTTCGGGACGCTGGCGGCCGTCCGGTTCTGGGCCGTGATCTCCGACATGTACACGGTCACGCAGGCGAAGCGGCTGTATCGCCTGATCGGCGCGGGCAGCGTGCTGGGCGCGATCGTGGGCGCGTTCGTGGGCGGGATGATCGCCGCGCGCTATCCGGCTCGGTCGCTGCTCCTGGCCAGCGCGGCGATCGTCGTCCTGACCGCACTGGGTCCCGCCCTGCTGCTCCGCCGCACCGGCGACAGCCGCCAGGACGAGGACGTCGCCGCCAGCGTGCCGGCGTCGTCGGCCTTCGCGCTCGTCCGCGACCATCCCTACGTGCGGCCCCTGGCCGGGCTGGTGCTCAGCTCGACGGTGGCCGTCACGCTGGCGGACTACCTGTTCAAGAGCGTGGTGGCCAGGAGCGTGCCGGCGCAGGAGCTGGGCGTCTTCTTCTCCCTCACCTACGGCGTGCTCAACGTCCTGGCGCTGGTGGTCCAGGTGCTGGGCGTCGGCTTCCTGCTGTCCCGCATCGGCGTGCACCGCAGCCTGGCGCTGTTCCCGCTGCTGCTGGTGTCGGGCTCCCTCGCGTTCCTGTTCAGCGGCGGCATCATCGCCGCGCTGCTGCTCAAGGGACCCGACGGCCTGCTGCGGTATTCCCTGCACCGCACCGGCACGGAGCTCCTGTACCTCCCGCTCCAGGACGCGATCCGCGCGCGCGTGAAGCCCTTCATCGACGCGGGCGGGCAGCGCGGAGGGCAGGCGCTCGCCTCCGTGCTGATCCTGGCTCCCGTGGCGTTCATGCCCAGGGAATCGTTCCTGGCTCTGTGCCTGGCAGGCGTGGCCGTGCTCTGGCTGCTGACCGTCTCCGATCTCAAGAAGAACTACCTCGACCTCTTCCGCTCCGCGCTCAAGGAAGGCGCCATCGCGACGCGGATGAACCTGCCGCAGCTCGACCTCGCGTCCCTGGAGGCGATCTTCACCGCCCTCAACAGCCGCGACGACGACGAGGTGAAGGCGGCCATGGACCTGCTGCAGGCCCAGGACAAGAGCAAGCTCATCCCCGCGCTGGTGCTCTACCACCCCTCTCGTAGCGTGGTGACCCGAGCCTTCGATATTTTCAAGAGCGACAAGCGCACCGACTTCGTGCCCATCGCCGACCGGCTGCTCGAGCACCCCGATCCCGAGATCCGCGCCGCGGCCCTGCGCGCCCGCACTTCGGTCCAGGCCGACGAGCCCGCCTTGCGGCGCATGAGCGCCGATCCCAGCGCGCAGGTGCGGGCCGCCGCGGCCGTGGGACTGGTGGCCGGCGGCTTCTTCTCCGACGAGGCCCAGCGCGTGATCGACGAGCTATTGGCGAGCCAGACCCCCGAGGCGGCTCGGGCCCTGGCGCGCGCGATCGGCCTGCAGCCGAACCCCGTGTTCGAGCCGATGCTGCTGGAGCTGAGCGAGGCGCCCGAGACGGAGGTGGTCCAGGAGGTGGCGGTCGCCATGGCCGCGATGCCCAGCGAACGCTTCCTGCCCGCCCTGCTGCCGATGCTGGCCCAGCGCGAGACGCGGCCTGCCGCGCGCGCCGCCTTCCTGCGCCACGGCCAGGCCGGCCTGAAGTTCCTCGAAGAGGCGCTGCAGGACCATGCGCTTCCCCAGGAGATCCGCCGGCACCTGCCGCGCACCATCAGCCCGTTCCCTCCCGAGGGGGCGGCGCCCGTTCTGCTGCGTCATCTGATGGAGGAACCCGACGGCCTGGTGCGCTTCAAGATCCTGCGCGGGATCGGCCGGGTTCGCGCTGACAACCCCGGCCTGCGCCTGGACCAGGCCGTCGTCTCCGAGGCAATTTCACGCACGGTCGCGGCCAGCTTCCATCTCCTGCACTGGCGGCAGGTACTAGAGGACGGCGCCAGCCGCAAGCCCGCGCGGCGCACTCCCGGCTTCGCCCTGCTCACAACACTGCTGCGCGACAAGGAGGTTCACGCCGTGGAGCGGCTGTTCCGGCTGCTGGGGCTCCAGTTCGCGCGCGAGGACCTGTACCGGATCTACCGCGGCTTCCGGAGCGCCAACCCGAAGATCCGCGCCTCGAGCCGCGAGCTGATCGAGAACCTGCTGAAGCCTCCGCTCCGCAGCGCGGTGCTCGCCCTCGCCGACCCCGTGCCCCGCGAGGATCGGCTGGCCGCGGCGCCGCCCTACTATCGGCCGGACGCCCTCGAGTACGAAGGGCTGCTGGCCGCGATGCTGGAGGTGCCCAGCGAGTCGCTGCGCTGCATCGCCGCCCACCACATCGCTGAGCTGGGCCTCGTGGGGCTGCGGCCTCGCCTCGAGGCCCTGGCGCCGGCCGAGAAGGCGTTCTTCGTGACCCGCGTGCTCGAGCGCGCCGCCGCCACGCTCAAGGGCCTGGAGCCCCAGCATGCTTGACGAGCGCAGCTCGATCGGCACCCTGGAGCGCATGCTGCACCTCAAGACCATCCCCGCGGCACGCGACCTGCCGAACGAGGCCCTGGCCGCACTGGCCGAGGCCTCGCGCGAGCGCTTCTTCAGCAAGGGCGCCGTGATCTTCGAGCCGACGGCGCCGGTCACGTCGATCCAGGTGATCCTCGACGGCGCGATCGGGGTCAGCCGCGGCGATCTCGAGCTCCAGAGCGTCGGTCCCGGAACGCCCCTCGGCGCCCTGGGCGTGCTGGCCGGCACCCCGCTCGGCATGCTGGGCGTCGCCCAGTCCGACACGGTGACGCTGGAGCTGGAGAGCGAAGCCTTCCTCGAGACCTGCGAGGACCACTTCGTCATCGTTCACGCCCTGCTGCGCTACATGGCGCGCTGGGTGGTCGAGATCGAGCGGCGCGAAGGCACCCAAGGCCCGCCGCCGGGAGGTTCCGGGGCGCCGCGGCGCCTGCTGGGGGGCGAGCTGGACCTAGTGGAGCGCATCTTCCATTTGCGGCAGTTCCCGGTGTTCGCCGGGGCCAGCATCAACTCGCTGGCCGAGCTGTCCCGCGGCCTCACCGAGGTCCACTTCGGCGCCGGCGTCCCGCTGTGGAAGGCCGGCGACCCCAGTCCCTACGCGCTCCTGGTGGCCTCCGGCGACATCGCCTGCACGGCGCCCGCCGGTGGCCCGAGCTTCCTCGCGACCGCGGGCTGGGGCCTCGGCCACATGGAGGCGCTGGCCGAACAGCCGCACTGGTACTCGGCGGTCACCGCCACGCCGGTCGTGGCCCTGCACGGAACCATGGAAGGCCTGATCGACGTCTTCGAGGACAACACGGAGATGGCGATGAGCTTTCTTTCCTTGCTCGCCCGAGGCATCCTGTCGTACATGGAGCGTCGCGGACCGGACTCCGTGCCGCAACCCGACGCCTGACCGATTCGGAGGTCAAAGCCATGCGCGCCCGCCTCGTGCTCGTCCTCGCAACGACACTCGCTCCCGCCGCGGCCGCACAGACGCCCGAGCTCACCGCGCTCAAGAAGTCGTGCGACCTGGGGGCCGTGGCCGACTGCCTCGCTCTCGCCGCGCGCCACCTCGCGGGCGAGGGCGTTCCGAAGGACGCCAAGCAGGCGGCGGGCTTCTTCAAGAAGGCCTGCGAGAAGGGCAGCGGCCGCGGCTGCCTCGAGCTGGCCCAGCTCCACCGGGCCGGCGAAGGCGTGGGCCGCGACGTCCCCAAGGCGATCGAGCTGTTCGAACGGGCCTGCAACACCGGCGAGGCCGAGGGCTGCACCACCGTGGGCCTGATGTCGCTGCGCGGCACCGACGTGCCCGTGGACATGACGCGCGCCTCCGACCTGCTCGACCGCGGCTGCAGGGCGGGCAGCACCAAGGCCTGCGCCGCCCTGGGCACCATGCTCGAGAGCGGCCGCGGCGTGGCGGCCGATCCCAAGCGCGCTGCGGAGATCTTCCAGAAGGCGTGCGACGGCGGCGATGCCGAGGCCTGCGGCCGCCTGGCCGCCCTGCTGCGTGATGGCAAGGGCGTTCCGAAGGACATGGCCCGCGCCATCGAGCTGGCCGGGCGCTCATGCGACAACGGCCTCGCCATGGCCTGCGCGCAGCTCGGCGCGGCCCTCGAGACCGGCGAGGGGGTGGCGAAGGACCTGGCGCGCGCCCGCACGCTGTTCCAGAAGGCCTGCGACGGCGGACAGTCCCTGGGCTGTCACCGCCTCGGCCTGATGACGCGCGATGGGGTGGCCGGGACCAAGGACGCGGCGGCGGCCTATCCGCTCTTCCTGAAGGGCTGCGACACCGGGTCCGCCCCGGCCTGCTTCGAGCAGGGCTTCGCACAGGACCGCGGCCGCGGGACGCCCGCCAATCTCGCCCAAGCCATGGTCCTCTACCAGAAGGCCTGCCACGCCGGGGAGCCGCGGGGCTGCTACGAGATCGGCGTACTGTTCGGCGGCATCCGCGGCGTGACGAACGACTCGCGCCAGCAGGCGGAGTTCTTTCGCCTCGCCTGCGAGGGCGGCGACGCCCGCGGCTGCAGCAAGGTGGCGCGCTTCTACGAGCTGGGCGAGGCGCTGCCCCGCGACCTGCCCAAGGCGCGCGCCGCCTACGAGAAGGGTTGCGACCAGGGGCTTGCCCCCGACTGCGCCAAGGTGGCCGAGCTGTTGCGCAAGCGCTCGGACGGCTTGCCCGCGGATCCGGCGCCGGCCGTTCCGTTCTACGCGAAAGCCTGCGATGGCGGCGTCGCCGACGCCTGCTTCGAGCTGGGGAATCTCTACGAGAAGGCCATCGGCGTGACGCAGGATCTGGGCAAAGCCCTCGAGCTGTTCAAGAAGGCCTGCGCGGCCGGCGACCAGCGCGCCTGCGCACGCACCCGCGGCCGCTGAGCGCATCCACTGCCAAGGCAACCACAGAGATCACTGAGAAACGAACGGAGAGGGCACAGAGAAGAAGGTGGGTTTCCGTACCCCACCATGCTCTCTGATCTCTCTCTGTTGATCTCTGTGTCCTCTGTGGTTGTCCGTTGTTTGCGGTGTCAGCGAAAGTCGCGGGACGGGATCGCCACCGGCGCCGTGCCGCAGGGACGGCACGCCAGGGCGCGCACCGAGACGCCGCCCTCGGTCTGCAGGATGCCCTCGACCTCGAGCACCCCCGTCCCCACCAGCACGGCCTTCTCGCGCGCGAACAGGTCGGGGCGCACGGTCACGTTGGCGAGCCCGGTCTCGTCCTCGAGGGTCAGGAACAGGAAGCCCTTCGCGGTGCCCGGCCGCTGGCGGCAGATCACGGCGCCCGCCACGCGCACGCGCTGGCCGTCGCGCAGCCGGGGCAGCTCGCAGGCCCGCACGACGCCGCGCGCGCTGAGCGCTTCGCGGTAGAGCACGAGCGGATGCGGACCGGCCGTGAGGCCGGTGCCGACGATGTCGCTAGAGAGGCGCTCCGGGAACGTCATCTCCGGAAGCGGCGAGGCGTCCGCGGCCTCGGCCGCAGCCTCGAACAGCGGCCCGCGCGGCCGGCCCGCGCGCTCGACCTGCCAGAGCGCGCTGCGCCGCGTCAGGCCGAAGGCGTTCAAGGCGCCGATCTCGGCCAGGCGCAGGCGCTCGTCCCTGCGCAGGCCTGCGCGGTCCACGAAATCCTGGAGCGACGCGAAGGGCCGCGTGGCGTGCTCCGCGACGATTTGCTCGCCTGTCTCCTTCCGCAACCCGGCGACACACGCGAGACCGAGGCGCACCGCAGGTTCCGCACGGCCCTGGCCGTTCTCGAGGCTCGCCGGGTACTCGCTGCGCGTCACGTCCACCGGCAGGAAGTGGACGCCGTGGCGCTGCGCGTCCTTCACCAGGGTCGCCGGATGATAGAAGCCCATCGGCTGGTTGTTGAGCAGCGCACACACGAAGGCGGCTGGGTGGTAAAAGCGGAGCCAGGCGCTCGCATACGCGATCAAGGCGAAGCTGGCCGCGTGGGATTCGGGGAAGCCGTAGAGCGCGAAGCTCACGATCGAGCGGATCACCTGCTCCTGCGCCTCCCCCACGATCCCGTTCTTCGTCATGCCCGCGCGCAGGCGCGTCTCCAGGGCCGCCATGCGCTTTTCGGAGCGCTTGAAGCCCATGGCGCGCCGCAGCTCCTCGGCCTCGCCGCCCGTAAAGCCGGCCGCCACCATCGCCAGGCGCAGCAGCTGCTCCTGGAACAGCGGCACGCCCAGGGTGCGCTTCAGGATCGGCTCCAGGGACGGGTGCGGGTACGTCACCGGCTCGCGCCCCGCGCGCCGGTCGAGGTAGGGGTGAACCATCTTGCCGACGATCGGCCCGGGCCGGATGATCGCGACCTCGACCACCAGGTCGTAAAAGTGATCGGGCCGCAGGCGCGGCAAGGTCGCCATCTGGGCGCGGCTCTCGACCTGGAACAGGCCCACGGTGTCGGCCGCGCGCAGCATCGCGTAGACCTTCGGGTCGTCCTGCGGCAGGTGCGCCAGGTCCACACTGACGCCGCGGTCCTTCAGCATCCCAAGGCAGTCCTCGAGGGCCGCCATCATCCCCAGGCCCAAAAGATCCACCTTGATGATGCCGAGGTCGGCGCAGTCTTCCTTGTCCCACTGCACGATCACGCGGTCGGGCATGCTCGCGGGCTCCAGGGGCACGACGCGGTCCAAGGCGCCCTGGGCGATCACCATGCCGCCCGAGTGCTGGCCCAGGTGCCGCGGCAGGTCCTGGATCTCGTGGAACAGGCGCGCGAAGTGCTGTAGGCGCGGGTCGTGTTTGTCGAGGCCGGCTTCTCCCAGGCGCTTGTCCAGCGTGTCGTCCGCGTCCACGAACTCGAAGCGCCGCGTGTAGCGTGCCAGGCGGTCGATGTCGGCTGCCGGGATCCCCAGCACTTTGCCGATCTCGCGGCCCGCGCTCTTGTCGCGATAAGTGATGACGTTGGCGGTCATGGCGGCGCCGCGCGCTCCGTAGCGCTGGTAAACGTACTGGATCACGCGCTCGCGCCGGTCGCCCGAGGGCAGGTCGAGGTCGATGTCGGGCCACTCGCCGCGCTCCTCGGAGAGGAAGCGCTCGAACAAGAGCTCCATGCCCACGGGATCGATGGCGGTGATGCCGAGGCTATAGCAGACGGCGCTGTTGGCGGCGGAGCCGCGGCCCTGGACCAGGATCTTCTCGCGGCGGCAGAAGTTCACGAGGTCCCACACGATGAGGAAGTAGCCCGCCAGCTCGAGCTTGCCGATGAGGCGCAGTTCGTGCTCGACCTGGCGGCGGGCCTTCTCGTGGTACGGGCGATAGCGCTCGCCGGCGCCTGTCTCGGCCACCCGGCACAGGTACGAGTGCTGCGTCTCCCCCGGCGGCACCGGGTAGTCGGGAAAGCGGTAGCCGAGGTCGGCCAGGGTGAAACACAGGCGCTCGGCCAGGGCCTCGGTGTTGCGGAGGAGGTGCTTCCGGTCGCGGAACAGCGCCTGCATGGCCTCCGGGGCCTTGAAGTGGCGTTCCGCGTTCTCGGCGAGCAGGCGCCCCGCCGTCGCCAGCGTCTTCTTCTCGCGGATGCAAGTGAGCGCGTCCATCAGTGCGCGGCCCGGAGGGCGCGCATGGCGCACGCCGTTGGTCGCCACGGCGGTGAGGCCCAGCGCGTCGGCCATGTCGAGCAGCGTGCGGTTTCCCGCCTCCTGTTCGCGACGGCGATGCCGCTGGATGTCGAGGGCGACGCTTCTCGCGCCGAAAGCCGCCAGGATCCGCGCCAGCCGGTCCGAGTCGGGCTTGTGGCCCAGGGTCTCGACCCCGGGAAGGGCGATCAGGCCGGCAACGTCCTCGGGCTGCAGCGTGTCGAGGTCGAGCCTTCCCTCTCCCTTCGCGACGCCCGCCTTCATGCGCGTAACGAGCTGGCACAGGTTCTGGTAGCCCGTACGGCTCTCGACCAGCAGCGGCAGCGCGCCGCCCTCGCGCAGGCTCAGCTCGGCGCCGACCAGGGGGCGGATCCCGGCGGCCTTGGCGGCCTTGAAGAAACGCGGGGCGCCCGAGAGGCCGTCACGGTCGACCAGTGCCACGGCCGGATAGCCCAGCTCCGCGGCCCGCTCCACGAGGTCCTCGGGCAAGGACGACGCCCGCAGGAACGAAAAGGCCGAGGAAGCGTGGAGCTCGAGGTACACTTACTTTCGCTATTTGTTCGCTATCGTGTGCCGGGCCGACACGGCGAGTCAAGCCGCCTGAGGTTCGATCAGCCGAGGGTCGAGCAGCGCCGTGCTCGACACCTGCATGGTCTCCGGGGCGCGCTTTCGAAATCCCAGGCCCTGGCTTTTCGGGCCAGGACCGCCGCTCTGCGAGAGACCTGGAGATGATGGTCGCGGACACCGACGTCCTGATCGACTTCCTGGCCGGGATCGAGCCCATCGCCTCCCGTGTCGCGGAGGAGATCGAGAGCGGTCTCGCGACGACCGCCGTCTCCCGTTTCGAGCTGCGCGCGGGTGTCCGCGGCGTCGCTCAGGACCGAGCAGTGACTGGTCTGCTCGATGCCCTTGGCGTGCTGTCGCTGGACTCGGCAGCCGCGGATGCCGCGGCGGCGGTTCGGCGCAAGCTCGAAAGGGACGGAGTCGGAATCGGCATGGCCGACAGCCTGATCGCGGGCATCGTCCTCGCCCATGGAGCGACGCTGCTCACCCGTAGCCGCCGCCACTTCGCGCGGGTGGAGGGCCTCAGGCTGGCCGACTGGCGCGCCTGGCAGTCTGATCAGCCCGCCCTCGCTCGTTGATCCCGCGCTGCGTTTGTCGATAGACTTTCGAACCAGCAGCGGAGGAGCCCGCAGTGAAGCACTGGCAGGAGACCGCGCGCGTGCTGGATCGCGTGATCGGTCTGGGCCAGGAGGGCCGCGCCAGCGCGCTCGCGGTGGTCACGCGTATCCGGGGCTCCGCGTACCGTCGGCCCGGCGCCAAGCTGCTGGTCGAGGACACCGGCGCCGCCCTGGGCGGCATCAGCGGCGGTTGCCTCGAGGAGGACGTGCGGCAGCAGGGCCTGGTGGTGCTGCGCAGCGGCCGCGCGCGCCTCGTTCACTACGACACCAGCGACGACGAGACGCGCGTGTGGGGCCTGGGCCTCGGCTGCGACGGCGAGGTGGACCTCGTGGTGCTGCCGATTTCCCCGGCGACCGCCCTCGGGCCCTGGACCCGGGTGCGGGAACTGCTGGACGGCGACGCCCCCGTCGTCCTCGCGACGTTCGCCGAGGACGGCGCCGGCGGTGGCGTGCTCGCGACCTGCGCGGGGTCCTCGATCGACGGCCTGGGCGAGCCGGCGGCCGCGATCGAAGTCGAGGCGGCCGCGCGGGGAGCCCTGGAGCGGGGCCGCTCCGGCTTGCAGAACGTGTCGCAACGGCGCGTCTTTACCGACGTGCTGATGCCGCCACCCAAGCTGCTGGTGTGCGGCGCCGGTGAGGACGCGCGGCCGCTGGTGGCCCTGGCTGCCAGTGTCGGCTTCCGCGTGATCGTGGTCGACCACCGCGCCGCGCATCTCACCACGGAGCTGCTCCCCGAGGCGCAGCGCCTGGTCCTGCAGCGCGCCGACGATCCGGGAACGAACCTGCCTTCGGACGCCGAGACCTACGCCGTCGTCAAGACGCACTCGCTCAAGCACGATACTGCCTGGGTGCGGCGGCTCATCCGGTCCGGCGCGCGTTACGTGGGCATCCTGGGACCCCGCGCGCGCACGCGCCGGATCCTGGAAGAGGTGGGCGCCGGTGGCGACGGACGCGTCTTCGGCCCGGTGGGGCTCGACCTGGGCGCCGACGGCGCCGAACAGGTGGCGGTCAGCGTCGTGGCGGAACTGCTGGCCGTGCGGGCGCAGCGCGAGCCAGTCCACCTGCGCGAGCGCGAGGTGGTTCATGCCGGCGACTGAGCCTTTCGGCGACGTGGCCTGATGCACCGGCAGATCCTCGATCTCGCGGCCGATCTGGCGCGCAGCGGTGAGCCGTTCGCCCTGGCCACCGTCGTCGGACGCAAGGCGCCGATCTCCGCGCAGCTCGGCGACATGGCGCTCGTGACCAAGCACGGCGCGCTTTACGGCTGGGTCGGCGGGAGCTGTACGCGCGAAACCGTGCTGAGCGAGGCGCGCAAGGCCATCGAGGATGGCCGGCCCAGGTTCGTGGCCCTGGACCCCGATCCCGCCTCGAGGGAGCGGCCGGGAGCATCGGTGTACCTGATGACGTGCCACAGCGGAGGGAACGTGGAGATCCACATCCAGCCGGTGCTGCCGCCACCCGTCGTGCTGGTCTTCGGCGTGTCGCCGACCGCGCGGGCGGTGGCACGAGTGGCCCACGCCATGGGCTACATCGTCCACGCCGTGGATCCGACGGCCGACGCTTCGGCGTTTCCCGACGCGGCGTCGGTCGCGACCCTGCCCGAGGAGCTGCGGCTCCAGAAGACCACGGCGCCCCTCTACGCCGTCGTCGCCACGCAGGGTCAGTGGGACGAGGGCGCCGTGCTGGCCGCCCTTCGCCATCGGCCCGACTACCTGGGCGTCGTGGCCAGCCCGAGGCGTTTCGCCGAGATGCGTGGCGCGCTGAGTCTCAAGGCGGACGAGCAGGCGCTGGCACGCATCCGGAACCCGGCCGGTCTCGACGTGGGAGCGCGCTTGCCCGAGGAGATCGCGGTCAGCATCCTGGCCGAGGTCGTGAAGCTTCGGCGCGAGGCCGCCCCGGCTGCAGCCGTGAACCAGCCCGCAGCCAACCAGGCGCGGGATCCCGTGTGCGGCATGAGCGTGGCTGTGGAAGGCGCCGCGCACCGCGCCCAGCATCAGGGCCGCGACTACTTCTTCTGCTGCGCGGGCTGTCGCGAGCGCTTCCTCGCCAGCCCCGAACGCTACCTGGCGGTGGCCGCACAGCCGTGAACCCCGAGGTTCGGAGCCTGCTGTCCGCCCTCGAGAGCGAGGGCTACATCGCCGACCCCGCGATCGCCACCGCGGTGTTCCTGGCCAGCGGCCTGGGCAAGCCGCTGCTGGTCGAGGGCGATGCCGGCGTCGGCAAGACCGAGTTGGCCAAGGTGCTCGGCGACCGTGGGCGCGCCGCCGGCCATCGTGAACGCGGTGGTCGACGCGCTCTCGCATCTGGGTGTCACCCACGTCGACATCCCGATGACGCCCGAGAGGGTGTGGCGCATCCTCAAGGACAAGGGCATGGCCGAGTAGATGAGCCCGGCTGGTCCCGCGCCGCGCCTCGCCTCCTGGGCCTCCCTCGGCGGCTTCGGCACGCTGCTGCTGCCGAAGTGTCCCCTGTGCCTGGCCGCCTATGGCGGCGGCCTCACGGCGCTGGGGCTGGGCCCGGGCGCGCAGCGCCTTCTCGAGCCGCTGCTGGCGGCCGCCGTGCTGGTCTCCTTCGGCCTGGTGCTCGTCTTGTCGGTGCGCCGTCGCGACGTGGCCACGCCCCTGCTCTCGGCGCTCGGCGCGGTCCTCGTGCTCGGGGTCCCGCCGCTCCGGACCGCGGGGGCGCTACTGCTGGTCGTGGCGGCGCTCGTCAACGGAGTCCTGTGCCGGCGCGCGCTGGACGGAGGTCGAGCATGACGCGAAAGAGCCGCCGCCGTTTCATGGGAGGGATGGCCGTGGCCACGGCCGCGCTGGCGGCGCCCGAGACCGCCGAGTCCCAGGCGCCGCCGCGAGTCTCGCTCGGCGCTGGGGACGATCGGCGCCTGCGACTCGCCGCAGCCCTGCGGGAGCTGAACCAGGCCGCAGGCCTCGGTGTCACACCCGAAGAGCTGGAGCGTGCCGAGGCCTACGTCACCGGCGCGATCCTCGAGACCGAAGCGAAGCTCCGGCTCCTCGTGCTCGACGACGACCTCGACCTCCCCGTCGCGTTCCGGGCCCGCAGGCGCCCGTGAGCGCGCCCGACGACCTCGCCTACCTCACCGCGGCGGAGCTGACGCCGCTTTTCAGGTCGGGGCGCCTCTCGCCTCTCGAGGTGGCCGAGGCAAGCCTGACCCGCATCGCGAAGCTGGATCCGAAGCTCAACAGCTACATCACGGTCACCGGCGACCGTGCCCGCCACCAGGCGAGGTCCGCCGAGGCGCGCTACGTGCGGGGCGCTCCGCTCTCGCCGCTCGACGGCGTGCCCTTCGCGCCCAAGGACATCTTCGCGACGCGCGGGGTCCGCACGACCCATGGATCGAAGCTGGGCGCGCATCACGTGCCCACCCAGACCGCGACGGCGGTCGAGCGTCTCGAAGCGGCGGGCGGCGTGATGCTGGGCAAGCTGAACCTGCTGGAGTTCGCGACTGGCAGCGGCAGCGAGTCGGGGTTCGGGCCGTCGCGCAACCCCTGGGACAGCGCCCGCGATCCGGGCGGCTCCTCGAGCGGCAGCGGCGCGGCCCTCGCTGCAGGCCTGACGACGCTCTCGCTCGGGACCGACACCGGCGGCTCCATCCGCAACCCGGCGGCGCGCTGCGGCATCGTGGGCCTGAAGCCGAGCTACGGCCGCGTCAGCCGCCACGGCGTCACGCCCCTGGCCTGGACGCTTGACCACGCGGGCCCGATGGCCCGCAGCGTTCGCGACACCGCCCGCCTGCTCGGCGTCCTCGCGGGCCACGACCCGAAGGATGCCTCGAGTGCCCGCGAGCCGGTCCCAGACTACGAGGCCGCGCTACCCGAGCGGCCGTCGCTGGCCGGCCGGCGCTTCGTCGTGGCTCCGCAGCTCGTCGATCCCGTCGAGCCCGAGGTCCGCGTGGTGTTCGAAGCGGCTCTGGGCGAGCTGGAATCCCGAAGCGCCCGGCGCGCCGCGGCGAGCCTGCCCTCCGTCCCCGCGATGAACATCGCCTGCGAGATCCTGATCGGCGCGGAGGCGGCCGTGTACCACGAGCAGAACCTGCGGCACCCCGAACGCCTCGCGCTCCTCGACCCCGCGGTGCGGATGTACGCCACGAGCGGCCGCTGCTACATGGCCACCGACTACGTGAAGGCCCAGCGCCTGCGGCTGCAGCTCCAAGCCGAGCTGGAAGCCGCGCTGGCCGAGGCCGACGTGCTCGTGTGCCCCTCGGATCCGACGCTGACGCCCAAGGTGGGCGACGCGGCTCGCCTCGAAGGTCGCGAGCGGATGTGGTTCGAGTACGGCACGGTCAACCTCGGCAACCTGACCGGCGCGCCGGCCATCTCCGTCCCCTGCGGGTTCACGCCCGACGGCATGCCGGTCGGCCTGCAACTCTACGGGCGTCCCTTCGACGAAGCGACGCTGCTCTCGTTCGCCCACGCGTACGAACGCACGACCGACTGGCATCGGCGCCGCCCGCCCCTCGCCTGACGCCCTTTCAGTTCGCCTGAGCGCAGAACTCCGCGTCCACGTCAGGCGGCTTCGGCCCGGCTTCGCCGGGGCGCGGGAACGGTTCGCGGAACGTGAACGCCGCGGCGCTCGGACCGTGGAGCCGCAGGTGTTCGAGCTTCTCCACCGCCTCCTCGACGCTCGGGATGTGCCCGGCGGGCACCCACCACAGCACGAGCGTGGGCGCGCTCGCCGGCTCGAACCACTGGCGCCGGTCGCGCAGCGGGCCGACATGGGGGCTGCGATAGACGTACTCGTGGAGGGCCTCGAGGGATTGCCAGACCGACATGTTCACGATCACGAGCGGATCCGGGTAGGCCTGAACCGCAGTCGCGTCCCCCGCCTCCGTCTGCAGCCGCCAGACGAACCCGGGGCTCGCATCCGCGATCGCGTTGATCCGATCGAGTTGGGACCGGAATCCCTCCATCACCGGATCGTCGATCGGCCCGCGCATGCGCCCGACGTTGAACTGGGCCATGTGCATCGGTTTCTCGGTCATCTACGTAGCGGCCATCGCTTCGATCTCCGGCTTCCACTTCGGGTCCAGCAACTGGCAGCACACGACCGTGGACGACGGCTCGTGGTCGCCCAGGTACTTGACGCGCATGCGGACGTTGGCTTCGTCGTGGCGAGGATCAGCCAGGTACGTGCGCAGGAGCCGCGAGTCGCCGTGGATCTCCGTGGCGTGGCTGTAACAGCGATACTGCGGGAACAGCCCAACGGGGTTGTGCTTGGTCACGGGCATTGTCCGAAGCGTAGCAGAGGACGCCGATTCCACCGCAAGCTCCGGGACGACACGGTGGGCCCGAGTGCCTATCTTCCGGAGACGATGACGCCTTTCCGGGTCGTTGCCATCCCGACGTCGATCGCCGACTCCGTGCGTAGCTCCCACGTCTCGCCGCGCTACGGGCACCCGGCCCATGCCGAGATCGCCACAGGGTACGGACCCTGCCGACACTGCCTGCGCACCTTCCACGTCGGCTCGGAGCGCCGCATCCTCTTCACCTACGACGCCTTCGAGGGCCAGGAGGCCCTGCCGTTGCCGGGCCCAGTATTCATCCACGCCGAAGCTTGCGAGCGTCATGCCGAGAGCGGCGGTTTTCCGGAGGATCTGCGCCGCCATGCCCTGACCCTCAACGCCTACGCCTGCGGACGCTTGCTCCGGGCCCAGGAATACGTCAAGGGCGGCGACCCCGAGTCGGCCCTGGCTCGGCTGTTCGCCCGGCCCGACGTGGACTACGTCCACGTCCGCGACACTCAGGCCGGCTGCTTCGACTTCCGTGTCGAGCGCGTGGTGGACGCTTAGCGCCTGCGATCGACGTTCTCGAACAGCCTCTGAAGCGACTCGACTCGATCCGGGGCGGCCTTCTCCACGACCGCCGTCAGGAACGCCCGATCCTCTCCGGCGGCGACGATGGCCTCCACATCTGCCAGATCCTGGGTGCGGCCGGCGAGCAGCTTCATCACGACGATCGCGTCGAGGGGTGCTATCGCCACGCCCTCGCTCACGTGGGCGCGGTCGAGCGCCCATTCCACGACCCGCAGGGACTCCGTGAGGGGAACCTGATCCACGTCGATCCCGTCGAACTCGATGACGGGCACCCGCAGCGTGACGAACCCGCCCGGGTGCGACTCGAACGCCTCGTCGCCGACCAGGAAGTCGATGTCCTCGGTCGTGCGCGGCCGGTCGCGGTAGGCGTTGGCCGCGAGCGCACCCACCAGGGCATGGCGAATCCCCGCCTCGCCGAACATCCTCGAGACCTCGCGCACGGCCCGTTCGAACCGCGGGACCGGTCCCAGCGCCCGGCGCAACTCGGGTTCGCGGCCACGATTCACGAGGCGCTTCCGCTGGATCGCAATCTGGGCACGCATGGCGCGTCTTCGCAGTCCCCCACCAGGATCGGAATCCAGCCTAGCACAGAGGTGTTCTGGCATGCCCGGGTGTATCTGCCCAAGCGGGATGCTACGCTCGGGCAGAGTGGGAGCCGAGAGGAGGACCAGCGCGCCGGCCTGGGGTGCAGCCTGGATGGCTGCGGAGGCCGAGGCACGCTTCGCCGAGGGTCTCGCGTACTGCGAGAGGTTTTTCATGGGACGAGCCCAGGTGCAGGAGGCGCTTTACAGGCTGACCGCCCTGCTGGAGGCAGAGGGCACACCGTATGCGATCATCGGAGCGCTCGCCCTCAACGAGTACGGGCACCGACGCGTGACCGTCGACATCGACCTGGTCATGCGAGAGGCGGACCTTCGGGCTTTCAAGCTGCGCCACCTGGGACGGGGATATGCCGAACGAGTCCCCGGAACCGGCAAGCTCATCGACACGGACTTGGGTGTGCACGTGGATGTACTGAGCACGGGCCGCTTCCCCGGCGACGACAGGCCCAAGCCGATCGCGTTCCCCGACCCCGCCACCACCGCGATACGCGGGGAGCGCTTCGCGCTTCTCCCGATGCCGCGCTGGATCGAGTTGAAGCTGGCGTCCGGGATGGTCGCACCCCATCGTGGGAAGGACCTGGTGGATGTCCAGGAGTTGATCCGGAGCGCCGGGCTCGCCATCGCGGTGGCCGCGGACCTGCATCCGTGGGTGCGGGACAAGTTCATCGAGCTCTGGCATCTCGCGCAGGCGACCGACCCCTTCTAGGCGCGTCCACCGCATCACGGCTTGGCAGGGGATTCCCGCGTTTCGAACACGACGCGCCCGTCGAACACGGTGAGGACCGCCCGCAGCGTGTGGAGCCGCGACGGCTCGACGCGGAAGGGATCGGCGCTCAGCACCACGAGGTCCGCGTCCATGCCCGGCGCCAGCACGCCCTTCGTCGCCTCCTCGAACTCGGCGTAGGCTCCCGCGCTCGTGTAGGCGCGCAGCGCGCTCTCGACCGAGACGGCGTGCTCGGGCAGCCAGCCGCCCGCGGGACGGCCGTCGTCGGTGGTGCGGTTGACGGCGCAGTGCAGGCCGCGCCAGGGATCGACCGTCAAGGTCGAGGGCCAGTCGCTGCTGAAGACGAGCCGGGCCCCGGCCTTCTCCATCAGGCGCCACGCGAAGCCGCGGGCCGAGCGGTCGGGGCCGATGGCCGCCGTCCAGGCGCCGTTCGTGTCCGGGTCGGCGTGGATCGGCATCATCGAGGCGAGCACGCCCAGGGCGGCGAAGCGCGGCACGTCGGCCGGGTCGATCGTTTCCAGGTGCTCGACGCGGAAGCGCGAGTCTGGGCGGCCGTTCGTACGCCGCGCCTTCTCGAAGGCGTCGAGGGCCATGCGCACCCCGGCGTCGCCGATCGCATGGATGTAGATCTGCAGGCCGGCGCGGTCCACGCGGGCCACCGTCTGGTCGAGCTGCTCCTGGGTCCAGGCGGGCAGTCCGAGCGTCCTCGGTTCGTCCGCGTACGGCGCGAGCATCGCGGCGGTATGGGCTTCGATCACGCCGTCCACGACGATCTTCACGGCCTTGACCCGCACCAGGCCGCTCGCGGTGCGGTCCGCCAGCGCGCGCACGGCGTCGATCCGTTCGGGCGGGATCGGCGGCCGCAGCGTCTGCGCCACGCCCACGCGCAGGCTCAGCTCGCCCGCGGTGGCGGCCTCCTGGAACAGCGCGACCTCCTCGGGCGTGCCGTGGGCGTTCTGGATGCTCGTGATGCCGAGCGAGGCCGCTCGGGCGAGGCCGCGCCGCAGCGCCGCGCGTTGCTCGGCGTGGGAGAGCGCGGGGATGGCCGCCGTGACCAGGGTCTGGGCCTGCTCCTTCAGCACGCCGGTCGGCGCGCCGCTCGCGTCGTGGACGATCTCGCCCCAGCCCGGGAACTTCGTCGCGGCGTCCACCTTCGCCAGCCGCAGCGCCGCGCTGTTGGCCCAGCCGGTGTGCCCGTCGTAAGCCGCAAGAAAGACCGGACGGTCCGCGACCACGGCGTCCAGGTCCTGGCGCGTCGGCAGGCGCCCGCCCGGCATCACGGTGTACTGCCAGCCGTAGCCCTGGATCCACGGGTTGCCGGGGACAGACAGGTTCTCCTTGGCAAACCGGGTCAAGCGCTGCTGGATCTCGTCGAGCGAGCGGGCGCCGTTCAGGTCGAGCTGCGTCAGGCGCACCGAGCCCCGGAGGAAGTGCACGTGGGCGTCGTTGATCCCGGGCATCACGAAGCGGCCCGCGAGAGCGATGCGCCGGGCCCCGGGCGCGGCGAGACGCCCGATTTCGTCGTCCTCCCCGACCGCGAGAATGCCGGCGGGCGATATCGCGATGGCTCGCGCCCACGGACGCGCCGGGTCGCCGGTCCAAACCCGCCCGCCGGTCAACACCAGGCTGGCCGTGCCGGGAACCGGCTGGGGTTCGACACCGGCGCCGGCCAGCAGCAACGACATCGCGATCGTCTTCAGCATCGGGCGGGCTCCTTGCGGTACGCGCTACTCTAACCCGCTTAGAATTGCGGCCACCCGATCACGCTCAGGAGGCGCCCATGGTCCCGCTCACGTCGTTGTGGCTCCCGATACTCGTCTCGGCGGTGCTGGTGTTCGTGTGGAGCTCGATCGCCCACATGGTGCTGGGCTATCACAAGTCCAACTACGGCAAGCTGCCCAACGAGGATGCGGTGCTGGAGGCGCTGCGCAGCGCCGGAGCCACTCCCGGCAACTACATGTTCCCGCATGCCGGCAGCCACTCCAACATGAGCTCGCCAGAGGTCATCGCGAAGTTCACCAAGGGTCCGGTGGGCATGCTGAACGTGATCCCCAGCGGGCCGCCCGCCATGGGTAGCTACCTGTCGCTCTGGTTCGCCTACAGCGTGATCGTCGGCGTCTTCGTCGCGTACCTGACCGGCCGCGCCTTCGGCCCCGGGACCGCGTACCTGACCGTGTTCCGGTTCGCGGGCACCATTGGCTTCCTCGCCTACGCCTCCACCCACGCGACCGACCCGATCTGGAAGGGCGAGAAGTGGGGCACGGCCTTCAAGCACTTCGCCGACGGCCTCGTGTACGGTCTGCTGACCGCCGGCGCCTTCGGCTGGCTGTGGCCCAAGGCGTGAGTGAGCCCTGACGACCTGGTCCTGACGACCCCTGCGGGCCTCTTCTGCCCGCGGGGCGGCTTCCACGTCGATCCCTGGGGCCCCGCCGAGATCGCGATCGTCAGCCACGCCCACGCCGACCATGCGCGCCCGGGCGCGCGCGAGTACCTGTGCGCCGACGTCGGCGTACCGCTCTTGCGTCATCGGCTCGGGCCCGACGTTTCCATACGAGGCATCCCATACGGCGAACGGTTCGTCCTCGGCGAGACCACCGTCTCCCTGCACCCCGCCGGCCACGTGCTGGGATCCGCACAGGTGCGAATCGAGAGCGAGGGCCGCGTCTGGGTCGTCTCGGGCGACTACAAGCGCGCGACCGATCCGACGTGCGCGCCTTTCGAGGTCGTCCGCTGCGACGTCTTCGTCACCGAGGCGACCTTCGCGCTGCCGATCTATCGCTGGGACGAGCCCGCGGCCGTGGCCGCCGAGATCCTCGAGTGGTGGCGCTCCAACCCGGACCGGCCGTCGGTGCTGTTCGCCTACGCGCTCGGCAAGGCGCAGCGCGTTCTCGCGGAGCTGGGCTTCCTCACCGATCGTCCCGTCGTGACCCACGGCGCGGTCGAGGCGTTCGTGCGCCTGTACCGCGACGCGGGTGTCGCGATGCTGCCCACCGAGGCGCTCGCCGAGGCGCCGAAGAAGAAGGACCTCGCGGGCGCCCTGGTGCTGGCGCCGCCCTCGGCCCGCGCCACGCCGTGGATGCGCCGCTTCGCCCAGGCCGAGGCCGGCCTTGTCTCGGGCTGGATGCGCGTGCGCGGGCCGCGGCGCCGCCAGGCCTACGATCGCGGCTTCGCCCTCTCGGACCACGCCGATTGGCCGGCCCTGCTGCGGACGATCGACGAGACCGGCGCAGGCCGTGTGCTCGTCAGCCACGGCTATTCCGACGAGCTCGTCCGCTTTCTGCTCGAGCGCGGCCAGCAGGCCGAGGCGCTGGCGACGGCGTTCGAGGGCGAGGCCGACGCTTGAGGCGTTTCGCCGCCCTCTACGAGGCACTGGACCGCACGACCTCCAGCAATGCGAAGGTGTCGGCGCTCGCGGCCTACTTCGGCGAGGCGCCCCATGGCGATGCGGCCTGGGCGCTGTACTTCCTCACCGGCCGGCGCCTGAAGCGGCTGCTGCCGTCGCGGGTGCTGTGGGAGCTGGTGCGCGACATCAGCGCCCTGCCCGAATGGCTGCTCCAGCATTGCTACGCGGCGGTGGGCGACTTCGCGGAGGTCACGGCGCTGCTGCTGCCGGGCCCGGAAGGCTTGGCACCGGAGCGGAGCCTCGCTGCCTGGATCGACGAGCGCATCCTGCCGCTGCGCCGGATGGACGGCACGCAGCAGGCCAAAGCACTGCAGGACGCCTGGGCCTCCCTGCGCCCGCAGGAGCGCCTCGTCTTCAACAAGCTCGTCAGCGGTGAGTTCCGCGTGGGCGCCGCCGCGACGCTCGTGGTCCGGGCGCTCAGCCGCGTCGCGAACGTCGAACCGAGCGTGATGGCACATCGCGTCATGGGCGACTGGCAACCGACGCCGGAGGTGTTCGCCGGCTTCCTCTCGGGCGACGCCGGCTCGGGCCTCACGCCCTACCCGTTCTACCTGGCGGCGCCCCTCGAGGATCCGGTCGAGACCCTCGGCGACGCGTCCGAGTGGCTGGCCGAGTGGAAGTGGGACGGCATCCGCGCCCAGGCCCTGAGGCGCGCCGGCGCGACGCACTTGTGGTCCCGGGGCGAGGAGCTGGTGACTCCCCGCTTTCCCGAGATCGTGGCCGCGCTGGCTCGCCTGCCCGAGGGCAGCGTGCTCGACGGCGAGATCCTCGCGTGGAAGGAGGCGGTGCTTCCCTTCTCGGTCCTGCAGCGGCGTATCGGCCGGCTCGACGTGACTCCGCGGCTACGGCGCGAGGCGCCGGTCGTGTTCGTGGCCTACGACCTCATCGAGGAGAACGGCGCCGACATCCGCGAGCGCCCGCTCGTGGAGCGACGGGCGCGCCTCGAAACCCTGCTGGGCGGCGCGTCGGGGGCCATGCGCCTCTCGGAGCGCGTCCCGGGCGCGTCGTGGGCCGAACGGGCCGCGGCCCGCGAGTCCTCGCGCGCCCAGGGCGTCGAAGGCCTGATCCTCAAGCGCTGGTCGTCGCCCTATGGGGCCGGCCGCCGCCGCGGCGACTGGTGGAAGTGGAAGCTCGATCCCTTCACGATGGACACGGTGATGACGCAGGCTCATCCCGGCCACGGCAAGCGCGCCAGCCTGTTCACCGACTACACCTTCTCGGTTTGGGACGGCGAGAGCCTGGTGCCCGTGGCCCGAGCCTATTCGGGACTCACAGACGAGGAGATACGCGAGCTCGACCGCTGGGTTCGTGCCCACACCCTGGAACGGCACGGCCCGACGCGTTCCGTGGAGCCGAGCCAGGTGTTCGAGCTGGGTTTCGAAGCCATCGCTCGCTCGACGCGCCATCGCTCGGGAGTCGCGGTGCGCTTCCCGCGCATTCTGCGCTGGCGCCAAGACAAGCCGGCCCGGGAGGCCGACACCATCGAGAGCCTGCGACACATGCTGCCGCCCGAGCCGGAGCAGCCGAGGAAGCCGGAACAGAAGCGGCTCTTCGATGCGTAGGCCCGGCTACTCCCAGGCGCTGAAGCGCCGGCGGATGCTCTCGAGCCACGCGTCCAGCTCGTCGTGGTGGGTCTTCACGTAGACGGCGCCGCCGACGAGGGCCGTGCCCAGGAGCAGCACGATGGCGCCCACGGACGTCATGCGCGCCGCGCGGTCCAGATGCGTCAGGATCTTCACGGTGATCGACGCCAGGTCCACCACGATGCCCACGAAGCCCAGCACCAGGTACAGCCGCACCCGCACGAACGTGCCCAGCGCCATCGCCGCCAGGCACAGCAGCAGCAGCGTGAGGTTGAAGGCGATCGGGTGCCGGTCGTCCACCAGCGCGTAGTAGGCCGCGCTGCCCAACATGCCGAGCAGGGTGACCAGCCGGATGCGGTTGCGCGTGTCGGGCGGCAGGTTCCGGCCGAACATCTGGACGAGCGCCAGCACGCCGAGGCCAACGGGGATCGTGTAGGCGTGGAGCGTGCGCAGCTCCAGCTTGCTCCAGAACACGATGATGACGAAGGCCACGAAGCCCGAGGTCGCCGCCAGGTTGTAGGGCGAGTCGCGCCGCTCGCGGCCGAGGTACGCGAACATCAGGCTGTTCAGGCCCACCACGATCAGGCCCACGTCGCTGCCCAGGCCGTGGACGACGGTCCATACGATCGCCAGCGCCGGCAGGGCCAGCAGCGAGCCCAAGAGCGGCGTGCGCAGCTCCTTCGGCCTGCGGTCGAAGGCGTCTTTCGCCCCGGTCAGCAGCAGCGACGCGGCGAGGCTCGCCCACACGTCCAGCTCGTGGGTCCAGAAGCGCGTCGTGAGCAGGAGCTGCCGGCGCACCAGGACGAAGCCGAGCAGGCCCGCGGCCTCGGCCAGCAGGTACGGCAGCATGACGCGCCGCTCCACCCCCTCCTGGTACCAGGCCCACGCGAAGGCTGCGTAGAGGAGCGTCAGCAGCAGGGCCTCGCCCTGGGCGAACGCCGTGCCGTAGTGCGAGACCTGGAGGAGCGCCGCGGCTACGAACGAAACGACCAGCGTCCAGGCGTGGAGCGCCCCCCCGGAGTAGCCTGTGAGTGCCAGCGCCTGGTGCCACAGCCGCGGCCGCTCCGGGTCCGGCACGTCGGCCTGCCAGATCGGCTGGTAGGTCTTCGCCGCCAGCCCGGTCAGGAACAGCGTGGCGATGGTCGCGAGCACCGGCCAGGTCTGGAGTGCCGCGGCCGGGCCTTGCTCCAGGAGCGGCGCCTGGCTGAAGTAGACGAGCCAGGTCGGAGTCGCCAGCAGCAGCAGGGCGGCTGCGTGCTCCTCCGGCCCGGCGGGGGCGTTCGCATCGCGCGGCACGCACGCCGCCAGCAGCGCGGCTAGCGCCACGGCCCACAGGCCCGTGGTCGAGCTGGCGTGGTGGTAGAAGACGTGGGCCATCACGAAAGCGAAGAACAGCGCCGAGAAGGTCCCGAGCGACGCGGGCCGCAGGCGTTCGCGCAGCGCTTCGCCCAGGAGCAACAGCAGGCCCCACAGCCCCAGCAGCACGAACACCACCTGGTCCCTCGGCAGGTGGCTCGGCACGAAGAAGTCGGCGTGGAGCGCCGTGGCGCATTGCAGGCCCGCGAACACGGCGTAGACCTGGCGCTCGAGACCGGGCGGCCGCAGGATCGCGTGATGGATGAAGACGCTGGCCGCGCCGAGCAGCAGCGGCGCCAGCGCGTAGCTGTCGGTGGCGTAGTCGGCCAGTCCGACCAGCGCGGCGACCTGCGACGCGGCCAGGACCGAGCGGCCGAGACCGACGCGCAGAGAGGTCCAGCCGGCTTCGTCGAGGGCGCTCAGCTTCCTGAGGGCGCTCTGCAGCGGCGAGCGGCGGTCGCTCGCGACCGTCCAGAAGTGCGCGACGAGGATCGCGCACCAGGCGGCGGGCAGCTTGTCCTCGAACGGGCTCAGGCCAGGCCAGGCCGTGAGGCCGAAGTAGCTGCCGAAGATCAGCGAGAGGCCACCGTAGAACGCGAGCCAGTCGGTGCCGCCCAGGCCACGCAGGCGCATTAGAAGCAGTCCGAGCGCCATCGCCACCGGCGCGTTCCAGTGGTAGTGGTCGGTGCGGATCTCGTGCTCTGGGAACAGCACCATCTGGAACACCGGCCGCAGCGCGTACAGGCCCAGCAGCACGAACCCCAGCACCGAAGCCGAGTTGCGGTAGCGCGCGCCGCTCCATTCCCCCGCACGCAGCCCGCGCTCGGCCAGCGCCCAGAAGTAGACGGCCGGCAGGCCCAGCGCGAGGAGCGCCGTCTCCGGCGTGCGCAGCCACGGAACCAGCAGTGCAAAGCACCAGCCTGCCATCGCGAGGCCGAAGTGGTAGAGCCCCTCGCACAGCTCGGCGTGGGTCTCCTCGCCCGGGCCCGGCCGCCGCGCCGCGCGGCGGAAATACAGCCCGGCCGCCAGGGCCATGGCGCCCGACACGACGAAGCGCAGGGGCGCTATCTCGTCGAGGTTCGGATGGCCGAGGTAGTTGGCGGAGAGCAGCGACAGCACGAACGCGGCCACCACCAGGCTGGCCCTGTTCACGAACGCCGTCACGCGCTCGGAGCCGGCCAGGAGACGTAACAGCGTGCCCTGGAGGAGGCTCGCCGCGAAGCCGAGCGCCACCAGGTGGACTTCGGACAGGCCGCCCGCGCGCAGAGGCTCGCCGAAGAACGAACGCACGGCGTGGATGTTGCCCAGGCTTAGCAAGCCGACGCCGAGAGCCAGCGCGGGCGTGAGCGCGAGCGTCGCGCCCACGACGAACGACGCGAGCGCCGCAAGGTACGGGGCGGCGAGTTGGCTGCGATCGTCGCGCAGCTCCCAGGCGAGGCTGTGGCGCAGCGAAGCGACGAGCGCCAGCGCCAGAGCCGGCAGGTGCAGCCATCCGACCGCGGGTCCGCCGAGCCCCGGCCAGGCGAACACGCCGGCGAGCACGCGGGGTACGCGCGCCGCCAGGGCGCGGCCGGCGCTGCCCGCGACCGCCAGGGCGAGGGCGAAGCTGGCGAGGCGCCACGGGGAGAGGAACAGCGGCAGGTTGGAGGCGCCGCTGCGCAAGGCCTCGGCGTGCACGAAGACGTAGGCCATCGACGCGGCCGCGAGGGCGAACAGGCCCGAGGCCTGGGCGCGCGCGACCAGCACCAGCGCCAGCATCAGGAGCCCCTGCTGGCGGATTGAGAAGTCGGGCGCCTCGATGGCGTCCACCAGGCCCATGAACGCGAGCAGTCCGGCCAGGAGCGTCGCCCCGGCTTGCGCGGGCGCCAACAGCGGACGCAGCTCCTCGTAGAGCCGCGGCCGGGCCTCGAGCACCAGGTGGACAATCTGCAGCGCGAGGATCAGGCCCAGGATCGGAGTCAGGCTGGTCTCGAAGGAGAGTCGCTCCGGCAGCGGCCCGTCGCCGGGCGAGACGAATGCCAGCAGCCAGACGGAGCCCATCACGAACAGTTGCGCGCCGTCGATCCGGCTCTTGCGCTCGAGCCCGTGGCGCGCGAGCTGGATCGCCAGGAAGGCGTGCAGCGCGAACACGTCCTCGAGCGGCGTGCCGGCCACGACGCAGAGGAGCGTGCCTGCGGACAGCAGCAGGCTGCCGTAGCGCAGCACCGCGCGCGTGGGATCCGCCAGGAGTGTGACGACCCAGGGGTGGCGAGCGCCGAGCAGGAGGCGGTACACGATCTCCGCGGCCTGGAGCACGAGTCCGGTGGCGACTATGGGCCACTCGAGGCGCGGCGAGATGGCGACGCGCCAGTGGGCGAAGCCCAGGCCCAGGCCCACGTAGATCCAGCCGAGCTGGACGCCGAGCGGCGCCACGGCCCACGCGCGACCGTAAGCGGCGAGGAGCGTCCAGGCCACGCCGGTCACGATCAGGGCGACGGCCGTCTTCAGCGGCACCTGGTCCAGGTGACGCAGCAGCGTGACGGTGTCCACCTTCACCAGCAGGAACGCGGCCGACGCCAGCAGCGGTGTCGTGAACAGCGTGTGATCGCTCCGGCGCCACGGGAAGGGGCCTTCGCCGAACAGCACGTCGCCGCCCTCCAGCCGAGCGAGCTTCGGCCACGAGCGGAGCGCGAAGCACACCAGCACCAGCGCGAGCGCGCTCCAGGCGCTGCCGAAGCCGGTCCCGAACGCGATGCCGGGGAACGACTCCTGGATCGCGGTCTTGAGCGCGGGGAACAGCACCACCAGGATCGCGGCCCCCATCCAGGCGGGCACCAGGGAGCGCGAATACCAGGTGGCGGCCAGAAGGGCCAGCGTCATCAGGATCGGCCCCGACCAGTCCATGAAGGTGTGCTCGACACCGAAGCCGCCCTCGACGACGACGCGCAAGACCATCGCACCCAGCGCGAACGCGCCGTACAGGACGAGGACCGTCGAGCGCGCGCCGACCAGCAGCGGCGTGGGGCGAGCGGCGACCAGGGCGATCCAGCCGAGCGACAGGATGCCCAGGCCGAACACCATGGTGTTGCCACGGATTGTGTGGCCCAGGACGTCGGCGAAGCCGAGGTACGGCAGCGCCAGCGCCAGCAGCACCATCGCGGTGTGCACGAGGCGCAGACGCTGGTCGCGCGTCGCCCGCCAGGCGAAGAGCAGGGCGCAGGCGAAGAGCTGCAGCGCTGTGCCGGCAGGCCATGAGCGGAAGTGCCACTGCGCGAGGACCGCGACGCCGGCGGCCAGCATCGCCACCACGAGCTGCATGCCGCGGCAGGCCCGGACGAGCGCGCCGTTGCCCGCGCTCGGAGCGACGAGACCCACGCCGCGCACCAGCAAAGCCATGGCGATGCCCAGGACGCCGAGCCACTCGCCTGGGAAGTCGGGCAAGAGGCCGCTCGAGGCGCCCGACAGCGATAGCAGCGTGAGGCCGATCCAGTGCTGCAGCTCCTCGTCCCGGGCAGCGGCCTGGCGCAGCCACACGACCCCGGCTGCGGCGAACGCCAGCACGCGGACGTGCGGGTCGCCGAAGCCCATCAGGACGCCGAACAGGACGAGCGCGTAACCGAGGAACGACTCGGCCCTCTGGCGCCCTTCCCCGCTCAGGAAAAGGAAGCGCTGCTCCACGAAGAGGACCAGGCCTCCCGCCAAGATCACGAGCAGCGCGTAGGTGTCGGGCGGCGGGAAGCGTCCCAGCGAGCCGTGGACCCAGGCGAACACTTCCAGGAAGGTCACGACCAGCGTGGTGCCGACGAACCACGGCACGCGGCGCTCCGCGACCAGCGCGCGATCGAGGACGTCGTTCGCGAAACGGACAACCGTGATGGCGAGCAGGACGAAGCCCAGGTGGAAGCCCGCGGCCAAGAGCGGCAGGATCTGGTGGGGCGCGACCGCCTGCGCGAGGGGGCGCAGCATCACGAGGGCGTCCACGGCGAGCAACGCCAGCGCCAACATCCCCAGGCCCGGGTGCACGCCGCGGCACCAGCGGCGGAGGCCCCAACCGAAGACGCCGACGTAGGCGGCGGCCAGGAGCGGCACCGCGACGAGCTTCAGCGTGACCTGCGGATCGCCCGCGAGGAGCGCGACCGCCATGAAGTTGACGGGCAGCAGGGCGATGGCCGTGCCGCGCAGCGACGCGGCCGTGGCTCGGAACGCCCGGTTCCGGCGCTCCGCCCAGGCGCCGACCTCGGCCAAGCCAAAGGTGAAGGCGCCCAGCACGATCGGCATGATCGTGTACCGAAGCGCCCAGTGGCGGTCCCAGGTGAAGTACGCGAGCAGCGAGGCTCCGACCAGCACCATCAGCACGCCGGCCGCCAGGTACCAGTTTTCGGCCACGAAGTCCTGGAGGTGGTCGCGCCAGAGGGAGGGCGGCGGCGGCCCCGCGGGCGGCGCGGGCGGGCGCGGGGGCGGCGTCGGCGCGGGAGGAGCGGGCGGCTTGACGGCGACGGGGGGCGGGCTCACGGGAGCCGCGGGCCCCTCGGCCGGCGCCTCGCGCGCCACGCCGAGCAGCGCGCCGCGCTCCTCCAGGCTGAGCGCCGACGCCCAGCGCACCGCGATGTCTGCGGCCGTGGTCGCCGTGCAGGCCGCCTCGAGACGCGCGATCTCCGCTGCGTCGGCGTCGCTGCGTGTCGAGGCCCACAGCAGGAGCAGCGCGCCCGCGTCGCCCGCCGCGGCGACGCTCGGCCTGCCCTCGAGCCAGAGGCGCCAAGCCGGCCAATCGAACCTGTTCTCGGTGCCGAACCGGAGCGTCAGGACGAGGGCGGCGCGCCGCTGCGCCCACGGTTCGCGCGTGAGCGCCGCCACGGGTGCGAGGGAGGCCTCGCCCGGGCTCGTGAGCAGCAGCTCGAAGAGCCGCTGGCGCTCGCCTAGAGCGGCCCTCCCGAACGCGCCCGCCGCCGGCTCCTCCGCGAGCCGGAGGACGGCGCGCCGGAGGGCGTCGTCCACGCGCGCCGCGAGCCTGGGGACGTCGCTCCGGCCCTTGAGGGAAAGGCGATCGCGGAGCAACAGCAGCGCCTCGCGCACACGTAGTGGCGGCGCCTCGCGCGTCTCGGCGAGTGGCGCCTCCAGCGGCAGTCCCGCGAGCGCCTCCCGAAGTTCCTGGGGTACTTCCTGGCCGGCCGCGCGAAGCTCGTGGTGGCGCTGCGCGTCGGCGATCAGTTGCGCCTTCAAGTGGTCGAGCAGGGGCAGAAGCTCGGGCCGGTTCGCCGCTTCGAGCGTCTCGACCAGCGCGGCCCGCGAGGGCGCCACCTCGCCCTCGACCAGAGACCGCAGCGCCGGCAGCACCTGCGCGGGCTCGGCGCGGCCCGCCGCGAGCGCCAGCGCGAGCTTCTGTATCAGCTCAGCCCGGTTGGGGGTCACTGGCCGCTGACACTAAGCCCTCAAGCCCGGCCGGTCAATGTGTCACTTGCCGAACTGTACTCAGCGCTTTGCGATCTTCAGGTGCCTCGTCCTCCGGGCCCGTCCAGGCAGGGCCTGAAGGTGCTCGTGAGCGTGTCCGACTTCATCGCTCAGGATCTGGCGCACCGTCTTGGTGTATCGCGGCGAGCCGGGGGCGTCCCACAACTCCACCGTGTGCTCGAGCGAACCGGGGTTCACCGCCAACAGCGCGGCGATGTGCCGGCTCAGGCCGGCCAGCGTGGACAGCGCCGGACCGATCGGCGCCTTCGTGTAGCCGAGCCGTTGCATCCAATCTCCGCTGGGATTGACCCACGTCCAGTCGTAGCTGGAGCCGCTCTTTGCCAGGGCCGCCAGGATCATGTTGGACGCAACCAGGTTGGCCTCGACCAGGTGATGCACTGTCTCCCTGACCGACATGTTCGGGGCCGGCGCGCGCATCCAGGCGAACGCCGGAACGACCCCCGACGGCCTTTCGGATCAGCGCTGGGATGTCCATCCAAAGCGCCTCCTAAAGACCCCCGCGTCAGCTTGCCTGTGACAAGGACGCCGATTCCTGACCAGCCAAGGATGACCGGAATAGTCCACTCGTCCCAGCCGAGAACGAGCACCAGGCCAAGAAATCCGAATCCGTGGCCAGCGAACAAGATTGTGGCAGCGAAAGTGAGCAGCAGGACGGTCACGTGAAGCCAGGTCATTCAGCTTCGACTTGGTTCGCCGCGTCGCTCTTGCCCGGATAACACCGAGGTCACCTGCAAGGGCCGCTCCGCCTCACGCGGCGGACCTTCGTCTGCTTCAATGATGAGATGGACTCCTCCTTGCGACTCGGTCGGCATCGATGTGCCAGAGTCGCTGCTGGTTAAAGCATAGGAGGAGCCCATCGTGGGAAACGATACTCTTGTCGCAGTCGATCTCGCAA
>Ga0187893_10002398_pt1 | contig 41328 bp, 24 predicted proteins | sample MA1701074metaG_FD_139574 | JGI IMG/M metagenome (GOLD analysis project Ga0187893, IMG submission 139574) | White microbial mat communities from a basaltic lava cave in the Kipuka Kanohina Cave System on the Island of Hawaii, USA - MA170107-4 metaG ...
ACTTAGGTTTCACAAATTTTGTGACCGGACGCAAGCCTGGGGGAGGCTCGGATTTTCGACCGCGTGTCATGATCACGCTAATGCTTTTCTGGAACCCGGATCGAGCGGTAAACAATTTGAAAGAGCCTACAAATTTGATCCGCACATCATTCTGCTGATTCAGGTGCGCTCCTGACGGCACTCCACAGTTCGAGATACTTTTCCCTGACATAAGGATTGAGTAGCGCGGCAAAGTCAGCGTTAAGTTGCTTGACCTTGATCAGTTCCTGCACATCAGCGAGATCGCGCAAACGATTCGGAGCGGTCATCCCGGAAGCCAGCTTCAGCTCAATCAGCTTTTCCAAACTCAGGATGCGCAGACCATCTATTTCAACAGAAGATTGAGTAGGATTGGGAAATGAGACCGGTTTGGGCTTGCCATCACCCGGATACTCACCCGTAAGAATCAGGTCAATCTCAACGCGCGTGGAGGTATCCCGAAAGCTCTTTCGGGCGCCGGGAAAAGCTGGCGCATATCCCAGTCCCAGGAGCTTCTCTTCGAGACGGTCGCGCCCCTCTTGGGTGAGCAGAAAATCTACATCGATTGTCTCGCGACGATAACCGTGTAGCATCATGGCCATTCCGCCGGCCAGCGCATAGTCGATGCCTGCTTCCGAAAGCCGGCGAGCAAACGCCCTCATCGTTTTTTGAATTGGCCCGTTGCCCATGAAGAATTCATCCGCTTTGCTGAGGAGCGAATCTATCGATAGACGCTCAATTTCCATGGCGGCATTATAGTTCAGTCAGTTCAGTTAGTTTAGTGTGCTGGTTGGGCAATGCTTACATTAGTGGCGCCACTCCGTAAGCCCGCCGCCGCGCTGATCAGGAGAGATAACGATCTCGTCTGGCTGAGCCCAAGCCCAGCGCTTTATTCCAAGTCCAGCGCTTTTAATAATGAAACCTTGAAACCAAACCCAAATTCAGGTGAACATCGATGCGTTTTTAGCGAATCGCCTGCAGCGTCGAAAGGTCGGCGTCGCTGCCGTGTGCTAACGCCCGTCATCTGACAATAGGTTGTTGCCCGATTGCGCAGTTGTCGCAAAGAGTCTTGAGTATCCTTGAACTGTCCATCTTCAGCATTCTCAGGCTCGTTGTCCGATTGCGCAGTTGTCGCAAAGCGTGTTGGGTAAAGACAACGGTCGTCGAGCAAACATCGATGACATTCTCCGTGCGCCACCGAGCAAACAATCGACTTCAGTGCGTTGCCGAAAGCGCCCCGCAGAGTAGTACCGAGGAACGGTGGGAGGATGGTATCTTCCCGCGCCCGAATAAGAAATTCATCACGGGTGAAAGGTAGAATGTCGAGTTGGTCTACCGTCAGTGTAATTCTCAACGACTCTATCTCCTGCAAACCCGGTGGAAAAGTTCCGGTGGGTAAGTTTCACCACCAATAGGACATTTCCAAGTTAAATCCAGCAGAACTATTGGTTTGTTGGCGTATATGAAAAGGAAATGTGTCGATTCACCGATTGATTGCATCCGCAGTGGATCCTTGTCGACAAAGCACTCATAACTTTCATCGGCTTTAGAATGCATAGCCGTAAGACTTCACATGAACTGATTGGGTTTCTTAGTAAACTTTTTTTGAAATTAAAGGCTCTCAACGATGGCTAATATTTTCTAAATAGGAGGGCGCCACACCTCATATCGGGGCTGTTGCGCGTAACATTCGTTCCAATCCATCCTCAAGACGCGTAAAACCATCAACGTTATCTTCGTATACAACACACCTGAGCCCTATCAAATCAAATGGAACTTCGTGGATGTTTTGAGTTAGGAGCACTACTCGCTTCCCCAATGTATGCGCAAGGCCGAGTTCATAAAATACGTTCGGATTACGGCCAGTAAGATCAGCAAGGATTACGCGAGCCTGGCATATGCCCTGCCAAATGTCCTCCATAATAACTGGCCCAACAAGTTCATCCGCCCTCTTTACTTGCAGTCCCAATTTTCTACAAACTTCTTGGATCCTCTTCCAAACGCGAGCAGACCAAGCTGATCCAAACGGCATTAGCACGAACACCAAGTCTTCTTGAATGGGAAACCCCCTACCTGAAAAAACCGGGTCGACCAGCATTGTTCGCGTGGTCGAAAGTCTAGTGGCGACGGCTTTAAAAAAGGCCATCGCAGTTTCGGCTAATTGAGGCAAGACTAGAAGACGTAAAGATTCGGGCGCAGGCTTTCGATAACGCTTAAGGTAGACATCGTAATCGAGGTAAATGATATCAACACTCCGACCGTCGATTTCCTTTAAAGCCACAACGGCCGTCGCGAGTTGAACTCCCATGGTTTTTTTGCCGCCGGTCATCTCGATTCCGATTCGTTTGTCCTCTGGAAATCGAGATATGGCCTTTTTCAAAGCTGCGAAAATGTCACTAGTATGTTCGTCGTCGTGCAGAAAAGACTCGTGATAAAACTTAGATAGTTGGATCCCGGTGATCTTTCGGATCACATCAAGCTGTGAAGCTGTCTCAGGGGTATGAAGTATAGCCAAGCTCTCTGGTTCGAGCAGTTTATACGCCAGCACGGTGGTCTCGGGTGTAAAACCAAGAAGACTAATCAGCCCTTCGTAGCGAGGAAGGTCGCCAGATCGCGCTTTAACCAGAGGTAAAATGGCGGGCACTATGCTGTCGAAATAATAGCTATTCGCGATGGAGTCATTGCCTTCATCAAGCAGCTTGGTCCATGTGTCAAAGCGAGCACTGTAGTCATCCGGTAGCAAACTCTGACTCACGGTATGGTCCCTCAGTTGAAGTCCGTAGCTCTACAATTAATTGACAAGTCGATATTTCAGGGCTAAATGAACATACTCTTTGTTTGTTTCAAAGCAAGACTGACCTTGAATCGAGATTTCTGAGCCGCGTGTTATTTCACCATGTCGGATTTAGCAACACCGCGGGTTTATAGGGCCACTCGGCATCGTCGGCGTAATGTTCATAAGTTTGAATCAGGCCGCAGGTATTCATTAATTGCCCGATCATCATTGCCAAACCTACTGGAACCGCCATGAACAGGTGAGTCCGACGAATTCCATCAAACTCGTTTCGCGCCCTAATGATTTCCTGGCGCACAAGATGGGCTATGTAAGCGGCCTCGCCTGGGGTATCTAATTCCCACCGCGTAATTCCTTCTTTCAGTTTTCGATGGAAAATTTCGCTAATCGCACGGAACTGGACGCCAAGGTAAGGCTCGCTGCGTATAAAATCGCGGGTAACGTCATGATTAACTGAAAGCAACACGGCCAAGTCTTTTCCATTGACGTTATGTGGTCTGAGTTCTGTCTTGAAATCCGACTGTTCTGTCTTGAAATCCGACTGTTGTCTGATGTTCCAAAGTTGATGAGGAGCGTTTTGCGGTCGCCACGAAATTTTCATGCCAGATAACTCAAGAAAGTTGATCCCCAAAGCAACGGCTCCCGGAAGAGATAACTGGCCGCTCGCCTCGACTGCACGACCATGCCCCTTTATTCTTATGGCGTCAACAATGTCTTTTAGCGCCGGTAGCAGGCAATTATCCCAAGAGCCCGGATGAGCAGTCCTCCCATCACGGAAGCGACTGCTCCAATCAATGGTTAAGGCTTTGCCGAGTTCAAACGCAGGCTCAACGAAAGAATTGATGTGGATAAGTAGCGGATCATCGGCTGAGAGATGTGGATAAAGCTTCTCAATGCGTTGATGCAGCACCAGCCGGGCAACCTTGGCAGCCTCCGCTTGATCAATTGGATCTTTCGTCACCTTAACAACATTGAAGGACCCCAAATCATCTGCCACTCGACCACGACCGAGAGCTCTAACATCGTTATAGTCGAGATGGCCAGCCGCGACAGGTATGGTAAAGAACGTGGCATCCTTTCGCGCTCTATTCAAAATTTCCGGCAACTCAACCTTTAGGATCATGGAAGAATCGGCAACGTCTGGTGTCAACCAAAGAATCCCGCTCGAGATTGAGGGATCGCGCAGTATCTTCCGGAGGTTTTCTTCGGTTTGGCCCATTCCCAGATTTGTCAAATCTCGCCAGGTTGGCACACCACGATCATGCAGCGCTTCCCGTAGTAGATCAATTTCGTTACCACGTGACCGACGATAACTGATGAATACCGAGCCCGTAGGGTCTGTCCCCCTGATTTCTCTGTTCATAACCTGGTTCCAAGTAGATCCTATATCCTGTTGTAGCTCATCGGGCGTTATCCTACTATCCGGACCCTCACTTCTTTGCGTCTCTTCGCTTTCCTCAGCAAGCAAAGCCTGGGCTTGGTCTTCGCTTAGTTCTTGGGTGAATGTTAGGAAATGAAGCCCGGTTTCGCCGGCCGCGACGATCGTTGCAGCTTCTATGGCGCAACTGTTCATAGCGCCGCTATCAAAGAAAGTCGCCAGACATTTACCGGAAGGCCATTCCCAAACCTTAATCGTGCCATCATCAGAAGCTGAAACTATTGATTTGTTGTCCGTACTAAACGCACAGTCATTGATACCGCTTAAGTGACCGATGACTGCCGCCGTTTCACTTGAAGCTGTGGTCTCCAAACCCTCAGCCGATGGGAGTCTTGCAACTATCTTTCGTTGGTCGATATCCCCTACGAAGACGGTCCCATCTGAGGAACCTGCAACGATCAATTTGCCGTCGTCACTGAAAGCGCAGCAGCTGAGCGTACTTGAAGGATCAGTGCGATCGAGAGTATATGCGAATTTACCTGTGTCAGCATGCCATACTTTGAGCGTTCCATCATCAGATGCTGAAAAAATCAGCGTGCCATCACGATTAAACACACAGTCATTGACGGCGCCAGAATGCCCTATCAATACCCTATGCTCTCCCGAAGTTTCATCGTGATCCTCTTCCCTTTCCACGGGAGAAATCATCTTGTAGCTTTCCGCGTTCCAAACTATGAGAGAGCGATCTGACGACCCAGAGACTATTCGGCTACCGTCAGGACTAAAGGCACAGGCATTTACCGACGCCGCATGTCCTTCTAGAGGTGGTGAAATCTCATCCGAAACAATGTTCCACACTCGAAGCGTCCGGTCCAATAGCGCCAAGACCACGAGACTTGCGTCATTATTGAAAGCGCAGTCGTTTATTCTTGCTGAATAAGGGCCGCTCGTATGCAGTATGTTTCCGGTTTGTGTGTCCCAGACCTTGACCGTATTGTCACTCAAGGCGCCAACGATGCGATGGCGTTTGGCATTATGTGAGCCACAAATAACAATTTGGGGCCCTTCAGCGAGAGCATCTTCTTGAGAAATAATCAGGTTCGAAGGGGAGTAGGGTTGAATCTCGATGTAAGGCGGCTTTATGGGTTTCGTGAGATTACGAATAAAGTCTGATTCTGGAAAGAGATTTTGAAGTCTGGCAAAGAGAGTTACTGCTATCTCGGATTTGCTCATCCGGTGTCTTTGAAACACACTACTGATCTTTAGAAACGCCTCATAGAGCTTTTTTGGAAATTGGTCATCAACGTCAGCGAACTTCGTTGCCTGAAACAACTCGTCGGTCAGCCAACGCATGGCGTGTTCGGTATGATCACCATTGCTCTCAATGTTCACTGCCAACATGCACTGCCGAATTCTCGTGATGAGATAATGGGACTCTCTAAGGGCGTTCGCTAATTCTTTTTCTTTACCTGCACCGATCATGTGAAAAGCCAAACGTTTCCAAAGATAGGGCTCCGTTTCGGGCACGGATAACCAGTCAAGGCTGGGATGAAGAGCCTCTAGCAGCTTGCTATGAAGTTCCTGAAGATGAAGATCGGACTGGCTCCAAATTAGATACTCGCTGATTCCATCATAGAGGCGAACTGATAAAGGATGTGCATCAGGTTCTCGCAAGATCGAAAGCCGACGGAATAAGAAGCATAACTTTTCGACTTCGGTCCGATTTAAATTACCAGTAAATCTCCAGTACTTCTCAATCGTGTCTGCTGGAATACTTTCCCGTTTAGGAAAAACTGCGAGTTCAGTGAGCCGCTCTTTATCCAGCGAATCAAGTCGCTCCAGAATTGCTTGGAGGTCAGCTGTGACTGCAGGGGTTTTGAAAAGCTCCTCCATGCCATTTGTTTCAAGCTCTTCGATCAAACTTTCGACTGCGTCTTTTGGTTGGTAACCCACGCTGACTCTCTCTGATAGAAAGCGACTGGCTTGGTTTAGAACCAACGGCCACCTGTCCAATCGGTCGACGATTTCTTGTAGCCTATTATCTTCGCGCTTGAGTTCTGTTAGATTCTTTTTATTTCGAATTCGCACCTTGAGTAGGCGTAGACCCTGGTCTAAATCCATTTCGCTGACCTTCACAATTCGATCCGGAGGAAAGCTTTCAGGCAGGGAACCATAATCGTTGGTTGTAACTACCCATACACAATTCTGATCACGACTGAAAATGCTGTTCAAGTGCTCGCTTGACCACGCATTGTCCAAAATTACTAAAGATCGTCCTACACTTTGGTTCACGTTAAGCAATTTGCGGACTGTTGAGATACCGTCGAACTTTTTTTCCTTGCCATTGGTAAACCTAATTTCTCCTCGGATTTTTCCAGTTTTCGACGAAGCTCCTCTAAGCACAATCCAAACAACCCCACCGGGAAATGCCTCCTTGATTTTTTCATCGTTAGAGACGCTGAGGGCCAAAGTAGTTTTGCCGTACCCACAGGCACCCCAAATAGCTGCGATATTTAAAGGCTGACTCCGTCCGCCATCAAGGAGTACTCTAAGCAACTTTCTTGATTCCACGGGACGACGTACGACGAACTGATTCGTTTCAGACAATGAGTTTTTTAAAGTTGACTGGAACTCTGCCTGGGGCTCAAAGGCTGGAAGCGGAAGTAATTCGCCAAGTATCGGTTTCGAATGTTTGGGCTGATTTGTAAGGTGCCTATAAAGGTCCTCATATCCTTGTTCTGAAGAAACGTCGTACCTGGTAACGGCCTTGAGTAGTGCGGGAATGTGCCTAACGTCCTCATCAGAGAAGATAACCGGTATGAACTTCGAATTGTTCGCTTCTTCCTCGTAAAGAGAGAGCGTGATAATTGCACCCTCCCACTTTACACCTTTGCCTTTTCTAGAACCTTCCTTGTTTCTAAATCTCTTATTGTATATTTCGGTGCAAATCACTAGCACGAATTCCGCCGCTTCAATCTCATCATACATCCAAGATGGCCATCCCTGCGGTGGCGAGTGTTCGTACTGATCAATATTGCAATCCACCCCCTCTTGTCTTAACCGATCAGATAAAGCCAACACCCGTCCCATGTGTTCAGACGACTCATGAGCGTAGCTTATAAAGACTCTAGGATTGACTGACTCCATCGGCTTAATTATTTAGTTGCTCACATTTAGATCAGTCTTTACTTAGAGTGAATTGTGAGAGCACATTAAGCAGTTGGGTAACCTTTACCGCTGTACCCGACTAAGGGCGTAATCAACGCGTTTCAAGAATGGGCAATCCCTCATCATTAACTAAATCGTCCAAAGCCAGCTTTGGCCCACCTTCTCGACCGGTGCGCTCATTAGCGAAAAACCACTCGAATGCTTTTCCTTCGGGATGTGGCGCAATAGTGCTGTTACGGAGTTGGCCTGGCTGTAACGCGCGGGGGTAATGGATCGGCTTGCCGTCGTTGAAGCCCTGGGCACTGCGTTTGAATGCGCTGATAAAGCTCACGCGATCAAAATCACCATTGCCGTATACACCATCAAGTTCAGATTTAAATTTAGCTACGCAATGATCGAGGTCCTCAGCAGAGTCATTGGCCTCGTCCAATGCTAAATATGACGCGCGCCAGTATCGACCACGGTGCAATTCACTCTTATTTAAATTCGCCGTTAGCCTGACGCTGCCGAAACCAAGCGGTTTGCCCCCTCCAAGCCGATGGAAACAATCCTCAGGAAGCGAAAGTAACCAGAGCAGCGCACCAAGTTCCACCTCCGACAAATTGGTTACTTCAACTTCGAACTCAAAATCCGTAAGCGGTCTCACCCAACCTTTGATGGAGCGGTTTTGATCGTCACGCTGCTCCGCGTCGTTTCCTGGTTTTAACTCGAAACCGGTTTTGTCTTGGTTTAGTTTGGCGCGCCCGAATTCAATTACCGGCTCGTGTGGGCGCCGGTATTCCTGAAAAAAACCACTATCCGCCCGTTGGGTTCGGTCCTCCACCGGATTGACCCAATAACTCTCCGGCAATTGAGCATGGTGTGGATAAACTTTGCGCGCTCGTAATCCCTTGTTCAGCAAGTACCCTGCTTGCTCTTTGAAAGTCCCGCTTGGTTGAGCTTCGCCTTGCTTCGATTGAGCAACGTAGAAACGCGCTTGCTGTGGTTTAGGCTGTCCCAGGATCGCGAGCGGTAGCCCGCCGTCTTCGAATGACTTAACTGGAGTCTCAGAGACGCACTTAACCGGTCCAATTCGAACATTGCCTCGATAGGCCCCGGCGCCCTTCTGGTTGACCCAGCCGAAGACACGCTCCGCCGGGGACAGGTGATCGATGGCCGGCGCTGGTTTCAGTGATTCAGGCAACAAGTCGGCGGGGCTGGCTGAATACAAGCGGCGCGAGATCGTGACGGGAATCAACGCGGCAATCTGATTGGCGCTGTTAGCGACGAATTCAACGTAACAGAGCGTCCCTTCGCGCAACTCCAGCTCACTCTTGTCATAGATATGACGAGACCAGCCGGTCTTACCGGGTTCGTCGCCGAGGTATTCATCTGGACGTTCGTTTCTTTTGCGGCGCAATTCCAAGTCGCGGACATGAGTGTCCTGATAATTCTGAATCAACTCGCGCCAGAGATTACGGTGTCTTTCGTCAATAGGAATAACTGGATCATTCGACCCCTCGAGGAAGACACGCTCATAACGCTTCTTGCTGATGTTTGGGCCAGTGACACAGGCCCATCCCTTGGTCCAAACGCCAGTCGGGGATTGTTCGTCCGGTCGCCTCTCGATCTTCATTACCCGACCCCGGTCGAGTTGTACCCAAACGGGCGCCCCATGTACCGGCAGTGTGCCATCTGGATAAGTTGACGCCGCGCCTTTACTGATTTCGCCTTTGTCTTTTTGTCTGCTGTGCTCCTCGTAACGTGGCAGCTTACCTGCATAGCCGATTAGGCCGGCCTTCATCACTCGCAGAACATCCCGGCCATAGCGCTTTTCAACTCGCGCGGGGATCGGACCGATTTTGGCAGCCATGCGATAGGCCAGTCGGTCATGATGTTTTTCAAAGACCGCAAAACGCGAATTGGTGATCGCTTCGAATGCGGAACGTAGCATGCCCTTGATCGAAGTAGGCGGTAAATAAGGTTTGCCATCAACTCCAATCCGAACCGGAAAGATTTTGTGGTCACGCTTGATATCGTTCTCATAAAGCTCGGACTTGGCTGCGTCCACGATCAGTAATGGCGTTACAGTAGTTAGCTTGACAGCAATGCGGCCGCTCCACAGATCATCGTGGTATCGGTCGTGGCCTGCCGGTGGATGATCGCCCAGTTCCGGATGACTGATGTCCCGAGGAGGCGCAGGTACGAAGTTGTAGGGATTGTGAAAATCGCCGGGCAGTGAAACCTTTGCAGGTTGGCGATCAAATGGAGGCCGCCGGGAAGATTGATCGCGCCCACGTTCGTAATCAGGCCTTCGTCCACCGCCGGGCGGTCGGCCGTACGATTGCGAACGTCCTCCACGGGGCATCGAACTTGGCGGCGACTGCGGCTGCCATTCGGCGCCCACTTCACGAACCCTGGCCGGTTGCCCCTTTTCGAGTTCGTATTCGATCTCCAGACCCTCGTGCTTCTGCGCATCGAGAGGGTAAAGGGTGCGCGTTAAGGCTTGAGCGGGAACCTGCATCTCTCTGCCATCTTCACGCACCAACAACCAGGTCTTTTTGTTAGCCGCCAGTTTGAGTTTGCCCTTCATTGCAATATCTCTCCATCTAGTTCTGTTTGTTTCACCACGGAGTCACGGAGATCACGGAGGATCCAGTGCGCTGCGCGAGCCAAAGATCAGGTGCTATAAACATGCGGCCCCTACGGGGTTAAGCCCAGGTATTGCTCTCTGAGTGACACGAGAAAGAATTTCGGGTTTCGTGTGGGCCTGCACTCCGTCAGGAGTTCGATATTTATAGAACTGGCCCAACGCCAAGTCCTTACGCCGTTCGGAGGAGCGGAACGAAGCTTGAACGATTTGACGCACTTGAGTTCCGCTCCTCCGAACGGCGGTTACTATTTAAAGACTCCGGTGCTATAAACATCCGACCCCTACGGGGTTAAACCCAGGTATTGCTTCTCTGAATGACACGAGAAAGAATTTCGTGTTTCGTGTGGCCCTGCACTCCGTCAGTAGTCCGATATTTATAGAACTGACCGACCGCCAAGTTCCTTACGCCGTTCGGAGGAGCGGAACGAAGCTTGCACGATTTAACGCACTTGAGTTCCGCTCCTCGTGCGATGCGGGACCCACCCGCTACCGCGCGCTGGTACTGACTCCGTGACACGACATTGAGTGAACGGCGATTATTATTTAAAGGCTCAGGCGCTATAAACATGCGACCCCTAACGGGGTTAAGCCCAGGTATTGCTCTTGGGGAGGGTCGGCCACGGAGTGCCGACCCTACATTTAATCCACTCGTTCAGCCAGCACCCCTAACTCGATCTCACCGGCCTTGCCCATTCGACTTAGTTCTTGCTCATCGACAAGCTTCATCAACCGCTCGTCCACAACAGAGACATTGCCGTGCTCGTCGTCGTCAGGTACGGCAAGGTACTCGCGCGCGATTAAATAGATTCTCTCGTTCGGCACCGAAACTGTTGGTCGTTTAGGATCGAGCGGGTAAGGCACATCCATCGTCCCAATCCGTGCAGTCGCCAACCGGCTCCACCCGGGAAGCAATTCGTTTGGCTTTGCAGCAGCGCCCTCGCCCCAAAGCAAAAAAGGATGATCATAGGACTCAGCATCGGGGAACGTTCCCGCTGCGACGGCGAGGTAGCCAGAAACATCTTCCTCTGCAATCAAGGCCGCACGGCCTTTGTTTGGCCATTGCTTGAGCCATCGCAGTTCCGCCTGTGCATTGAAAATCCGGGCTTCAAAAATTGCCTCCCGATCGTAACGATCTTGTTCATGCGGCGAGACAGTCAGCTCGACCGAGCCATTCTTCAGGTCCACCTGCGCGAAGCCGCACCAGTCGGGCGTGTAGAGCAACGCAGTGGAGGGAGTCTTGAGCAGCAGGTCTTTACATTGCTTGATAGCTGCGAGCAAGTCGATGCCGTCAGTCGCTCTTCCGTACAGCGCCATTGCTTCTTGCCTCCCCTTCTTTACTAACCCAGTCGCTCCACTCCGACTCAAGAGTCTGCTTCAATTCATTGCTCCAGCCACCAAGTTTGCCGTCGACGATGCTCACGTCTTTCAAATCATTCAAAGCATTTAGTTCATCATTGAGATTCACCGGTGCAATACGAACGCCCGTCACTTCCAGCGCACCCATGCCGCGATTAGCGCCAAAGCCCAACCGGATGCGGCCATTAACCAGATCGCGCAAAGTCAGTAACAAGCACATCAATGCAGGAAGCCGATCCTCATTGCGCAGCCGCTTTAGATCGAGGGTCAACTGAATCGGTTCCCACACCACGCCGTGAGGCTCGAGCACGGTATAGAGAAAGCCATCCGCTGCGCCCCCGGTCCAGCGATCGATAGCCACGTGAAAAGCCTGTTGCATCTGTGATAGTCCGGCGTTGTCAAGGGCTCGCAGCAGCGGCGATGGCAAACCTTCTTTGATCTGAATATCGTCGGTCTCAGGAGCGGTCTCGATCGCCTCCCAGTGCTGTGGTGTAAAGCGAGGAATGGCGTAGCAATCTTCGACCGTGAGCGCGCCCAAACCCAGCTCTGGTGGATCATCTATATCGTTTTTTTGTTGCTCCGCTCCAGGGGGTTTACCGTTCCGAGAGCGTTCAGATTCAGCCGTGAGATGGTCGTCTTTCTTCCCTGCCCGTCCAAACAAACCGCCAATGAGTCGCAGCCCCGGCGTTTCTTCCTGATCATTATTCTGGGTCGCGTCTCTCATCTCGATCTGACGCATGAAATCCTTTCTCGGCGATTCCAGGGGTGGAGCGGTAATGCCACAAACCGTGCGCACGATGCGTTCGGCCTGACTACGCAGCGCGCCTTTGATTGAACTGCCCGGCAGCACAAAGGTCAGATCGCCGGCTTTCGCGCTGACCAAAGGCAACATGTCCACAACAACGCCATCGCGTTCAGCTTTGACCATCAACGGCCCGCGCGGCGCCCAATCAATGGTGATGTCGATGGTGGGGAGCTTGGGCAAATTGGCTGCATCGTTCACATCGACTGGCTGGCTCTGACCTCGCAAGGCGGCGAGCATGCCATCAAAGCTAAGCAACTCTTGCTCAACAACCTCGAGCTCTTTGAGCATGACCTTCCCCAAACCGCGCGTTTTGGCGGCGCCAAAACGAATCGCGCCGCTTTGCAGGGCTTGAAGCGCGGCCAAGAGTTGGTCGCGCGTTGCGTCATTGCTGGTTGGCAGTTCGACGGTCATCTCCAGATTGATCTCAGTGCCGCTCGGCAACACGGCCCGGTTGTATTTGATATTTTCAGCGGCCCCGCCTAAGACTCGGTCGATCCCTACTCCTTCGCGTATTTCGACAAGAGCACCTGGCGGCAGCTTTACCTCGCCGTTCTCGACGATCACGAAGCTGGCATGGCCATCGGGCTGGCGTTTGGTCTCGTCTTGATCTTGAAAGCCCCAGGCGCCATTAATTTGACTTTCCCCAAGCCGTCTCCGTAGCCACGCGCGAATCGCACCGGCGAGGCTGGTGCCGGGCACATACCATTGCCCATTGCCGTTGCGTGCGAGCGCCAGATCGACGTCCGCATTGTCGTCGGCTCCTCCAACATGCAGCGGCCCGAGGGCAACCAGACTCCCGGTAATCTTCAGTCGTGAAGTTATGCGTCTAGCCATTGCATCACACTCCTTCGAGGTCGCGCTTTTGCGCCCTGACACACGCGTCAACCAGAGTTCGCACAGCTTCGGGCCAAAGTTCAGCCTTAAGCTCTTCTTGGCCGCCTTCGGTCAACACGAAGTTTGTGAAATCGAGCTTGAGCAATTGCCAGACGCGGCCCGACTGGGTAATCAACTCTTCAACATAGGCGAGAGAGTCGAGTGGCCATTCATTTGCTCGGTTCGGAGTCGCCGCCAGATGATTAAGCCAACTAACTATGCGAGGAATATCGGTCGAACTCTGCAAGCGACTCACGATGGAACGCAGCGCGCCGAGCTGGGTCATTCGTGGTTTACTCTGTTGGCCTATGATTTCGATCCCCAGAGCACGCTTGCGATTGTCTCGATCGGCTGCGAAGCCAAGCACAATTCGGCGCAACTCGTTGCGCAGAGCTTCCCGCTCAATTAGCCGCGCATAACTAAACGAGCCGTCTCTGGGAACCAGAAAAATCGCCTCATGCTTTTCTTCCGTCAGTGGTTTGCCGCCGCTTAGTCCTTCCAACTTTGAAATCAGCAGCGAATCGTTGAAACAAAGCTGACCATAACCCTCGGCGCGGCGTTCGCCCAGACCACTGGCTTCGATCTCCCGCAAACGCGCGAGATTGATTTCTCCGTTTACTTCAAAGACAGCGCAGGTGCCCGCCTGTAGACCGGCGAGTGAAGCGCGGGGCCGGCGCCAGGCTACTTGCCACGAGTCAGTGCGACGCTGACGTGGAAATGATGACGGCAGACCGCCGGCGTTACGAGATTGTCGTAAAGTGAGCGTGATTTCTTCTGAACCAGCAGCAATGCCGTCGTTGAGCTTTTTTGCGAGCGCTGCTCCCAGGTATTTAACCGACGCCACTGGCCGCAAGCGCTCGTCGCGCAACAAAAGGTCTGAGAGCAACCATACCGTCAACTCATTTTTGATCGGTCGGGGTAAAGAAAACTGCTCTGGTTGGCCGACGACGCGCAACTCGACCACGCCATAGTCATCCTTATTGGCTCGGCCGAGCGTTAACCGGCCTTCCAGCTTGCTGAACCATGCGGGATCTAACTGAGAAAGAGCGTCTGCGAGCGTCTGACGAAGCCGCAGCTCCGCGCGAAGAACGGCGCCGGCGGGAATAGCTTGATAGGTGTAAACGCCGCCAACTGCTACGGTGGGTCTTTGCTCGTCGTCATAGATTACGTTGTGTGTTTCGACTTTCGGATCGATCTTTTGGAAAAAAGGTAGTCTGCCAGGATTTGCTGTAGAGCCGACATATCCTTCGCGATGGTTTTTTAGTTGTGTCTGGGGACCTTTTTCCTCAAATAGATTGAAAACTTCTTTACCGTCCTGAAGACCGCGTCCGGTCTTTGGGTGCGCAAGGCTGAAGGGAACCGCTCTGCCCCTCTCGTTCTCGATCTCGATGGTTGCATTTGTAACCAGCAAATCCCCTTGAGCTATAGCCGCCTGAGTGTGAACGCCTTTCAGCTTCTTTGTTACATGCGGCAGGAGGTAAGTCCCGGGAATGTAATCGAGGGTCTTGATTAAGTTGCCAATCGTTCCAGCCGAAACTATGACCGGCAAGGTAGTTGACAACCTCAGCCTGAGACGCAGCCAATCGCCTGAAGCTGCGGCGACGTCATCGGTAAGAACTATAAGTTCTGAGTTGGTATCCTCCGGGGGGGCATGTGGCGGCCTCTGAGTTGAGATCCAATCAAGCCAGGGTTCGCTCTCGTCCTGGCCGGCGACAGTTAAATGACAGCGGCCAGCGCCGCGCCGCCGGTTACCACCGAGCCGTTCGACTAACCGGGAACCTGCAATCAATAACGCCGAGGCAACCCGACGGTCGCGTTCATTGAGGTCACTTCTAAATTCGCATCTGGCCGTAACGGTGATTCCCGCACGCGCCATCTCTTCAAAGCGTAAGAAATCTGTACGGGTGCTGCCGGTGCGAGGATCAATCGCGATTCCGGGTTTGACGAAGGTAATTGCTTCCCGCGCTACGTGTTTGCTCTTAAGCGCCTGCCGTAAATCGAGCGGGAGATGAGCAGAGCGCACCGAAAGTAATGCCTGGCGTGGCGGACGCCATTCCTCCCTCTCCGCAGCAGTTGCGGGTTGATCTCCGAAGAGATAGTTGACCCATTGATTCCAGACGCCGTGCTGATCGTCGTTATCTAATCCCAAAGCGACTCGCTCACAGGCGTCGCGCCAGATGCCAGTTAACGTCTTGGCTGGAACGTAGGGCAGGCCTTGGGCATCGCGGCGCACCAGGCTATCAATATTGCCTGGCTGGCCAGCGCCACTGCCCACGTGCCAATCGGAAACCATCTTCAAGGTGAGATCGAATGATGTGCCGAGCGGCTGAGGCTCGTTACTCGGCGGACCCGGATCTTCGCTCATCGCTTATCCTCCGTAATTGTATTTCCGTTGTCCTGGCCGTCGTCGGGCCAAAAGTTGGCTGCATCAAGTGCGTCAAGCAAGCCGGTGCGAAAGACATATTTTTCCGTTCCATCTACATTGGGCGCTTTTTCGGAGAAGAACAATGACTTGCCAGTCTCTACGTTCGGCTCATCAAACTCTGTGATCCCCTGCCTAAAGTATCGCTGTCTAACCAACTGATAGCGCGCGTCGGCGCTGGATTTGCCGAGAAACAATCCACCACGCAGGTCGTGTAACTGGCTGTTGGGCAGAAGGCGCCTTCCATCCTCATCTTTTCTGAGAATGGCGTTGACTCTCGCTACCAGTCTTTGCCAGGAATGCGGTTTCATTTCCGAGTCGTCAATCGGGCCAACTACATAAGGCCGCGTGTAGAGCCAAGTCGTTTTGCCTTCATCCACTTGCAACCTTTGGCGGATGAGATCGAGGTCGCTCCCGCTGGCGTCGTAGAGCACGTGAAAATCAAGCGCGGAACGCCGGGTGGTCTTAGCCGAACTTCTTAACTGTTCAGACAATTTATAAGCAGCGGAAAAAGGATAATGCGGTTTAACGATCGCGACGCCCGCGGATGCCGTCAATCTGGGTTTTGCGATGTGTCTGGCGGCGTTGGCGATCTGCGGGACGACATCTTTTAGGCCCATCGGCAGATCTGGCAGAGAGGTCAGGCGCTCAAACTCCACGAGAAAATCGTGCGTGAACTGAAGCGCCGCCTGACCGTCGCAGATAACCGTGAGGTCATCGCCACCAAGAACGATTGGCAAAATTGGCAGTACGCCGACACGGTCCTTCATGCGCCGCAAGCTTCGCAGTTGGTCTTTTCGAGATAGCAGTTTTTTCAACGCGGTGACAAAAGCGCTTTCCGTGCAGAGATCGAGGGCGATAGAGAACTTTCGGTATTGGGTGATGAAATATCGATTGGCGGCTCCAACGTTTTTGCACTGTTCACGGCAGCCCGAGATTTGCCAAAATTGCTGAAAGATTTGCCCGATGCGGTTTCCGTCCGCGTGCACGACGGCCAGCCAGTCGCAGTACATATCAAGTTTGTCGATACTCGTTTCGAAACTCCCGTCAATGCCGTAACGTTTCAGGAGCGTGCGCATGCGGCGGTTATACGACTGGACATTGTTTCTCTTGGTGAGACTGAGTCTGGAACGGGCTTCTGCCGGCTCTCCATTAGATTTTTCATTTTCCCACTCTGCGGCGGGTAATCGACTCGTAGCGCAATCCCTTACCACGGGTAAGCGCAAGAAACGCATCGCGATCCCCGGGCGGTGATCTCGTATTCGTTCGATCTCCCTGTGAACGTTCTCAACAACAGTTCCTAACTCATCCTCGTCCAGATTGAATTCTGGACTGATGACGCCGCATACATCTACGCCCGGGGCCTGCTTCAGTGCCTTGGTTGTGACGGCGCGGATGATCTGCCTTCCGGTCTCGAGGTCTTCGACTAGCAGCATCGCCTTGCCAGAGGTGGCGACGATGACTTCAACCGGTCTATCCTTCCCGATTGGCGGCTGGTCTAGCAGCTTCTGCCGGAGCTCCGCCGCGTCTTCATGCCACATGTCAGCCAAACTCTCATCCGCTTCCAGGGTCCACTGCGTGGTAACCCGATAGGTGAGTTCCGAAGCCCCAACATTTTCCCGCAGTTTGTTGGTGGCGAAGATATAGTGCTGATTTCCCGAAGTCTCAATCAGAACAACATGCATGCAATCCTCCAAAGACTAATGTTTGAATCAGGGATCCGTTACTTTCTCGTCGGATTTTCTGAGCGCTTTTGGAAGTCAATTCGTTAGAAGACGCCCACCAAAAGATCGGAGAGAAACCGCAACTCGGATCACCATCCGGGAGCCTAACCGAGGATGGTAGATTGTAGGTTAACGGTCTCAAGTCCAAAGTAAGTATCTCTTGCCGCCTTGATCTTGTTTTGTATTCAGCACATACAGACCGACAAACCACGGGCGGATGGTTGAAATAAGAACCGACCTCTGCGCATATGAAGATGGCGCCCCAATGAAGAATCAATGCTCCTTGGACAAGCGTGACACCGTCGCAACGAAGTTGCTATTTCGAAAACTCAATTTGTAGCCAGCGTGGCATGCATCGGGCAGAAAGACGATCGTCGTGCGATCCGATTCTATGAAGATTGGGTGCTGATCAAAGCCCGTGTCAAAGCGTAGCAGACCTTCACCAATTTGGGATTTTGCTTCCCACCAGGAAGCCGTCGAGGATTGCAGATCTCGCGAGGGGAGAGATCCGTCCAAAAAGGTCAGGCAGTGGAAAACGCGCTGAGATTATTAACAGCCACCTTGGAATGTCAAGCTGAAAAACAACCGAACACCTAGGGTCGAAGAGGGCAGGCCCCAGCAGGAGTTCCTTCCAGTTTTGAGGGCTAACTCTTCGTAATCTTGTCCGCCATTGAGGAGGCGTAGTTTCTGGCTTCGCGCGTTTCATCCTTGAACCGCGTTGCGATCTGCCGAGCGTTTTGAGACAGAGAGATAAAGGAATGGTGCCGAGGGCGGGAGTCGACCCCGCACGTCTTTCGGACAACAGATTCTAAGTCTCGAAGGCGCTGGGTTTGAAGGTCAACTATTCGGCAATTTCTCAGTGCGAACGTGGAACGCGAGAGCCTACGTTGCCGATTATTGTGAGGTAAGCTGAACTGATCGGGGTCTCAACAGATTACATAAACAAAGATAAGTTAGACTTGTTAAAGTGATCGCCAACAGCAATGTGCGTGCGCATGACGGGCTCTCTCACGCCGTAGGTTTCTACGCCGAAACGATTTATTGCCGCAGAATCTTATCCATCGCTTTTCCTTTTGCGAGCTCATCAATCAGCTTGTCCAAATAGCGTATTTTTTGCATCAGTGGATCTTCGATTTCTTCTACGCGCACACCGCACACTACGCCCTTGATAAGCGCGCTATTTGGATGAATGCCTGGCGATTGAGCAAAAAAGGTTTCCAAATCGTTTTCTTTTTCGATTTGCCGCTGTAATCCTCCTGCTCGGAGATCTTACAGAACCGCTCCTCAGCCAAACTGAAGTTTGGGTAGCCTGGCAGAAGAAGCTCATTGGCGCCGCGGTAGTGTTCCACGGCTTCGCAACAACACTCGTGTCAGTCGTAGCAGATGACAGCGAAAGTGGGCTGGCATTGATGCAAGAATTGCGGCCAGCATTGAAGTCCCCTTGCCTTTTAGTAGCAAATCTTGAGGAGCCATTGTTGTCGTGCTTTGCACAAGGAACAGTTGACGAGGACTTATGGTTAATCCGTGAAACGAGTTTGATAGGAAGCAATCTTCCCACCTGCGCGGTTCGGTCTCCGTCGGAGATAGCTGCTTTTTATTACAAATGTGGCATGCATTTCTGGACTCCGGCAATGGTCGATTTTGGACATTACTTCGGAATCCGGAAACCCGACGCCACGCTGGCCTCAATCGCGGGAGTGAATTTTGTTCTTAGTGAACCGCGGTATGCGCAAATCGGAAATGTTGCTACGGATACTGAGTGGCGGAACAAAGGGTTTGCAACTTCCTGCGTGAGAGCAGTGATTGACAGCTTGCATAGAGCTGGTGTTAGCCGTTGTGGTCTCTTTGTTAACGCTGATCGTTTTGACCTTGTACGCCTCTATGAGAGGATGGGTTTTCAGCCGGCTGGAAGGTTTCGCTTTGTTTCAATGTTGTGATCCAATTCAAACGGAAGGCTAGTTGTCAACCTTCGTTTACGACTCAACCGCCGCTGATCTCCTCTTCGAAGTCATCAATCGCCCGTTACGAACGCGGGTCCCTCATCAACTATTAATCGCGCCTTCAAAGACTGGAACGCTGTCTTCCCCAATGCTGCTTGTATCGCCTGATCGACCGCCTCACCCACCATGTCGATCTCCCATGTCGATCTCCCATGTCGATCTCTTAGTCATCAAGGGGCAAAGCTATCGCCTCCGCGAAAGCGAGTTGGAGACTGCCGCCCGTAAATCCCACTCCGACCTCACTACGAAAAAGGCCAGCTTCAATAAGACCTAGCCAAACCGCAAAGGACTTCTCTCGTGCGCAACCACAGGGCTCCGTTGTTCAGAGCGGTGAGGAGCCGTTCCGCAAAAGCTTCGGCCGTTGCCGAATCGAAATCAGGTAGCCCGCCTGGTGTTGACATATTCCCTCCTTGATTTGGCTCCATCAGGAATCCGGGGAATCCTAATGATATATTGCCTATTTTCGTGTAAATTCGTGGAAGCCAACGCACTCAACCAAGAGGAACTACAATGAAAAAGCGATTCTTAATTCTATTCGCCGTTTGTCTGTCAGCCTGGCTCATGACCGACGAGGCTTCAGCCCAAACCTATAACCGCGTCTCCGAAAAAACCATAAAGCTGGTCAAAAGGAAAAAGCTAATCCTAAAGGGCGTCGTGCGTGACGGGGACGAAGTTCTCTACCGGTTCAGAGCGCGTGCCGGACAGAGAATAACCGTCAGAATCATTGGCAGAGACGCTGATTTTTCCGTTCACTTGAATCACGGTTTGGATGCCGAACTGGTAGCCCAGGACACAAAATCGTGGTCTAGCACAATGCCGCCTGAGTTTAACGGCCATTGCGAAATTGGAGTTCATTCAACTTACAAATTAGCCGATTACCGCCTGGAAATTTTGCTGCATTGAAGGATGCGAGTATCCGAACATGACGAAAAGCTTTTGGCAATCCGTGCTTGCCGTGGTGGCCGCCGGCAGCTTCCTCGGCGGTGAAGCGCACGCCGACACATTTGAGTTCCTAACCTACACGCCGCCGAGCGGTTGGGTGAATCAACCGCTGCGGGAAGGAATCGCATACCGGCGCCCCAGCGGAATCGGACTCATCACTTTTTACCCAAGCCACGCATCGAGCGGCTCGGCCCCAGACGAGTTTGTAAAAATGTGGCGGGCGCGAGTCGAACCAACCCTGCCTGGGCCGGCGCCCCAATCCGCAAATTCAACGCGATGGCGACCACGTGGCGGCCGTGGGTGCTCAGCGGGTCGACGCCCTGGGCGCCATAACGACGATCTCACTCGTCGTCATCACGGGAAGAGGCCGCACTATAGGTGTGTTGGTGATGGCGGCTAGAGACGATGTGCCCGTCTGTTCCACAGTCTCCGTCCACGCGGCTGGAGTTCAGACGGCCGGAAAGCTTTGTCCCGCGAGCTGCAGGGAACGTGGCGTGACAGCCAGCGCCTCGGCATTGCCCAGTACCAGTTCATGGCCAATGGCCGGTACGAGTTTGGTATTGGAACTGTCACGACGATGGGGTTCCTTGAGCGGACATCATCGAGCGTTTCGGACGGGCGTTGGGAACTTCGTGGCGGGGAACTTCGCATCTTCCCGGATCGTAGCGAACGTGGTGTTTCGAAGTATCGCATCCGCATCTACGATGAGTTCGTCCTTGGCCGGTGGACACGCTCGATGTCGCTGCTCGACGAGGGTGCGAACCCTGCTTTAGAAGTGCAATATATGCGAGTCGAGGATCAGTGTTGACACGGTACGCCGTTGTTCTTGTTCATTTAGTGGATCGTCTGCAATTCTTTTGGAGATAAAACGCCGCGCTCAGGACGACGCCCACTAAAGGGAGCCAGTACGATGACGCAACCTACTATCAATCGATACGGTTTTTCAGCGGAGAAACACACCTCCCAGCATCGCGACAAACGCTGAAACTACCGCTAAGAGGAGCAATACCCCAATGCATGTCCTAGCCTCGATGGATAAGCTGCTACTTACCTTTATCGAGGAATCGGATGAAGAAAAGGCTGACCTCTCCCTAACACGCCTGATTGATGAGCATGCGGCGCCGATCGTTAGAGAGATTTTAGGCACTTCCTTGCGGATTCATTTCGACCTGTCTGGCGCCGGCTCATCGAACCAGGACGCCGGCGATTTATTCAACGATATCATCGTCAACCTCATCTCGCGTTTACGTCAAATTAAACACAACCCCGCGCAAGCCGGCATCGCAGACTTTCGCGCCTACGTGGCCAGCACGGCCTATAATGCGTGCAATCTTTATTTGCGGCAGAAATTCCCGCGGCGGTCACGTCTTAAAAACCGGTTGCGCTACCTGTTGTCCCACGACAGTAATTTCGCGTTATGGTCCACCGACACCTCCGGATTGCTTTGCGGATTGGCGCAATTGCGAGAGCAAACCAGGTGCGCCCCAGCCAGGCTTCTGGAAAAGATCCGGCAAGACACCGGGGAGTGGATCCAAGAGGTTGGTCTAAAAAGCGCAGGCTGCGCCCGCGGAGAACTCACCAGTCTTTTAACAGTTGTCTTTCAGTGGTGCAAAAGTCCTATTAAATTGGATGATTTAGTGAACGTGGTGGCAGACATCTGCCGGGTGAAAGACCTGCCCGACGAACCTCTCGAAACATTGATGAATGTAGCGGGGACTGTTCCTGGTTTCGACACAATACTCGAACTCCAACGTAACCTGGGAATACTTTGGCTTGAGATTTGTCAATTACCACCTCGCCAACGCGTTGCGCTGCTGCTCAATTTTAGAGACTCGCAGGGTCAGGAGTTGATAAGCCTCCTCCCATACACCCGTGCAGCGACGATTGAAGAGATTGCGGCGGCTTTGGAATTCCCGCTCGTCGAGTTCCTCAGATTATGGAACAATCTGCCGTTAGAGGATCTGGCAATTGCTGAACTGCTCGGCGCCACGCGGCAGCAGGTGATCAACTTGCGGAAGTGCGCGCGAGAACGCCTGGAACGGCGAATGAGCACGGTAATGGCAAAATATTATGCCGGCAAGTAATATCCTGCGGTTTCTCAGTCTCTAACCAAGAGAGAAGCGATAGAAGCTGCCTGGCTAAATTAAAGACAACGATGATGGCGGGACATCTTTCACAAATTCAACTGGTCGGCTACGGGGCCAGGACTTTGAACTCCGAGGAATTGCTCGCGGTCGATCGCCACCTGGCGTCGTGCAATACCTGCCACGACAGGCTGACGCGGATGGTATCCAAAATCTCCGACCGCTCGTACGATCTCTCGATCCAGGAGCCTTTTCATCTTGACTACGATCAACACCTGGCCCCATACGTTGACGGCACAGCGAACGAGATTGATCGGGAGATCATTGAAAGCCACATCGCGCTATGCTCCCAATGCGCCGAAGACATACGAGATCTTCAGGAGTTTAGGCAACAGCCTCTGCTACCGGCACTGCAAACTGAGCATGGTGTGAAAGTTTCGCGCTGGCCGCGGTTGATGGACCAATGGCAATGGCCTCAACTATGGAATCCGCAACTGACTGCGGCGCTGGTCATTGCGGTCTTTATGCTCGGGATAAGCGCGGCAATCTTGCTGTGGACCAGGAACCGTACGCAGCCAGTCCAGCAGGCAGGAACTGCGTCGCCGCCTGGAGTTGATAACAAGGAACCGACGTCTCCTGGACCATCTCCCGGCCAGCTCGCTGTCCAGCCTTCGCCCGACCAGCGAGACGATCAATCAGGACAGCCAAAGTCACAACGCGACGAGCCGCTGATTGCGCTCAACGACGGTGGACAGCAGGTTACTCTGGACGAACATGGTCATTTGACAGGGCTTAAATCGCTGCCTCCCGACTTAAGAAAAACCGTAGAGAACGTGCTGGCGGCTCGCAAGTTCAACCGCTCGCCCGCTTTGGGAAACCTGTCGGAGAGCACCGGGAGACTGCGAGGTTGGTCTGAAAAACAAGACGCGATCGCGCCGTTGGAGCCGGCTGGAGTTGTGATCGAGAGCGACCGGCCCACTTTTCGCTGGCGCGCGCTTGAAGGCGCCAGCGAATATGTTGTGACTGTGCATGACTCTCAACTTCGCGCCGTCGAAAGTAGTGGACCACTGGCGGGCACTGAGTGGTCCATACTGAGGCCACTGGAGCGGGGAGTAACCTACTCATGGCAGATTCGCGCGGTGACAGACGGCAAGACAGTAATCTCGCCGAAGCCTCCAGCCCCCGAGGCACGTTTTAGAGTTCTGGATCAGAAGGCGTTCGCGGCAATTGAAAATGCGAAACGAGTTCAAAGAAATTCCCACCTTGCGATGGGAGTCTTGTATTGGAAACACGGACTGATGGACGCTGCGGAGCGTGAATTTGAAGCTTTGGTGCGCGCAAATCCCGGCTCAAATGTCGCCGCGGAGTTGCTGGGCAGTTTGCGATCTCTTCGCCGCCAGTAAAGGTCCGATCGCAGAGAGCAGCGTGCGCAGAGGGTTACGCGGAGACTCGAGCATTGTTGTGGAGGTCGCGCACAAAAAAGTCGAAGGTCCCTACCAACCGTCCCCGACCATAACGAATCCTGCCCAGTAGAATGGATGTCTGTAGCGCTCGCTGCGCAACAAGCCCAATGCTGCCTGGCGTAACGACTCGGCCTTGGTTTCTCTTGCTCTCAGATATGAGCGCTGAGCAGTCAGGCGGCGATGGAAGTCAATCATTAAACTCGTCGTGCTTGCCGAATCCACTTTCCACTGGCTCGCCACAGTCGTCGGCACGCCCGCAACGAAGAACGCCCACGACATACCGATGACGCCTTCGCCGGCGCCAACCCATCCACGCGCCATCTGGCATGCGGACAGCACGGCCAACTCCGCACTTAGATCCAGGTTGATAATCTCTCGCGCTTCCAGCAGACCGTCCTCCTGCGATTCTCCTGCACCCCGTGAAAGCGTCAGGTGCGAGTACATTGGATTCCGACCGTCTAACAGCCCATGCGTGGCGAAATGAAGAACTTCGTACTTCGGAGCCTCGGCCTTTACCCTCCCTTCACGCGCGTCAGCGCCGATGATTATGCGGCTATTGGCAGCGCCATACAGTCGGGCAAGCGTTTTGACTTCGTCTTCAGCTTCAGGCAGCGGATCAAGCCGCTCTCCTGTGCCAACGCTATTAATCGTTTCTCCTTCACCAGGTAGCTGGGGATTAGCAAGGGCGAAAAGAGTCTTGGCAGAAGCTGTTGCCCGCCGGTGAGAAACTCTTACTGATCCAACTGCTCCGCTTGGCGTCGCGGGAACGCGTTTCTTCATAATCTCGCGCAGCACGCTCAACGAAGGCGCGTAGAACAGGGTGAAATCTTCGATCAGGTGGGCGCCGGTTCTGGGCTGCAATGCTTGAAATGGTAATTCCCACAGCGCTTTGTCGGGCACCACGCACAGAGTTTTCTTTCCCCTGAGTTGGGCCTCGGCCGGTTTAAGAAGGAGATTGTAGAGTTGCCGTGCTTTTGTCTGATACGTAAGGTCGCGCTCAGCGAGCATGCGGCGAAACTCGCCAACCTGATCAGATAGTTGTTTTGAAGTGATGTGAAGCGAATACAGCGTGATCTGGAGCGGACTCTTTTTTCTGCTTCTGGTTAGCACGATCAGGTACGACTTGTCTTCGGCGACGACGAATTCGAGAAAAGCCGTCGCGGCCCCTGGCAGCATCTCTGCTGCTTCGCCGAGTGTTATGGGCGTGGTTTCACCACGCTGTACTTTCAACTCAGGATGTTTGACATAGAGACCTGTCAAAAAAGCTTCGTGGGCCAGTCGCGCTTTTTCCCGACGTGGTTCAAGCTCTGAGATGCGGTCGCGATTGGGTTTTAGTCGCTGGCTTTCCTCGTATATCTGAGCGTTAATCAAATTCAGTTGAGCATTCGAAGTGCGCTCCATCTCTTGCTCTTCCGGAGTCATTGCTTTCGTGATATGCACTCGCCCATTGCGCAGCACATCCAGCAGCGTCCGGGCTTTTGCAAGTTCGGCGTATGTTAGAACATCGACTGGTCTGTTTCGACTAATACTCAACTCAATCATCGCCATGTAGGGTTGCAGTTTATCTTCGAAAAATCTCTGGCGGGCCAACTCGCCGCCGCCAACCCGGTGGCGCATCTTCTCGATGGTGTCGATAGAATTCGCAAATGCTTTCTCTGCTTCGTCGTATTGCTTAAGCACGACGTGCGCGTTTCCAGCAAGTTCGTAACCTCTCCACAGCAGCTCCGGGCTGGCCAGCCGGTTAGCAATTTCGAGGACGCGACTAGAGATCTGTAACGCCCGGAGAGCATCTCCCTGAAGGTGATGAATGATACCAATGTGATTCAACACAGTCGCCGTTCCTGCTTGATCGTCCAACTTCTCGCGTAACTCCAGGCTCTGGCGGTAATACTCCAACGCTTTCGCAAGGTCGCCTTGTTCGCGGTGGATGATGCCGATATTGTTGAGCGTCAGCGCGGCCATTCGTTTGTCGTTCAACTCTTCACGTAACGTCAAACTTTGACGGTAATAGTCCAGCGCCCGCGCGTAATCGCGTTGTGAGTAGTGACTGATGCCGATATTGTTGAGGGCGTTAGCAATCATGGATTTGTCGCCCGATGCCTGGCCGAGCTTCAAACTCCTATGGAAATACTCCAATGCCTGGCGATGATTTCCCTGTGACCCATATATGGTGCCGATGTTATTCAGAGTTAGACTCGTCGTGGCCGCGTCATTGAGCGCTTCGCTAAGGGCTAAACTGCGCTCGAGAAAAGCCAGAGCTCGCGCATAGTTTCCCTGTTCGCGATGGAGCACGCCAATACTGTTTAGGACGCCGCTGAGTATCCGTTTATCACCGAGCTTTTCAGCGATCTCCAGGCTTTGTTGGAGATAGTCGAGTGCTCCCGGGTAATCGGCTTGGAAACGTTTAATCGTGCCGATGTTGTGAAGCGTGCGAGCCGTCATTGCCTTGTCGTTTGCGGTGACGCTCAACGACAGGTGCTTCTGAAACATTTCCAGTGCCTGCGGATATTCGCCACGTGAATAATGAACAATCCCTTGGGCGTTGATGGCAAAAGCAAGTGCTGGTTCGTCTCCGATCTTTTGCGCAATCGATTGTGTCAGTGCCAGACCGACCAGCGCCCGCGTTAGTTCCCGTTGCCGCAATAAGTTCTCCACGTGGGTCCGTAACGCACGGAGTAGTTCAACGGTTTGTAGTTCTCGCTCGGTCTCCAAGAGGTTCATCCGGTCCTTCTCGGTAGGCGCCGACGTCAGCAATGAAGCTAACTCCTCTTCGGTCGATCCATCTCGCCACAACTTCCATCGGCCCTCTTCCTGGATGAACCTTAGCGTGCGGTTTACTCGGCCAAAGCCAGTGGCCGGCTGCCCGGATTTAAGATCTGTCGCGTGCATGTCTACCGTAACTCTCACCACCGACTCTGCGCCTTCGACAGTAACTCGCCGGATGTCGAGACTCTTCAACTGAACAGCTCCTACGCCGGCGAGCTGCTGTTTCACGCCCGCTGTGAACGTCGCTAATTCCGGCGACTTTGCACTCCACAGGTCTAGCAGTTTCTCGAGATCTTTTTCCTGAAGAGCTGAGAAGAAGTTGCGCGTGAGGTCGCGCAAGACTGAATTGTCGTTGGACGCCTGCGCCCTGACCGCATCAGCGCACAGTAGCAAAACTAGAACGGCAACTAATACTGAATAGCTTTGTCGATTGGGCATGGGTGCTCTTTCTAAGGAAGTAACAGAGGGCTCACTACTAGCGATATAGAACGGGGAGGTAAAAGCTACGCCAATTTTAGTTAATTGAGTTGGAATGGCAAGCACTTTTTTATGGGCAGGCGCGAGTAAAAAATTTTCCCCTCGCATGGTAATACGCGGATCTCTTTTCATCTTCACCAGATAACAGGACAAAACCATTTCATTGACGCCGACCCCCCAACGGCCTCAATGCAAGGACCCTTTCTACTATGCCCAGTCGAAGTCTACTTCTTCCCTGTCTCATCGTTGCGACACTCGGTGCTCTGCTTGTCATCCAGCCGTTTGCGGGAACTTCGGCCCGCGAAGAGCTTTTCCGAGCGATGGCGCCGCCCGAAGGCCCATTCAGTCCTTCAAATGCGCGGACCGAGAGCGGTGGACTCATCCCGTCGGAGCAGTTCTTCCCCGCCGCGAGGTGCGCGGGCTGCCACCGTGACAGCCACAACGAGTGGTCCGAATCGCTGCACCGCAACGCAGGTCGGGAACCCTTCTACAAGGAGAGTGTCGACATTCTCGAACGGACACGAGGAACCGAAGTAACACAGCATTGCGAGTCGTGCCATGCTCCGGTAGCTGTCTTTTCGGGTGCGCTCCTGAAAGGAATTAAAGAATCGCGGGCGATGGATGACGAGGGTGTGACTTGCTCGGTCTGTCACTCAATCACCGAGGTCCGGCTTGATGGCACCGGCAGTTACACGATCCGCCGACCGGCACTACTCGCGCGCGAGGATGGGACACCCGTTTATGACAATGTTTCGGACAACGCGATCATGGCTGACATCCCCGGCCATCGTCGGGCCGTTATGCGTCCAATTCTTAAGAGCCCCGAATTCTGTGGTACCTGTCACAAGTCAGCCGTAACGCCGCCGCTCAACAACTACAAATTCCTCCGTGGCTTCTCTGCCTATGACGAATGGCAACAGTCTGCCGCATCGCGCGAGACCGTTGCGCCCTTTTACAAACGCGAGACCAGAGCAGATTGCCGCACTTGCCATATGCCACGTACCCAAGCGCTAAATGATGTAGCCGCGAAGAATGGCACGATTGCCTCACACCGCTGGCTTGGAGCGAACACGACAACGCCACTTTTTTATGGTCAGACTAAGCAAGTTGAACTCACTGAAAAATTTCTCCGCGACCGAGTGCTCACCGTCGATATCTTTTCCCTCAGACGTGAGGCCACAGGAAGCAATCTTGCGCCGCTTTCGGCTGAAAACGCGATCCCGCTGAACCCCGGGGAGATGGTTACGGCGGAGGTCGTCGTATTCAATCGCAAAGCGGCGCATACATTCCCTCCCGAATTGCGCGACATGTACGAGCCGTGGGTGGAGTTTGAGGTGATCGACAGATTCGGCAAGACCATCTTTCATAGCGGATTTATTAAACCCGACCACACTCTCGACGAGAGCGCTCATGTTTACAAGACAATTCTCCTTGACGATGCCGGACGACCCATCACCCGGCACCAGGTGTGGCTGGCGCGGGTCAAGGCCTATGACAACTTCATTCCACCGGGGCGGTCGGACATAGCACGTTATCGATTCCAGATCCCACCAGACGCAACCAACACAGCGCTAACGCTTCGAGCGCGGGTTAATTACCGTCGCTTCATTCAGGAGTACACAGACTACGTTCTGAAACGTCACAACACGACGCATCTGAAGATTCCGGTTGTGCGAATGGCTGAGACGGAGGTGCAGATCGTCGCGCGCGATCAGGGAACCCGCGGGAAATCAAATCGCGACCCGCTAACCCGAGAACAACAATCGCGCCGGTGGAACGACTACGGAATCGGTCTCCTCGAGCAGGCCCAGTACGGTCCGGCTGCTGAAGCCTTCCGCCGCGCCAGCGAACTCAGTCCAACGGACCCATATCTGTTGATAAATGCGGCGCTCGCGGAGATGAGGACGGAAAGATATGGTCCAGAGCGCGAGCAACTACGCAAGGCCATGCCGTTGCTCGAGCAAGCGCTGAAGCTCCCACCTCCAAAGATCGATCCAACACATGGCCGAGCGCGCTTCTATCGCGCCCTGGTGCTGCGGGGAATGGGCCAGATCCAGTCAGCCGCCGATGAGTTGGAGCAGGTGGCGGCCGAATACCCCAGCGACCGTGAAGTGCACCGGCAACTGGGGCAGACACTGTATTCCCTCGGACAGGTGGCGAAAGCACGAGCCGCATTTGAAAAAGTCCTCGCTGTCGACCCGAATGACCACGGAGCGTATCAGTTTCTCGCTCCAATTTATGCCGCGGAAGGTGAAAGCGCAGCCGCGGGGCGGGCACGTTCGCTGTACCTGTTGTGGCGTGACGACCCGTTGGTCGATCCCGTGGCGGCGCGTTTTTACCGAGCGAACCCGCAGTGGGCTGAAGAGCGCGTCATGGCGCACGCGCATGCCTTCGACTCACCGTTACGTCCAACAATTACCGGAGTCTTCGCTGCGCCCGATCGCTGATTCGAAATCGAAAAGTTTCGCATTCTTTTGCAACCGAAGTGGAGGAACAGATTAATGACACGCTTTGCTTCGAAAACCTTCCTGGTAACGATTCTCCTGTTCCTCTTCTGTTTACTTGCCCGGCCTCAAACGCCGACGAATACCACGGTTTACCTCTACGACGAACTGGGACGGTTGAAAGCGGTGATTACCCCTTCCGGAGATGCCGCTGTCTATACCTACGACGCGGCGGGAAATATTGTCTCAATCACGCGGCAGCTCTCGACTACCGTCTCCATCATCGAATTCACTCCTGACCAGGGGCCAGCCGGTACCTCCGTGACGATCTATGGCACCGGCTTTAGTTTGATTGCGGCCCAGAACTCAGTCTCCTTCAATGGCGTTGCCGCTACGGTCAATGCGGCTTCCGGAACTCAACTGATTGCGCTGGTTCCTGCCGGCGCCACAACTGGGCCAATTGCGGTAACCACTCCGAATGGAAGCGCGGTCAGCGCAAATGACTTCGAGGTGCTACAGTCGCTCGCCATCACGGGGTTTACACCTACCATCGGTACACCGGGAACCGCGGTCCAAATCACCGGAACGGATTTCGATCCGGTGGCGGCAAATAATCAACTGAAATTCAACATTACCACTGCCGTCGCCGGCTCTGCGACTCCTACATCCATCGCTACTACGGTTCCCGCCGGCGCAACTTCGGGACACATCTCGGTGACGACACCGGCGGGCACGGCGGTGAGCACAGGGGATTTCTTTGTCCCGCCTTCACCCTTTACCGCGGCGAGTGTCGACTTTGCCGCGCGCATTGCCATGGGCGAGACCAAACCACTCGCGGTGAATGCAGCCAATCGAATAGCGATGCTCGTGTTTGATGGAGCAATCGGCCAACGGATCTCTCTGCAAGCCACGGGCAGCACAATTTCCAGCAGCACAGTCAGAGTGATTAAGCCGGATGGCTCAAATCTGTTCAATCCCACATCGCTGAGCGGCAATTGGTTTGTCGACACCCTGACGCTGCCGGTGACGGGAACCTACACGATCGTTATCGATCCCAACTCTACATTCACGGGGAGCATGAATCTCACATTGCATAGCGTGCCGGCAGACGTGACCGGAACAATTACGGTTGCCGGGCCTCCCGTAACCATCACCACTGCCGTTCCGGGACAGAACGCCAACGTTACTTTTGAGGGCACTGCCGGACAAAGAGTCAGTCTGGACCTGACAAATGTGACGATTAACAGCAGTGCGGTGACCGTCAGAAAACCGGATGGCACTACATTGATGGCCGCCGCCACTGTTTCAACTGCGGGCGTGTTCTTCGATGCGGTAACGTTGCCTGCCAACGGCACCTATTCGATTTTCATCGATCCGAAAGTGGCGGCCGTCGGCTCGATGACATTGACTTTGTACGGTGTTCCGCCCGATGCCACCGGCACGATAGTAATTGGCGGACCGCACGTCACGGTCACCATCACGGTTCCGGGAGAAAACGCGCTACTCACTTTTGCCGGCGCCGCGGGACAAATAGTTGAAATTGACTGGGATGGCGACTTGCAATCAACAACGCCCAGAATCAACAAACCCGACGGGACAAGCCTCGCCGATACTTACGCTACGTCTGGCGACGATATCTACCAACTACCGGTCACCGGAACATACACCGTTGTGATCGATCCCTTCTGGAATAACATCGGAAGCATAACGATAGCCTTGTACGAGATCCCGCAACCTGTAAGGACCTCGATTGTTGCTGATGGACCGCCGATCACCGTAACGATCCCAACGGCGGGCCAGATTGCCGAAATAACTTTTGAGGGCACTGCCGGACAAAGGGTCAGTCTGGAAATGAATAACGTCAAGATTGGTTCGGATTTCGCCTATGTAGAAGTTCGGGCTCCAAACGGCGCGTACATGGGAGACGAATATGCCTATCCGGAGTGGTTCTTCGACGGCGGATTCCTCGATCAGGACAGGCTGATCGACACGATGACGCTCCCACTGACGGGTACTTACACCATCACGGTCTACCCAGAGTGGGGTACCAGCGGCAAATTGGACCTCACCCTCTACAACGTGCCTCCAGATGTAACCGCGACGATCTCACCCAACGGAGTTCCACTTAGTGTCACCACTACTGTGCCCGGGCAGGATGCGCGAGTTACTTTTGCGGGCACTGCCGGTCAACGCATCAGCCTGAAAGTGACCGAAGCGATTTATCCATACAGCGAAGTCTTCATGCTGAAACCAGACGGAACACTTCTCTCAGGCTTTGGGTTTTTCACCCAACCGCCTTCCTTTGGGCAGCCACCCGACGGTTTTGAGGACACGTTCGTTTTACCAACGACCGGCACATACACCATCGTGGTTGACGCGTATTTGGGTTTTGCGGGCACCACCACCATGAGTCTATACGACGTTCCGGCGCTCTTTACCGGAACGGCAACCATTGGAGGTGGTGCCGCGACCGCAACCGCGGTTGTTCCCGGTCACGACGGGGAAGTGACGTTCCAGGGGACCGCCGGGCAACGGATTAGCTTGAAGGTTATCGGCCCACTCAGTGCTGATGTGTCGATTCTCAGGCCCAGCGGAACCACGTTGGCGCCAGTTAGGTTCATCCGGCAGATTGGACCAGATCAAGCCGAACTGTTTGAAACGCTTCTGTTATCAAGCACCGGCACCCATAAAATTAAAATCGACACCTGGAAGAGCAGCGGGACATACACCTTCTACCTTTATGAAGTTCCACCCGATGTTTCGGACGGCACCATCTCCATTGGTGGTCCTCCAGTCACCGTTACAGCCACCGCCGAGCGACAAAACCGTAGTTTGACTTTCACCGGCACCGCCGGCCAAGTGGTGCACATGAAAATCAACAACCACAACTCCTGGCTTAACCTGGTCTCGATTCTGAGGCCGGACGGCATACTCCTCGGTCGCAGGCTTGCTGACAACGCTGCTGCAAAAGTAATTGATGGCCTAACTCTGCCAGCCAGTGGAACCTACACCGTACTAGCGGAACTATTCGGCAATGGTGATGGCGTTACGTTAACCCTTGCCGAGGGACCGGCAGATGTTACCGGCACGATCCAGATTGACGGTCAACCCGTCACCATCAATGTCCCCATGTCCAGACAAGTTGCGAGGTACACGTTTGACGGAACCACCGGACAACGAGTTGGTTTGCAGAGAAGTAACATCACGATGGAAAGCGGCTCAGTAAGCGCGAGCGCAGGAGATCAGGAATGTTGTTTCCAAAACCTCGTCCATGCGGGAGAACCCGGCGGATTCAGTGTCTATCAGTTGTCGACAACTGGACCAAATTTGGTTTTCGTCGATCCGAGTTTCGACTTTATCGGAGGAGCTACCGTTCAGCTCTTTAACATCGCTGAAGATTTGACGGGCACGATAACCCTAAACGGTCCTCCGGTGACGCTGACAACAAGTCCGGGTCAAAACGCCAGTCTCACTCTCGATGGAACGACCGGACAGCAAGTTGTGTTGCGGGTCACTAACAATACGGTCGGTAAGATCACAATTGAAATCACCAGGCCAACCGGTTACTCCCAAAGCTACTGGCTCGAGAGTGGCAGCAGTTTCGATCTGCCGACTCAGATCGTGCCGACCCCAGGTACGTACCTAATCTCTGTCAACCCGTGGAGAGCTAATAGCGGGACGGTCACGATCGCGGCGACCAGTCCGTAAGACCGGGCATATCTGTTTATGGACCAGATGAACGCGCTGAAACAATCGGTGACTGAGGAGTTAACCATGAACTGGAACCACTCGATCGACAGGAAACCAGGCAGCATTCACAGAACCCGAATAGTTACCGCAAGCGAGTCATTACCACGCTTCAGTCTCTCGTTGCTGCTGATCTTTGCCGTCCTTACTGCGACGCTGATCCCGATAAGGTTGACCACCGCTAAAGAACCGTGGAATCGTCCCGCCAAGGCGGCCCCGAGGGCGCAATCAGGAGAGACCGTCACCTTCTATGGCCCACGACAATTCGACCGCCAGTCAGGGCCTCCCGTGACTGTTACGGAACAGTTCTCAATCCCCTTCGGCGTCATCGCGCCCTACACGATTCAGGTGGTCAATGGCGCGCCCAACGGAACGCAGCGGGTTTCCAGTGCCACCATTCGCCTTAACGGCGTCGAACTCTTCTCCCAAAATGAGATCAAGGACAGTACGCCGGCAGTGTCTCAAACCGTCGCTTTGCAAACCCTCAATGTCCTGGAAGTGAGACTGACCAGCGCGGTAGGTTCCTTTTTGACCATCAGCTTTACCGGCATCAGAACCGTTCTGCCCCCTGCGAGTTTAGTTTCCATTCACCCCACGCGAGCTACCCAGGGGCAAACGCTGACGGTCGCACTACAGGGCCAAAACACGCATTGGGTTCAGGGCCAAACGCGGGCCAGTTTTGGGCCGGAAGTTTCGGTTAACGGGGCGCCGGCCGGCGAACTGGGCAACATCACCGTTACTAGTTTCACGAGTGCGACGGCGCAAGTGACCGTCTCGGCCACCGCGGCCCTGTCTCCACGCACCGTGCGCGTAGTGACCCCCAATGTGCCGGCGCCGTTTCCCTTGAACCTGATTGAGGAGTCAGTGACCCTCGCTGATGGCTTTACGGTGGTGGCTACGTCACCGCCTGGACCATCCTCTACGAACGTCACCACCATAGCCGGTTTGGCTGGCGACCCGGGCTTTGCAGATGGTGTGGCTTCACAGGCCCGGTTCCAGAACCCCGCGGGCATCGCGGCGGGGCCGGACGATTCCATCTACATCGCTGATGCCGGTAACAACCGGATCAGGAAGCTACGGAACGAGCTGGACCTATCCGGTAATCCGCAATGGGTGGTTTCAACACTCGCAGGCAACGGTACCTACGGTTTTGCTGATGGCCCGGCCGCCACCGCGCAGTTCAAAAATCCCCAAGGTGTAGCAGTTGATGGCGCCGGTGTCGTCTATGTGGCCGACACTTCAAACCATCGGATCCGAAAGATTGCGCTCGACGGAGCAGTAACAACGGTCGCCGGTGATGGGACCGCGGGGTTTGCCGACGGCGCGGGCAGCCAGGCGCGGTTCAATTCGCCGCGCGGGCTGGCGGTCGACTCCCAGGGAAACATCTATGTGGCCGATACCGGCAATGCGGCGGTGCGGTTTATCAATCTCGGCGGACAGGTCAGCACACTTGCCGGTGATGGAACCATTGGCTCATCTGATGCTCCGCCGCGTTTTGATTGTCCGGCGGGCGTCGCCCTCAACGGGTCGACGGTTTACGTCTATCTCGCAGACAAAGGCAATCATCGGATTCGCCGGCTCGATTCAACCGGCACGGTCATCACTCTCGCCGGCCAGGAGCGTGGCTTTGCCGACGGCTCACCCACCGAGGCCCGGTTTGCCGAGCCTTCGGGAATCGCCATCGATGGGGCCGGAAAAATCCTCGTTACCGATACCATCAATTCGCTCATTCGCCAGGTTGATCCGGAACTGGCTGCCAACGGCGCCGCCGGAGCGGTCACGACTCTTGCCGGAGCAGGGGAGCGCGGCTACGCAGATGGTCCCGGTAGCGCGGCGACATTTCTGACGCCACGTGGTATTGCCACGACCTCGTCCAGCGCGCTCATCGTTGCCGATACCGGCAATCATACGCTGCGGCGATTAACGCGGCCTCCGGTTATCTCTGCGTTCGCGCCCACCAGCGCCAAACCGGCTGAATCGATCACCATCCATGGCCAGCGTTTTGATGCCCGTGGGCCGGAGCGAAATATAGTCCGCTTCGAACGCGCCCCGGAAGCGGGCGGCGGCCCGATCGTCGCCACCGTCATCTCGGCCACCCAGACCTCGCTGCTGGTGGTGGTGCCTGATGAGGCGGTGACGGGGCCGGTTACGGTGCAGACTGAAGGCGGGACGGCGGTCAGTCCCACTGCGTTTGAAGTCCTGCCACCGGTGCCCACCATCACCGGCTTCAACCCCCAGGCAGGGGCCATTGGTTCGACCGTCACCCTGACGGGGCTGTGGTTAAAAGCACACTCCGGCAACACGACGGTGACGTTCGCCGGCCGGGGAAATACTCGTTTGCCGGCATTGGTGACCTTCGTTAGTCGGACTGAAGTTCAAACCATCGTCCCCAATGCCGCGGTCACCGGGCGCATCGAGTTGACCAATGTTTGGGGCCAGGCCTCGACGAACCAGGATTTCACCGTTAACGCCTCGCAGGATTTCCAAATCTCGGTGGCGCCTTCAACCGCCACGGCGGTGCAACGGACGGCCGCCACTTACCTGGTCCAACTCACCAGTAACCACCCGACGTTTACCCAACTCGCGCGTTTGACTGTGGCCGGGTTGCCGTCAGGCGTCGAAGCTACGCTCGAGCCCTCGCAACTCACTGCCGGGGCTTCCGCGACGCTGACTTTGAATCTCGCCAATGCGAATTTAGCCGCCGCCAGTTACTCGTTCACTATCAATGCCGCCGCCGACATCGATGGCAATGAGGCTGTGCGATCAGCGCCGGCGAACTTGAGTGTTATCGCCGCGGGCCAGACGACCTTGGCCGGGCGCGTGTTGTCCACCGAGGACGAACCGATCGTGGGCGCGACCATTTCCCTGGATGGTCAGAGCGCGACCAGCGATGCCGCCGGTACCTTCCTCTTAACCGGCGTAACCGCCGGCCTTAATCGGCCCGTGATGATCGACGGGCGCACCGCCAGTGCCCCGAATCGCACTTATCCGGTGCTGGCCGAACCAGCGAACATCGTGGCCGGCGAAGCCAATGCCGTTCCTTACGTCTTTTATCTGCCGCCGATTGACGTGCAGCACGAAGTCATCCTCATGCCGGGCCAAACAAACGTCATCACCACCCCACGCGTGCCCGGCATTCAGTTGACAGTGCCTGCCAACGCCAACCTGCGCAACCGCGACAACACGCCCGTCACTCGTGTTTCGATCACCCCGGTGCCGATCGATCGGACACCGACCCCACTGCCGTCCAATGTCACCACGGCGATGGTCTACACGAACCAGCCCGGCGGCGCGATCTCGGATGTGCCGATGCCGATGGTCTTTCCCAACCTGCAAGGCAAGGATCCGGGGACGCGCGCCGACCTCTATGCCTTCAATCACGACACGGTGCAGTGGTATGTCTACGGTTATGGACGCGTGAGTGACGACGGCCGGCTGATTGTGCCGGAGATCGATCCCGCCACGGGCCAACCGTATGGCCTCGTGGATTTCTCCTGGTACTACCCCAGCATGACGCCGGACGGTAATCCCGGTGATGATGGGCCTTGTCCCACAAATCGCACCGCCTCTCCTGTTGATCTTTCTACGGGAGCAAAGATAGAGACTATGACCGACGTGGCAATCGGTGGGGCACGTGGCTCCCTCGCGTTGACCCGTGTTTTCACGAGTGACCTCAACTCAACCATGAATCCGATCATTGGACGGTTTGGTCGCGGCACTAAGGACAATTTTGATATCAGGCTTAGCGGCACCTTCGGAGTGGGCGGAGCGGGTCGAGTGGTGTTTCCAGAGGAGAGATCTGGTCGCTTATACAGCTACACGCGCACTGATTCTGACGGCGCACTCGTTTTCACCTCGACCGCAACCATTTCTCATCTTGGTGACGAATTGCGTCAGTTAACGGACGGCACCTTCGTCTACAGATTTTATGATGGAGTTGAGTTGCGTTTCGACTCGACGCGAAGACTAACGTCTATAGTCGATCGAAACGGGAACACAACAACTCTGAGTTATACAGGCTCTAACTTGACTTCAGTTACGGATCCCGTCGGGCGCTCGATCACTATGACATACAACGGCAACGGTTTAGTGGAACGCGTGACGGATCCAACAGGCCGGCGTTGGGTTTATGGCTATAGCCAGTCAGCCCTCGGGTTGCAGTTAAATGACGTTACCGACCCGCTCGATAACGTTGTCAGGTATACGTATGTCGCTGGTCCGTTGGTCTCAATCAAAGACGGACGCGGCCACACAATCAAGTCATTTTCCTACAACAACGACGGTCGCATCACTCGCCAAACGTTCGCCGATGGTGGCTTTGAAACTTATGCCTATCATCTGTCAGGATCTATCGTTACTGCTACACGGATTACTGATTCATTGCACCGCACTGAGAGTAAGCGTTTTAACTCGGCTGGTTACGTTATAGCGATGATTGGCAAAATGGGCCAGACCTCAACGATTGAGCGCGATATCAACACTAATTGGGGACTTTCGACCAGTGGGCCTTGCGGATGTCCGGAGATCATAACCCAAACTGACGGGCGCGGAAACTTGTTGGCAGCAACCGACCAGTTTGGCCAGACATCTCGTTGGGAATATGAACCTCGCTTCAACCGAATGACGCGCGCGACTGATAAGCTCGGTCGAGTTACCTCCTTTTCATACGACGCGCGCGGCAACACTGTCTCTGTAATCAACGCCAAAAATGAAACGGCAACTTTCGGCTACGACTCGTTCGGCCAGTTGACCAGCGTATCCGGCCCAGCAAGTCACACTACAAGTATTGAATACGACGCGGCTGGAAACATGACAGCGGTGGTCGATGCACTAAACAACCGAAGTACCTACGAATATGACGGCCTCGGAAGGTTAACAGTCGCCTCAGATCCTCTGGGCAGACGCGAGTCTTATGAATATGACGCGCTGGACCGCATCATTAAGGTGACCGATGGCGCCGGAGGAATTACTAATTTCACTTATGATGCCAATGGGAACCTGACGAGCGTGACGGACACTCTCAATCGGAGATGGAGCACTGCTTACGATGAAAAGAACCGGGCAACTTCAACAACAGATCCTCTAGGTCGCATGATGCATATGGTTTACAACACCAGGGATGAATTGGTTTCAATCTCCTCGCCTTCGGGTCGAACCACTACCTATACATACGACGCGCGTGGTGACGTAACAACGATTACAAATGGACTGGGTGGTATTGTACGTTTCGCCTATGACAATAAACGGCAAGTAACCTCATTGACGAATCAGCGAGGGGCCACTAATACTTACACCTACGATCAGCTTTCGCGGCTCGTCGGTATGCGTGACGCTCTGGGACGGTTTTCCACCCTGAGCTACGACGCAACCGGTAATGTGCTAGAGACAATCGATCGATTAGGCCGTCGTTCAACCGCTACCTACGACGAACTCAACAGACCAATAACTGTTAGCCACCAGGATGCCGTGACCACTTATACATACGACGGGCTTGGTAGGACTACACGAATCGACGACTCCCAGTCAGGCAGTATCGTGTGGACATACGACGGCGCCAGAGTTCTATCAGAAACAACGGCCAGCGGCGTGGTTCAATATAGCTACAATGGGGCAGGCCAGGTCTCTTCAGTGACTGCGGCGGACGCTTTGCCGGTGAGTTATGGCTACGACTCCGCTGGGCGTTTACAAACGATATCGCAAGGAGCCGAAACATTTACATACGGTTACGATGCTCTTTCCCGCGTTACCAGTCTTCAAAGGCCAAACGGAGTCACGACCGCTTACAGCTACGATGATGTCAATCGCCTTAAGCGCTTAACGCACTCCAATGGCCTGAATCAGTCAATTGAGGATTACCGCTATACTTACTCACTCGACGATCAGATTTCTTCAATCACCTCGCTTTTGCCCGGGCAGGTATTGCCAGCAGCAAACTCGGCGAGTGATGCCGATGCGGCAAATCGGATTCATCAGTTTGGCCCGGTTACCTACAGTTTTGACTTGGAGGGTCAGGCAACTACCAGAACCGATTCACACGGGACTACCACTTTTCATTGGGACTCGCGTGGGCAACTGCGGCAGGTGGTGCTTCCTGGCGGACAGACGGTGAATTACGGATACGATGCACTGGGACGACTCTCGACGCGAACGTTAAATGGAGTGACCACGAACTTTCTACATGATGGTGGTGATGTGGTCCTCGATAGCAGGACTGACGGCAGCACGATTAATTACTTGCAGGGGGGCGGGATTGATCTCAAGCTCAGGCAGACAAGCACAGCTACGGGACCATTATATTTTCTGCAAGATCGACTTGGGAGTACGACCGCTCTCACAGACACGGGCGGTAATGTGGTTGAACTCTTTCAGTACGAGCCATATGGCGAACAGCCTGTCGGCACGCTAACACGTTTTGGCTACACAGGCCGCGAGCGCGATGACGCCACAGGGTTGCTTTATTACCGGGCCAGATGGTACGACCCACAGTTAGGTAGATTTCTTACCGAAGACCCGGCAGGCCTGATTGGTGGTCTGAATCTGTACGGCTACGTTAGTCAAGATCCTATCAACTCAACGGACCCATCAGGTCTTTACGAACTGGACGTACACTACTATCTAACTTGGTTTCTCGCGATTAAGACAGGTTGCTTCTCAGACGAGGCTGCCAGGCAGATAGCGGAGGCAAACCAACGGACGGACGAAAATCCTGATACGAGTCCAGCATTCGGCGACACCCCGAAGCAAAGACTCCAAAACGAAGTTTTTCACGCCCTTCACCCTAATAGTCATGGGCCATATCTCAACTATCACTGGAACAATGCCCTGGCGTACGGCAGTGCAGGCAACTACGCAGGCTTGGGAATCTATTTGCATTACTTTCAAGATGTCTACAGCCATGAAGGTTTCACCGATTCGAAGTGGGGCCACTCTCCTCGGCATCTTGATCGGAGGGACTTTCCTCCGGTTGGTACTCACCACACAGACAAGACCAGCTTCGATGTCGAGAAGGCGATGCGGATGGCGTTTGATACTTATAAGGAGCTGAGCCGCTTCGCGCGTGAAGTATGTGGGTGCGAGAGCAGCTATGACATGTCGTGGTGGCGGGAAGTTCTCACGTTCGTCGAAGCGCCGGAAGGAACCTGGTATGGTAAACGCAGATACTCTATTGAAGAGAGCGGCAACGATCCAAAGTACTTAGAGAACAAGCGAAAACTTCTTGACCTTCCGCCGAGATAGAACAAAGTCTTTTTTCAAGTGGTTCGGGTTGTCGGTAGCGGTTCAGTTGTTGCTCCTGGCGACCGGACTGGCACTCGGCTCTGTGTCTCGTTCTGTCGACATAGTTTTCGAACTTTTCCTGACGATTTACGAGCCATTCATTGTTTTAATCTTGAAATCCGGTAACTACAGGGGTGATGCGGCAATGATTGACCCCGTAATAAAAGGAGTTCCTCTCGGCGTCGTCATGTACGGACTACTGACTGGGGGATTAGGCTTCGCGATAGGGCGACGAGCCAAATAAGTTTTAAGGAGAGTGCGGTCAACGCTGAACTGCGACCACATCCTACCCTGATCGCTCGGCCCAGAGATTATATTTGCGAGTATAACGATTCAGTAACACCTGTCTCACGAACTCTGTCAATAGGGAATGTTCTGGTTCTGTCGTGGATACCGATGTGTTCGGAGATGCATGACCCAAGGTCGCAGTACTTCATACTATAGGCTGGTACACGCGATGAGCGATCGGCCTCATACTGTAGGCTGGTACACGCGGTGAGCGATCGGCCTCGAGTTTACCATTCTGACCCTTGTTCTTTTCAATAAGCAATCCATGCAGTGACGATACTCATTCCTGCTCCCAACGGATCCATAACTATCGCGGAATCTACCGGTGCGGCTTGGCTGCGATGGACAATTTCAATCGACGCTTAAGCCTCGCCAATTTGGATCCCATTTTTCGCCATTTCAATCTCGCATTTTACCGGGTTCCGCCCAGAAGGGAACTGCGAACGTGTAACTGACACAGCAGCGCTCCCCACATGGCTCACTAAAACATATGCGAGGATGATTGCGAGTAACCAGAATGACTTCAAGGTCTTTATCGACTTCATTGAAATTCTCCTTGAGCGCCGGGATAAACCGGCAGGTTGTATTGAATGAAAGTTTCAAACGTTAAAGGTCTAGCCAACCGTGACGACCCCGAGTCATGCGGCGGAGTTTGTAAGAACGCCGACGAAG
>Ga0187893_10002399_pt1 | contig 41325 bp, 43 predicted proteins | sample MA1701074metaG_FD_139574 | JGI IMG/M metagenome (GOLD analysis project Ga0187893, IMG submission 139574) | White microbial mat communities from a basaltic lava cave in the Kipuka Kanohina Cave System on the Island of Hawaii, USA - MA170107-4 metaG ...
CTCCAGCATAGGTGGCGTACCTTTCCCCCGGATGGCACCGGGGTCTTGGGGTTTGACTGCTCAACTTCCCCAGAAGGGTACGTCGCCTCTCTCCCTCATCCACAACTTTCAACGATAGCTCCAGGCAGAACAGGAGGGCCGCCCTGGGGGCGGGCCGTCCCCAGAGAGCGTGAGCTATCGGGAAGCGCTGACGCGCGTGCCGTCCCAGTTCCGCGGGAGCAGCTCGGCTCGCCGGCGATCGGGATGCGTGGGGATCCGCTCGAGGACGTCCTTCAGGTACGCCCAGACATCGATCGCGTGCGCCTTGCACGTGGCCACGATGCTGTACAGGATGGCGGCCCGGGTGCCGCCCGCGTCATTGCCGCAGAAGAGCCAGTTCTTCCGGCCCGTGCACACCCGACGCAGCGCCCGCTCGGAGACATTGTTGTCAATCGTGAGACGACGTACCGCGTGAGCGCCGCCCACTGGGCGCGCGCGTAGTGCACGGCCTCCCCGATCGGGCTCCGCGGGAGCACGCCGTCCGCCTGCTCGTCGAGCCACCGCTTGAAGCGCTCGAGCACCGGCCCGGCCTGAGCCTGCCGGCGCGCGCGCCGGGCCGCCGGGTCGAGCTCTTTGGCCTCCGCCTCCACCCGATACAGCTGCTGGATGAAGCCGAGCGCCAGCAGTGCGCGCGCCTCGTCCGCCGCCTTGGCGTCCCAGAAGTACCGGCGCGCGTGCGCCCAACAGCCGACCTCCACCACGCGGCCGGTGGCGTAGAGGGCGTCGTAGCCGGCGTAGGCATCAGCCTGGAGATACCCGCGAAAGGCCCCGAGCACGGCCAGCGGCCCGGCGCGACTGCGCGTCGCCGTGTAGTCGTACACAATGTCAGGCGGGCTCGTATCGCCGACGTAGACCCACAACCGGCCGTCCCGGGTCTGCCGCTGCTCCCGGTCCTGCACCGGGACCGACGTGTCATCGGTGTGGATGACCTTGCTGGCGAGCACGTTTCCCAGGAGATCGTGGTAGAGGGGCTCCACGAGTGCGGCGCCCTCGGCCACCCAATCGCACAGGGTTTGCCGAGCGAGCGCCACGCCATGCCGCGCGAAGATGTCGACCTGGCGATTGAGCGGCACGTGGTCGGCGTACTTCGCCGTGATCACCTGAGCCAGCAGCCCGGGGCCAGGGCGCCCCTTGTCGATCGGTTGCGCGGGCATCGTCGCGGTAACCACGTGGCTCTCACAGGCCTGGCACGCGTACTTGCTCCGCACGTGCTCGGTGACGAAGAGCGAGGCCGGCTGGTAGTCGAGCTGCTCGCTGGTCTCTTCGCCGATCTTCACGAGCGGCGTGCCGCACTCCGGGCACGTGCACTCTGCCTCCGGCAGCGCATGCTCGACGCGCCGCCGGGGCAGAAAGGCTGGCAGCGGCTTGCGTCCGTGGCCGGCACGGGGGCGCCCCGGCGGCGGCGGATCCCCCGCGTCGGGGGCCGGGGCCGCGGTATTCATCGCCTGCACCCAGCTGGCGAACTCCAGCAGCAGCTGGCCCGGATCGAGCTGCTCGGAGCGTCGGCCGTAGAGGTAGCGGCGGAACAGCGCCAGCTCGTGGGTGAGCTTGTCGATGAGCTGCTGCTTGGCGGTCAGCTCGGCCAACAGCTGCGTACAGTACTGCTGCAGATCGCTGGGATTCTCGAGGAGCACGGCAAGCGCGGTGGCCATCTCGGACGTGGGTATTGTGCCGTGCGCCGGCCTCGTTTGACTACAAAATCTTGCGCTCTCCTCTGACACGAGCCCCTACGGGTAGAGTAAATCGCGGCCGGCGCCGTGCGTGGGTCAGCTCGAGGCCATCGAGCAGCAGGAGCAACTCAGCGGCGTCGACCTCGAGGGGAGTCGCGGCGGCGGTGGGGAAATGGAAGACGCCGCGCTCCAGGCGTTTATACCAGAGGCAAAAGCCCGAGCGATCCCAGCCCAGAATCTTCACCTTGTCCCCGGCGCGGTTGCGAAACACGAACAGATGCCCCGAGAGCGGGTCCTGCTGCAAGACATCGCGGGCGAGTGCGGCGAGCCGATCGAACGACAGGTGCATGTTGGTCGGCTCCGTCGCCACGAAGATTCGCACGGCCGGGGGCAGACTCAACATCCGCGCCGCTCCAGCGCCCGGACCACCTGGCCGAGCCACTCCGGGTCGACCCGGCCGCGCGTGCGCACCTGGCGGCCGTCGGCCAGCGTGATCGCCAGCTGTCCGTCCCAGGCCGCCGGGTCTGCGACAAATCGCGCCGCGCTCGAGGCGGCCGCCGCCGTGAGGTGGACGGGCACGAAGCCCGGGCGGGCCGGGACGGCCCCCGCGGCGGGGCGCGAACGCCGTCCGCGTGCGCCCCCTAGCTTGTGCTTCCAGCAGCTCAAGGTACCGGGCGGAATACCCCGCCCGCGACAGAACTCGGCCTGGCTCAAGCCGCTCCGGCGGCACTCCTCCAGGACCGTCTGCCACTGCGCGCGGCGCGTCTGGCGTGGTGAAACGAAAACGTTAGAACGAGCGCTCCTGTTCGCCATGGGCGACCTCCATGACGAGCATCGTCGACCACCTCGGTTTCGGAGGGTAGATGCGGTTCACCGGACGGTTACGCAATCTGGCCGTACTTGATGCCGATGTCACGCCGGCCGCGGAGCTTCTGAGCCGGATCGAGGACATCGCCGTTGGCGATCACGAGGTCGAACTTGAAGGCGGGATCGGCCAGGTTGACCTCGCGCGGCGTGGGGGCGCCGGCCTGCGCCAGTAGGGTGGGAGCGGCCGTAGCGGCCGTCCCGGTCAGGCCGGTGCCGGCCGCAGTCGTGGTGGACAGGATGAAGTCACGCCGTGACACGTCCATCGCCGCCTCCTTGCCCTCTGGCCCTGCTCAATTGATCCGTTTGGCCTTCCCCTTCCACTCGCGATCCCGCAGGACGAACTTCTGCACTTTGCCGGTGGAGGTCTTGGGGAGCTCGCAGAACTCCACGGCACCCGGGGCCTTGAAGTGGGCCATGGTCTGCCGGCAGTGCTCGATGATGTCGGCCTCGGTGGCCGTCTTCCCTGGCTTGAGGGTCACGAAGGCCTTGGGCCGCTCGCCCCATTTCTCGTCGGGCATGGCCACCACCGCGCACTCCATCACGGCCGGATGCCGGGCCACGCACTGCTCGACCTCGATGGTCGAGATGTTCTCCCCACCCGAGATGATGATGTCCTTCTTGCGGTCGCGCAGCTCAATGTAGCCGTCGGGGTGCCAGACGCCGATGTCGCCCGAGTGGAACCAACCTCCCCGGAAGGCCTCGGCGGTGGCCTCGGGCTGCTCGAAGTATCCTTTCATGACGTTGTTGCCGCGCATGACGACCTCGCCCAAGGTCTCGCCGTCGAGCGGCACGTCGTTCATCCGGTCGTCCACCACGCGCACCAGATCGGCCAGCACGAAGCCCTGGCCCTGGCGGGAGGCCAGGCGCGCCTGCTCATCGGAGGGACGGCTCTCCCACTCGCTGTGCCAGGCGCAGACGGTGTGCGGACCGTACGTCTCGGTGAGGCCGTAGACGTGCACGGGCCGGAAACCCAACTCCCGCATGCGACCGAGCAAGGTCGGCGAGGGCGGTGCCCCTGCCACCGCGGCCGTGACCGGTCGCGTGAGGCGGTGGGCCCGGGGGTCGTTCACGATGCCGATCTGCACGGTGGGGGCGCCGCAGTAGTGAGTCACTCCCTCGCCGTCGATGAGCTCCCAGATGCGCTGCGGTTCCACCCGGCGCAGGCACAGATGCGTGCCCCCGAGCGCGGTGACCCCCCACGTGTAGCACCAGCCGTTACAGTGGAACATGGGCAGGGTCCACATGTACCGGGCGTCGAAGCTCAGGCCCGTCTCGATGGTCTCGCCGATGGCGTTCAGGTACGCGCCGCGGTGATGGATCATCACGCCCTTGGGACGACCGGTGGTCCCCGACGTGTAGTTGATGGAGATGGTCTCGAATTCGTCTTTCAGCCACGTCTCCCCGGGCTCCGGCGAGGCCTGGGCCAGGAAGTCCTCGTACGGATCGCCCGCCGAGCCCGTGTCGTCGATGCGGATCACACGGAGCGCGCCCAGATCGAGCGACTTGATCACGCCCTCGAATTCATGGTCCACCAGCAGGACCTTCGACCCCGAGTGCTTCAGGATGTAGCCAATCTCGTCGCTATTGAGGCGGATGTTGATGGGCACCAGGACCAGGCCGGCAGCCGGGACTCCGAAGTGCGCCTCCAGCATGGCCGGTGTGTTGGGGGCGATGATGGCCACCCGCTCGAGGTGCTGGAGACCCAGCGCGCGCAGCCCCGAAGCGAGGCGATTGGCCCGCTCCTCGAACTGATGGTAGCTATAGCGGCGGGATCCGTGCACGACCGCAGTCTTGTCGGGGAACACGTACGCGCTCCGGCGCAGAAAGCTCACCGGCGTTAGCTCCGTTCGATAGGGATGCGTCTCCTCGGCGATCGTGACCACGCGCGGCGCGCGCCCAGTCGTCATCGACAGTCCTCCGATCCAGAGATGGGGCCGGTTGGCTAGGCTACCACAGCCTTAGCGGGCGAGGCGGCGATGGACCCGATCGGTCTTGGCGGGTTCGAAACGGCCGGTGCGGACCAGGGACCACAGGACCCGCCAGGCGCCGCGGGTGGCCAAGAGCCAGTAGGTCTGGGTGCGGAACGTGCCCGAGAATTTCGCCCACAACGTGGTGCGGGCGACGCTCACGGGCCGCGGACAGTAGGGGGTGAGACTCTCGATCATGTCCTGGGTCACGATGCCACCGACCCAGATCGACAGGCCGAGCGAGATGGACGGCAGAGCCACCCCCAGGGTGAACAGGAGGGGATGGTCGGCGTACCAGTAGGCGAAGTGCCAACCAAGGTAACCGACGACGGGATAGACGATGGCGGCGATGGGCCACTCGACCACTTTGTTGCCCACGTGGCGGAGGAGTTGAGCCAGGTTGAAGGCGCTCGGCGTGCGGCGCCAGGTCTGGCCCAGAAAGGGCATGTCGTCGAGAACGCCCTTGTACCAGCGGGCGTTCTGGCGAATCATCTTCTCCGTTGTCTCCGGCAGGTCGGTCAGCTCCAGGAGCGGCATCGGCGCCATCAGGATCCCCCGGGCCGCGATGGCGTATCCGAGAGTCGAGTCCTCCGTGGCCCCCGAAGTCGGGAAACCCCCGAGGTCGCTCAGCACGTCGAGGCGCACGAACTGGTTGTGGCCGAGACAGATCTGCGAGCGCCGGCACGTGAATTCGAAGAGCGGTCGCAGGAGAGTGCTCAGGCGGGGGACGCGGGCGGCCAGGCGGGTGAACCAGCGTACCCGCCGGGCCTCGTTGATCAGGCGGGCGATCGAGACGCGGATGAAGATCGACGACTGCTGGACTGCGCACACGCGCCCCTTCACCGGAAGTGTTTCAAAGTTGGCCAGGGAGAGCGTGACCCCCTGGTAAGCCATGCTGCCGCCGATCGGCCCCATCACGTCGGCGGCGATCCAGCGGTACACGTTGCGATCGGGTACGGAGTCGGCATCGCTCACGCCAACGAAGACCTGGCGTGGATCGTAGTCCGCACCCAGCAGGGACTCGAGAGGCTCCACCCGCAGCGCCCAGTTCAATTGGTGCGCTTTCCGGCCGGCCCCCGGCATCGCGAGCTGCGACAGCATCTTCTGCTGGTAAGGCGGCAACTCCGCGCGGAATCGCCGCACCAGCTCCACGGTGGGCGTGGGCATGGCGGGGTGCGGCGAGCGCTCCTCGTCCTCCTTGGTGACGACCACCACGTGGAGCTTTCCGTGCGGGTAGCGCGAGGCCAGCAGCATCCGCAGGGTCTCCGCGATGGCAGGTTCTTGGAAGGCCGGCACCAGGTGGACGAAGACCGGTGCCTCGGGCGCCTGCTCCAGGAGGGCCTCGTCGGGAAGCTCCTCCAGCCGGCCGTAGGCGTCCTCCACGAACCGGCAGGTAGTCAGCATGCCCTTCCAGTCGACGAGGAGCTTGAAGGACGCGCGCAGGTTGAAGAGCGAGGACAGGAAGAAGAGGGCGGCCCAGTACCACTCCATCAGCGCGCCCGCTCCGAGGGGAATTTCAGGATCGTCTCGCCCTCCCGGGCCATGCCGAGCTCTTCGCGGGCCGACTTCTCGATGCACAAGGGATCGCTCCGCAGGCACTCGATGGTCCTGGCGAGTGTCTCACTGTGGGCGCGCAGAGCTGCCAGGTCGCGCTCGAGGGCCTGGATCTCCTGCTTGGCTCGCGACATCCGCATGAAACCGCTCGCCCCGAATCCGGCCAGGGACAGGACGACCACGGCGACCGCGGCCAAGGCGAACGCCCGGCGTCTCACTGGCCGCGGCGCGTGTAGAGGCTGCGCCCGGGCCACGAAGCGGCGGGACCCAACTCCTCCTCGATACGAAGCAGCTGGTTGTACTTGGCGATGCGCTCGCTTCGTGAGAGCGAACCCGTCTTGATCTGACCGGCGTTCATGGCCACCGCCAGATCGGCCACGAAGGTATCCTCCGTCTCGCCCGATCGATGGGAGATGACGATGCCGTAGCCGGCCCGCTTGGCCAGCTCCACCGCCTGGATGGTCTCGGTGAGAGTTCCCACCTGGTTCACCTTGATGAGCACGGCGTTGGCGATGCCGTCCTTGATGCCCTGCTGGATGATGGCCGGATTGGTGACGAACAGGTCGTCGCCCACGAGCTGGATTCGCTCGCCCAGCCGCTCCGTCAAGCGCGCCCAACCGTCCCAATCGTCCTCGCCCAGGCCATCCTCGACGGAGACGATCGGGTAGCGCTCCACGAGATCCACGATGGTCGCGATCATTTCCTCGCTCGTCCGCACCACCCCTTCGCGGCGCAGCCGGTAGCGCCCTCCTTCCTCGGCGAACTCGCTGGCGGCCACGTCGAGGGCCAGCGACACATCGTCGCCGGGCCGGTAACCGGCTCGCTCGATGGCTTGCATGAGCAGATCGAGGGCTGCCGTGTTCGACCCGAGCGCCGGGGCAAACCCACCCTCGTCCCCCACCCCCGTCGAGAGTCCCTTCTCTCGCAAGAGGCCCTTGAGGATGTGAAAAATCTCGGCACCGACACGCAGCGCGGAGGAGAAGCTCTCCGCCCCGGCCGGCACCAGCATGAACTCCTGGACGTCGAGGCCGTTGTCGGCGTGGGCGCCGCCATTGATCACGTTCATCAGGGGCACCGGCAAGAGGCGCCCTCCTACCCCTCCCAGATACGCATAGAGGGGTAGCCCTACGGCGTCCGCCGCCGCCCGCGCCACGGCCAGCGACACGGCCAGGATGGCATTGGCCCCGAGGGCGGACTTGTTGGGCGTTCCGTCCAGCTCGAGCAGGGTCTGATCGATCACCGCCTGCTCGGTGGCCTCCATTCCGTCAATCTCGGGGCCGATCGTCTCTTCGACGTTGCGCATCGCCTGCAGCACACCCTTGCCCCCGTAGCGTCGGTTGTCACCATCGCGCAGCTCGACGGCCTCGCGCTTGCCGGTGCTGGCCCCGGATGGCACGGCCGCCCGGCCCCAGTCTCCGGACTCCAGTTGCACCTCGACTTCGACGGTTGGATAACCCCGCGAATCCAGGATTTCCCGGGCAAAGACGCCGGTGATGGTGGGCACCTCAGCTCCTGCGTTCGACGATGAAATCGGCTAGCGCCCGGATGGGGTCAGCCGAGGGCCCGAGAGGGGCCAAGGACTGCTTGGCGTGGTCGATCAGCTCGCGCGCCTTGGCGCGCGACACTTCCAGACCGTAGAGCGCCGGGTAGGTCACCTTCTTTTTTCGCTCGTCACTGCCGGCCGTTTTGCCCAGCTCGGCCAGGCTTCCCTCCACATCGAGAATATCATCCACGATCTGGAAGGCGAGCCCTAGATCTTCGCCGGCTGCCCGGATCGCGGCCACTTGATGAGGAGTGCCCCCCGCCAGCATGGCCCCGGCGCACAGGGAAACGCGAATGAGGGCCGCCGTCTTGTGGCGATGAATGAACTCGAGGGTCGCCTCCGTCACCGTCTTGCCTTCCGACTCGATGTCCACCACCTGTCCACCCACCATGCCGCGCGTGCCGGCGGCCGTGGCCACCTCGGCCACCACCTCGCAGATCACCCGGGGGTCACCCGGACCGCGGGCGATGAACTCCAGGGCGAGGGTGAGCAAGGCATCGCCGGCCAGGATGGCGATGGCCTCCCCGAACACCTTGTGGTTGGTCAACCGACCTCGTCGGTAGTCGTCATCGTCCATGGCGGGCAGATCATCGTGGATGAGCGAGTACGTGTGGATCAGCTCCAGGGCACACGCCGTCGGCATGACGGCCTGGCAATCCCCGCCCACCGCTTCCGCCCCCGCGATCACCAGCATGGGCCGCAGCCGCTTGCCCCCCGCCAGCACGCTGTAGCGCATGGCGCGATGAACGCTCGTGGGCTCGCCATCCTCGGGGGGCAACAGACGGTCGAGGGCCTCATCCACGAGCCGACGGCGCACGGCCAGGTAGGTGGACACCTCGAACGTGCTCACGATGCCTCGTCCGATTCCCACGCGAAGGGTGTGGTGGTGGTGGCACCGGTATCGTCGCGGGCCAGGATCTCGATCCGGCGCTCCGCCTCTTCAAGGTAGCGGGCGCAGGCGCGGGCCAGGCTCACCCCTTCCTCGAAGATGCGCAGCGACTCCTCTAACGGCAGGTTGCCCGCCTCCAGCGCACCCACGATCTCTTCCAGGCGCCCCAGCTGGTCTTCAAACTTGAGGTCGCTCATCGTGCGCCTCTAAACGTGAGGTCGCTCATCGTGCTCCCAGGTCGCGTCCACGCGACAGTCGATTCGTCCTTCGTCGAGCAGCACGCGCACGTCAGTTCCGACCTTCACCTGGTGGGCGCTGCGAACAATCTCGCCCGACGGCAGCCGGGTCAGGCTGTAGCCACGCCCCAGCACCGACAAGGGAGAGAGCGAGTTCAGATGGCCGGCCGACAGCCCGAGACGGTGGCGGGCATCCACCGTCCGCCGGCCCATGGCGTTGAGCAGCTCGAGCCGGGCGGTCGCCAGCCGCTGGCGATCCTCCTTGATCCGGACGAACGGGCTGTTCGCTCGCAGCGTGGCCGTCGCGAGTTCGACTCTGTGCAGCGCCCGGCTCAACGTGGTCGCGCCGGCACGGTGCAGCTGCCGCCGCACATCGTCCAGCCGCCGCGCCTGCTCGCGCAGGGGCCGAGCCGGATCGGTGAGCACGCGCCGGCGGGCCAGCGCCTGCACGCGACTTTGGCGCTGAGCCACGCTCCGCTCCATGGCCAGCACCAGCCGCGCCCGCAGCTGGCGGAGATGCTCGACCACGGCCTGCTTCTCCCGGACCACCAGCTCGGCGGCGGCCGACGGCGTGGGCGCCCGGAGATCGGCCACGAAGTCAGCGATGGTGAAATCGATCTCGTGACCGACGGCGGAGATCACGGGCACCTTGGAGGCGGCGATGGCCCGCGCCACCACCTCTTCGTTGAACGCCCACAGGTCCTCCAGGGAACCGCCGCCGCGACCGCAGATGATCACGTCGACGTCACCGAGCGCGTTGAGGGCCACCAGCCCCTGTGCGATCTCCCCCGAGGCTCCCTCGCCCTGTACCTTGGCGGGGGCGATCACAATCGAGAGATCGCGGAAGCGACGACCGATCACGCGCAAGATATCCCGCAGGGCAGCCCCGTCGGGCGAGGTGACGAGGCCAATGCGGCGGGGAAACGACGGCAGGGGACGCTTGCGGGTCGCCTCGAAGAGGCCCTCCATCTCCAGCCGGGCCTTGAGCTGCTCGAACGCGAGCTGCAGCGCACCCACCCCGCGGGGTTCGAGCAATTCCACGATGAGCTGATAGCCGCCCCGCTGCGCGTAGACCTCGAGACTGCCGAAGGCCAGCACGTGCATGCCGTCGCGCGGCTCGAAGCGCAGCCGCCGCACCCGCGTCCGAAAGAGAGCGGCCGGCAGCTGCGCCGCCGAATCCTTGAGGGTGAAGTAGGCGTGTCCCGAAGCATAGAGACGGAAGTTGCTGATCTCCCCCTCGACCCACACGGCGGGGAAGCGCTCCTCGATCAGCTCGCGCAGCCGCGTGGTGAGCGCGGAGACCGTCAATACCGCACGCTGACTCATCGCGCATCCTCTGACACACGACTGCCCCCGCAAGCTGTCCGCTCCTCCTGGGGCCGCCGCGAGCGCTCTTCCGCCCCGCGCCTGAAGGGGGACGTGGGCGGAGAGAGAATCGCGCTTAGCAGGCTTCGGGGTGAGGTCGGAGGGGGCACGATCGCGCCCCACGCGCTTCCCGAGAAGTCTGGAGGGGACGTGTCGCCGCCTCCAGGAGGAACATATGCCGTCACGCGGGGACGCGGAGACGCTGGATGTCGCTGGCGCGGCCCGTCTCCGGATCGAGCGTGATGAGGACGCCGTGCAGGGCCGCCGGCCCCTTGGCCGTCTCGAACCGGATGGGCATCTGGGTCATGAAGCGCTGGATGATCTGGGCCCGATCGACCCCGATGACGCCGTCAGTCGGCCCCGTCATGCCCAGATCGGTGATGTAGGCGGTTCCTCCCGGCAGGACGCGCTCGTCGGCGGTCTGCACGTGGCGATGAGTTCCCACCACGGCGGTGACGCGCCCGTTGAGATACCACCCCATGGCCAGCGATTCCGAGGTGGCCTCGGCGTGCATGTCGACGAGGATGATGGGCGTCTCCTTCCCCACGATGGCCAGGACCTCATCCGCCTTCCGGAAGGGACAGTCGATGGGATTCATGAAGATCCGCCCCATCAGGTTGAGAACGCCCACGCGGTACGGCCCCGCCTTCACAGTGACGTAACCGACCCCGGGCGTGCCCTCCGGGAAATTGGCGGGGCGCAGGAGGAGATTCTCCTTCACGATGTGGGGAATGATTTCCTTCTTGTCCCACACGTGATTGCCGGTGGTCATTACATCCACGCCCTGCTCGAGAAATGCCTTGACCATGGGAGGGGTGATCCCGAACCCGCCGGCAGCGTTCTCCACGTTGACCACCACCAGATCGATGGCGTGTTGCTCGCGTAGGCGGGGCACGAGCTTCTGGATGGCGACACGTCCCGGCTCGCCGTACACGTCGCCGACCATCAACACCCTCATGGCTACCGGGCCACTTCGACGGCCCGTGTCTCCCGGATCACGACCACCTTGATGTGGCCGGGGTACTGCATCTCCGCTTCGATCCGTTTGCTGATCCCCTTGGCCAGCTGGTGCGCATCGAGGTCGGACACGATATCGGCCTTGGTGATGACCCGGAGCTCACGGCCGGCCTGGATGGCGTAGCACATCTCCACGCCCTTGTAGGACATGGCGATCTCCTCCAGCTTGGCCAGTCGCCGCACGTACGATTCCAGCACGTCGCGGCGCGCGCCCGGGCGGGCGGCTGAGATGCCGTCGGCGGCCTCCACCAGGACGGCCTCGAGGGTCTCCGGCTCGACGTTCTCGTGTCCGCACAGGGCGGCGTTGATGACGGCCGGCGATTCGTTGTACTTGGTCAACACCTGCAAGGACAGCTCAGGGTGGCTGCCATCCTGCTCGTGGGTGAGGGCCTTGCCGATGTCGTGCAACAGGCCCATCCGCTTGGCGAGCTTCGCGTCACCCTTGATCTCGGCCGCCATCATGCCGGCCAGCCACGCCACCTCCTTCGAGTGCTGCAAGCAATTCTGACCGTAGGAGGTGCGGAACTTCATCCGCCCCACCAGCTTGATCAGCTCGGGGTGAAGCCCGTGCACGCCCAACTCGAAGCAGGCCTTCTCGCCTTCTTCCTTGAGGTGTTGCTCCATCTCCGTCTTGACCTTGGCCACCACCTCCTCGATGCGCGCCGGATGGATGCGGCCATCCGCGATGAGCCGCTGCAGGGCCAGGCGGGCGATCTCGCGCCGGTAGGGATCGTAGGCCGAGATGAGGACCGCCTCCGGAGTGTCGTCGACGATGAGATCGACGCCGGTGTGCAGTTCGAGGGCGCGGATGTTCCGGCCCTCGCGCCCAATGATACGACCCTTCATATCGTCGGAGGGCAAATCGACGATGGAGACCGCCGTCTCCACTGTGTAGTCAGGGGCCAGGCGCTGAATGGTGGTGGCCAGCACTTCCTTCGCCTTTTGCTGGGCGGTCTCGCGCGCCTCCTCTTCAAGCCGCATGCCGATGAGGGCCGCCTCACGCCGTGCCTCCGACTCCATTTGACCCATCAGCTGTCGCTTGGCCTCTTCGGCCGTGAGCCCGGCAATGACCTCGAGCTTCCGGCGCTGCTCGTCCATGGCCACCGCCAAACGAGCTTCCTTGTCGGCCATGGCCTTCTCGCGCGTCATCAAGCCCCGGTCCTTGGCGGTGTAGTCGTCGAGACGCCGATCGAGCTCCTCGAGCTTGCGCGCGACCTGTTCCTCCTTGATGAGCATGCGTCGCTCGACCGCCTCGATCTCCGACTCACGGCGCCGCGCCAACTGCTCGAGCTCCGTCCGCGACTTGAGCTCGCTCTCCTTCAACTCGAGCTCGACGGTTCGGCGCCGAGTTTCGGCGTCGCGTTCGGCCGTCTCGACGATGCGACGGGCGGTCTGCTGGGCCTCGCCGCGGCGACGGTCGATGACAAACTTGTGAAGGAAGAAGCCAACGAGGAGAGCAATGACGGCAACGAGCGAATCGAAAAGCAGGATTCCCTGGGTCATCTCGGCTCTCTGGGTGTCACGTCGCCCGGGGGCGGGTTGGACTGCGAAAGTGATCCAGAAATCCGCATCATAATTGAGCAAGTATAGGTGGGTGGGGACAGAGGAGTCAAATCCCCACCTCTGCCGTGTGCCGGTGGTGTTTCGAACCTGGTGTTGACCAGGTGGGCGCCGTCTAGTCGGAGGGCTTCAGGCTTCCCCTTCTCTGAGGGGCTTGCACACGACCCTCGTTTACAGCTCCCGTTGGGGTAATGAGGTTGAAACTTCCCCCCGGCATCACGTACAGCGCAGGGACCTCCCTTTATGTACCCGGTGCCGACACTCTCGTCAAGCCTTCTCGCGGGCCCGCTCCAGCTCGCTGACCAGGGCCCCCAGGCGGGCGCCGACGGTGCCGTCGAGCCGGGTGCGCTCGTCGCGGGTGCGGAAGAGCTCGTCCGTGATGTCGAGGGCCGTCAGGAGCAACACGCTCGTGAGCGAGCGTGTTGCCGCCCCCAGCGTCTTGGCCCGTGCCTCGACGTAGGCGGCCAGGGACCGGACGTACTCGGGGGATTCGCTCGTTCGGATCGACAGCGCCTCCCCCAGGACCGTCAACTCGACCCTCTCGGGCTCTGCCATTGGCGTGTGGCTCCTTCCATATTGGGGGGCCTCGAAAGGGCCCCCCAAACCCCCCGGGCGCTCGGGGCGCCCCGGGGAACCCGGGGCACCCCTCGGTTCACGCTTGCTTTGGGTGCTGCTACTTTCCTTGGGCCCCCCAAACCCCCCCGGGCGCTCGGGCGCCCCGGGGAACCCGGGGCACCCCTCGGTTCACGCTTGCTTTGGGTGCTGCTACTTTCCTTGGGCCCCCCAAACCCCCCCGGCATTCGGCCGGGGAACCCGGGGCACCCCTCGGTTCACGCTTACTTTGGGTGCGGCTACTCGGCTTGGGCTCCGAACACCCGCCGCATGTTTGTTTTGGTCTGCTCCTCCCCACGTTGGTGCGGTTGCGCAGGCGTCGTTCTGGGTCAGGTGCCCAGGTCGAGTTTGTTGATGTCTTTGAGGATGGCGTCGATCTGCGATGCCACTTGCCGCCGCTCGTCGCCGAAACGTGCCACCTCGCGGCGGAGCTGCTCGTTCTCCTCGCGCAGGCGGACCAGGGAATCGCTCGCCCGCCGCACCGCCTCCTCCAGCTGTGCCAGTCGCTCCAAAACTCCGTCAGCCATCAGACCCCTCGCAGCGAGATGTGGAATTCGTCGCATACGCGCCGCACCACGCGCGTGTGAATGGCGTTGACCTCGTCATCGGTCAAGGTGCGGTCGGAAGCCTGGAAGACGAGGCGCCAGGCCAGGCTCCGACGTCCGTCAGGAAAGCGGAACACGTCGAACAGGATCATCTCCCGCAGGAGCGGCCCCGCCTCGCCCGCTATCGCGGCCTCGATAACGGCGGCGGTGGGTTCCCCTTCAGCCCCGATCAGGAAGGCAACGTCGCGAGCCACCGAGGGATAGCGCGGCAGCGGCTCGTACCGAACGCGGGGAGCCGGAAGGCGGGCGAGCACGTCGAGCGGGACGAGAGCCGCGAAGACCGGCACGTCGATCCCGAGCCGCGTTCGGACGGGCAGCGCGACCTCGCCGAAGATGGCGGCCTCTACCTCTTCGATCAGGAGGGCGCCGGTGGTATCGGGCTCCAGACCTGCTCTCGGCCCCTCCCGCAGCCCACTGACCCTGAAGCGAAGCTCCGCGAGGATATGCTCGGCCATTCCCTTGGCATCGTACACATCGACCCGCTCCGGCCCAGGTCCCCACCCCGGCCGCTCACGCGAGCCGACGAGCGCCACGACCGCCCAGCGCGCTTCGCGGATCGTCCCCTCCGTCCTACCATAGGTGCGTCCGATTTCGAACAGACCGAGGTTCGGCTGCTGGCGGCGGAGGTTCAGGGCCGCCGCCCCCAGAATCCCTTCCAGCGGGTGGCGCCGCATGAGCGACGCGTCCTGGCCCAATGGGTTGAGCAGCTGCATGGGTTCGGAGTCATCGAGGGCAGGCAGGGTGGCCGCCAGCTCGGGGTCGGCAAAGCTATAGGCGATCACCTCGGTGAGGCCGGCTCCGACCAGGGCCCGCCGCACCGCCGCCTCCTGCCGCACGCTGTCGGGCTGGGTAACGAGCTGGATGGCCCCCGTCGGCGGTGTGGACGGGATCTTGTCGTAGCCCCATACCCGGATGATCTCCTCGACAAGATCATCCTCCATGGTGATGTCCCGGCGGAAGCTCGGCACCTCGACCTCGACCGCGTCGCCGTGCTCGGTGGCGGGCAGGCCAAGTCCCTTGAGAATGTGGAGCGCATCCTCCCGTGGCGGTGCCACCCCGAGGACCCGCTGGACCCGCGCCATACGCAGGCGAACGCGGGGCCGCGCTTGCGGAGCCGGGTACACATCGACGAGCCCGCGCGCGATGGTACCGCCCGCCACCTCCGCCATGAGCTGAGCGGCCCGCGCACTGGCATCGACAAGCGCCTCGATGTCAGCACCGCGTTCGAAGCGATAGGCGGCGTCGGTGGTGAGCCCGAGCGCCCGTGCCGTGCGGCGGATGGAGGCAGGCGCGAAATAGGCGCTCTCGAGCAACACTCGCGTGGTGCCGGCGCCGACTTCGGTGGCCACCCCGCCCATGACGCCGGCCACGGCGATGGCCCGCTCAGGGTCAGCGATGACCAGCATGGCGTCGCTCAGCGTCCGCTCCAGGCCATCGAGCGTGCGCAAGATCTCGCCGGCGGTAGCCCGGCGGACCACGATGGTGCCCTCCCGCACCGTGTCGTAGTCGAAGGCGTGCAGCGGGTGACCGAGTTCCCACAGCACGTAGTTGGTCACGTCGACAACGTTGCTGATCGGACGCAAGCCCACCGACCGCAGCCGAGCCGCCATCCAGGCGGGGGAGGGGCCGACGCGCACTCCGGAGATGACGCGTCCCGTGAAGCGCGCACACAGATCCGGGGCCTCGATGCGCGCGCGGGCGAGCGTGCTCACGGAGACGTCCGATTCTTTCGGCGCGATGGTCGGCGCCCGGAATGTCCGCGCCGTGAGCGCCGCCAGCTCGCGGGCCACGCCCACCACGGAGAGGCAATCGGGACGGTTGGGGGTGATCTCGATCTCGAGCACGCTGTCGGTGAGGCCGAGGTACTTGACCAGGTCAGCGCCGAGTGGAGCGTCCGCGTCGACGACCAGGATTCCCGCCTCGTGCTCATTGCTCATCCCCAGCTCGCGCTCGGAGCAGAGCATGCCCTGGGACGTGACCCCGCGGATTTTCACCGCCTCGATCTCACGACCGCCGGGCAGCACCGCCCCTGGCGGCGCGAAGGCCGCCCGCACCCCCGGGGCGACGTTGGGGGCTCCGCACACGACAGCGTAGGTATCCCGCCCGGTGGACACGCGGCACAGACGCAGGCGATGGCCCTGGCTCTCGCCCAGCTCTCGCTCGACGGCCTGGATTTTCCCGATGACCACCCCGGCCAGCTCGGGAGGAGCAAGCGGGGTGACGCTCGCCACCTCGATGCCAGCGTTGACGAGGCGGTCGGCCGCCTCGAGCGGGGTCAGCTCGAGGTCGACGAACTCACGAATCCAGCTATAGGGAATCTTCACGCGAACTGTTTGAGGAAGCGCAGGTCGTTTTCGAAGAACAGGCGGATGTCGTCGATGCGGTAGCGGAGCATGGCCACCCGCTCGATGCCCATCCCGAAGGCCCAGCCCGTCACGGCTTCCGGATCGTAGCCGACGTTACGCAATACGTTCGGGTGCACCATGCCCGACCCGAGAATCTCGAGCCAGCCCGACTGCTTGCACAGCCGACACCCGCCCCCCCCGCACGCGAAGCAGAGCACGTCGGCCTCGGCCGAGGGCTCCGTGAACGGAAAGAACGACGGGCGAAAGCGGATGCGGGAGCCAGCCCCGAACATCTCGCGGGCGAACAGCTCGAGCGTACCCTTGAGGTCGGCCATGGACACGTTCTCGTCCACGGCCAGCCCTTCTACCTGGTGGAACATGGGCGAGTGGGTGATGTCGGCGTCGCGTCGGTATACCGTCCCCGGTACCACGATGCGGATCGGCGGCCGCTGGGACTGCATGGCGCGGATCTGGACCGGGGAGGTGTGGGTGCGCAAGAGGGTGTCAGCCGAGAAGTAGAACGTGTCCTGCATGTCGCGCGCCGGATGATCGGGCGGCAGGTTGAGGGCTTCAAAATTGTAGTAATCCGTCTCGATCTCCGGCCCCTCCGCCACCGAGAAGCCGAGGCTGGCGAATACGGCGATGATGTCGTCGCGAACTTGGGTGAGCGGGTGCAGAGCGCCTCGCGGCGGCCGCCGTCCCGGCAGGGTGAGGTCAGGCCGCTCACGTTCCCGCTGCTGGCGTCGCTCGCGCGCGCGCGCCGCGTCCAGGCGCTCCTCCAGCAGGGTCTCCAGCTCACGCTTGGCGTCGTTGGCGGCGGCCCCCACGAGAGGCCGTTCCTCGGCGGGGAGCCTCCCCAGGGAGCGCAGGAGCTGCGTCAGCTCGCCCTGGCGACCGAGAAAGTGAACGCGAGCCCCTTCGAGCTCGGCCGCCGAGCGGGCGGCGTCGATGGCGGCGCGCGCCTCGCGGGCAACGGCTTCGACGCGCGGATGGGTCACGGAACCCTTAGCGGGCGGCGGCCTTCGCGCTCTCGATCAGCTTCGCGAACCCGGGGGGATCGCTGGCGGCGAGCTCGGACAGGACCTTGCGATTGAGGAGGATCCCGGCTCGCTTGAGTCCGGCCATGAAAACCGAGTACGAGAGGCCGGCCTCCCGACAGCCCGCATTGATGCGCACGATCCATAGACTCCGGGCCGTCCGCTTCTTCGCTTTCCGGTCACGATAGGCGAACGCCCCTGCCCGCAGGACGGTCTCCTTCGCCGTGCGATAGAGCCGGCTCCGGCCCCCCACATAACCCTTGGCCTTCTTCAGAACCTTCTTGCGACGCTGGCGCGTCTTCGCGCCACCCTTTGCCCGTGGCATTCCTCACTCCTCCTACCTCATCGAACAATCTGGGGCGCCCCCGCGCGGAGAGGCCCCACTCTCACAGATACGGGACGAGGCGCTCCATGCGCTGGGCGTCGGCCACGTGGATCAGCTGGGATTGGCGCAGACGTCGCCGGCGTCCGGGCCCTTTCTTCTCCAGCTTGTGCTGTTTCCAGCCGCCGGCACGCTTGAGCTTGCCGGATGCCGTCTTCCGCAGGCGCTTGGCGGCGCCCCGCTTGGTCTTCATTTTTGGCATCGATCTCTCCCCACCCGAACCCGCTAATTCTGGGCCTTGGGCGACAGCATGATGTGGAGCATCCGTCCTTCCATCCTCGGATTGTTCTCCACGTTGGCGATGTCGAGCACGGCATCGACCATCTTCTGCAGCATCTTCCACCCGAGCTCGGTGTGGGCCATCTCGCGGCCCTTGAAGCGCACGGTCACCTTGGCCTTGTGGCCATCTTCGAGGAAGCGGCGCACGTGCTTCAACTTGAAATCGAAGTCGTGCCGCTCCGTCTTCGGTCCCATCTTCACTTCCTTGACCTGGATGGTGGTCTGCTTCTTGCGCGCCTCCTTGAGCCGCCGGGCCTGCGTGTACTTGTACTTTCCAAAGTCCATGATGCGGCACACAGGCGGCGTGGCGTCGGGCGCCACCTCCACCAGATCGAGCTCGCGCTGGCGCGCCGTGTCCAGGGCCTGCTGGGTAGGCATGACGCCGAGTTGCTCCCCTGCCTCGCTGACTACGCGTACCTCACGCACACGAATCGCCTCGTTGATGCGGATCTCTTTGGCTTGACTGATAGTTCGCTCCTACTCGCCTCGGTCGAGGCACGCGGGGGAAAGGACCGCGGGAGGGCATCCGCCCGCGCCTGGGCGGCGGCGGGCCGGCCGCTCGCTCACGAGCGGCCCACGGTCAGGGTGACGGAGCGGGTGCTGATCTCACGCAGAAGATCGGCCACCACGTGGTCGAGCGGCTGCGGCCCCAGATCCTCCCCGGTACGGTGGCGCAGGCTCACCGTGTGGTTCTGGGCTTCGCGCTCGCCCACCACGAGCATGTACGGAACCTTCCGGAGTTGGGCGTCACGGATGCGGTAGCCGAGCTTCTCGTTGCGATCATCGAGCTCTGCCCGTACGCGGGCGGAACGCAGCCGCTCGTGCACGGTACGGGCGTAGGCTCCGTGCTTCTCACTGATGGGAATCACCCGTGCCTGCACGGGGGCCAGCCAGGCGGGGAAGGCGCCGGCGAAGTGCTCGGTCAGGATGCCGATGAAGCGTTCGTAGGACCCAAAAATCGCGCGATGGACCATGACCGGCCGCTTGGGCCGGCCGTCGGCGTCGATGTACTCGAGGCCGAACCGCTCGGGCTGCTGAAAATCGAGCTGGATGGTGGCCAGCTGCCATTTGCGGGCCAGGATGTCCTGGATGTCGATGTCGATCTTCGGGCCATAGAAGGCGCCATCGCCGGGGGTCAGCTCGTAGGCGAGGCCGTTCCCCCTGAGGGCCTCGTGCAGGGCCCGCTCGGCGGCGTCCCACTGCTCGACGGTGCCGAGGTAGGTCGGCGGACGGGTGGCGAGCTTGAAGGTCGGTTCCAGGTCGAGGATCTTGTAGAACTCGCGCACGAGGGTGAGCACCGCCGTGATCTCGTCCTGAACTTGATCGGGGCGGCAATAGATATGGGCATCGTCCATGGTGATCTGGCGCACCCGGAACAGGCCCGTCAACGTCCCGGAGCGCTCGTTTCGGTGCAGCCGGCCGATCTCCGCCACGCGGAGGGGAAGATCTCGGTACGAGCGCAGGGCGTGGCGGTACACATAGGTAGACTCGGGACAGTTCATCGGCTTGAGGCTAAACGTTTGCTCCTCGACGTCCAGCTTGAACATGTTTTCGTTATAGTGCTCCCAGTGCCCCGACTGCTCCCACAGCTTCTTGTTGACGAGGATCGGGGTGGAGGTTTCGAGGTAGCCACGGGCGTCATGGACCTCGCGCCAGAACTGTTCGAGCTGGCGGAAGATCACCATGCCGTTCGGTAGCCAGAAGGGTGCCCCGGGAGCAATGTCGTGGAAAACGAACAGGTCCAGCTCCCGCCCCAGCTTGCGGTGCTCGCGCTTCTTCGCCTCTTCCAGCCGCCACACGTACTGGTCGAGTTCCTCGGCGGTAAGCCACGCCGTCCCGTAGATACGCCACAGCATCGGGTTCTTCTCGTCACCTCGCCAATAGGCGCCCGACGAGGAGAGCAGTTTGAAGACCCTGATCTGCCCGGTGGACTTCACGTGGGGGCCCCGGCAGAGGTCGATGAAGTCGCCCTGACTATAGAGGGACACGCGCTCGGCGTCGATCCCCTCGAGAATCTCGACCTTGTAGGGCTCGCCCCGCTCGCGGAAGAACGCGATCGCCTCCGTGCGCGGCATCTCGATCCGCTCGAAAGGTAGATCGCTGGCCACGATCTCCCGCATCACCCCCTCGATGCGGGGCAGATCCTCGGGGGCGAACGGCTCCGCCTTGGCGAAATCGTAGTAGAACCCGTCCTCGATGGCGGGGCCGATGGCCACCTTCACCTGGGGGAACAGCCGCTTCACAGCCTGCGCCATCACGTGCGATGTGGAGTGGCGCACCGTGGCGAGCGGGGTGTCGTCGCAGTCGAAGTCGCCCGTCAGCTTGAGATGCCGATCTTGTTCCGCTTCGGCCATTATTCCAGTCGCTCGTTGTTCCCGTGAGCCGTCTCGTCCCAAAACGGCGAGAGCACCAGCAGGCTCGCGGCCCCACGGTGCTCTCGGATGTCCATGGTAGGCTCGGGCGGTTTCGAACCGCCGACCTCCTCTGCGTCAGAGAGGCGCTCTCCCACTGAGCTACGAGCCTGTTTCAGAGTGACCCATGCTACACGTGATCTCGCGGGTGTGTCAAGGCAAGCGCGCGTGACTACAGGCGATTTCAGCGGAGCAGGTTGGTCAGCGAATAGCTCTCGAGTACATAGTTGAAGCGGGCGAGGATGGGGATCCCCTTCTTGCTGAGGTCGTCTGGAACCGGAGGAAAGGGCGACGCCAGCTTGATCGCGTTCACGGCGTATTCGTCGTAGATCCCAAACTGTGAGGCTTGCCGCACGATCACGAACGGCACCCGGCCGTCCTTGGCGATGCCGAACTCGATCTCGAGCGCCGCCGATTTGTACTCGCACTGGCGACTGGCGGGGTTCGGGACGCAGGGATAGATCCATTTGGCCTTGATCATTTCGCGCACCCGGTCCAGATAGTCGCTGTACTTGGGATCCTTGGAATCGAGCGGGATTGGCTCGCCCTCGATCCCTCCCCGACCGTCCCGGCTGCCTCCACCCGCTCCCGCTCCCCGCCGGAGGGCACTCTTCATGTCAGGCGCCGTCTCACGGCCTGGCACGCCCGCCCCGGGGATGGCGGCCACAGCCGGACCACCGCGCAGGCCCGGTGCCTCGGGTCTCGGCGGCCACGCGATACCTGGGGCAGCGGGCGCGGGTGGCGAGGGGGCAGGAGGCGGCGGCGCCGACGGCACCGGTGCCGCCTGGGGAGCGCGCGCCTCGGGGGCCGATGGTGCGGGGGCCGGCGCCGCGCTCGGCTCCGGCGGTGGAGCCGGTGCGGTTGGCCTCGGCGCCACCGGATCTGGCGACCGCGGCGCCGATGCCACGCGGGGCGGCGCCGGTTCGGCCGGCCGGCTCGGCGCTGGCGGTGGTGGCGCCTCGGCCCGGCCACGGGTTGGCGTCGGTGGCGCTGCCTTGGGCGCGGCCACGGCCGCCGGGGGCGGGAGTGCGGGCGGCGTCGGCCGCGAAGGCTCGGAGGCGCCGTCAGGGCCACGCTCCCGCACCGACGGGTTCCCGCGCGGTGCGGGTTCGGGAAGCTGCGGCAACTCCACGAACAGCGCTTCGCCCGGGCGCGCCCTCGGCTGGGCCATCGGGAGCCCAAACCAGAGGATCAGCACAACGACGCCCCCGTGCACCAGCAGCGAGAGGACGGAGCCCGAGATGGGGCGCTCGCGCAGGAGCTTGAGGAGGCCGCGGCGGGCGCGCAGGAGCCGGAGCAGCCTCGTATTCATGTGTCGTCGATTATAACTGGAGGGGACGTTGTGCCCCCTCCAGCCTGATCTCCGTGCGATTTACAGGTCGCGGTCCAGAGCCTGGGCGAGCCGCCTCACCTTGGACATGAGGGCGGCGAAGCGGTCGGGCTTCAGCGACTGCGGGCCGTCGGAGAGCGCCTCCTCCGGTTTCGGGTGCACCTCGATGATGAGCCCGTCCGCCCCGGCCGCCACCGCCGCCAGCGCCATCGGCTCCACATACTCCCAGTGGCCGGTACCGTGGCTGGGATCCACCACGACGGGCAAATGGGTGAGCTTCTTGACCACGGGCACCGCGTTGAGATCGAGGGTGAAGCGCGTGGCCGTCTCGAAGGTGCGGATGCCTCGCTCGCACAGGATCACGTTGGGATTGCCCCCGCTCAGGATGTACTCGGCGGAGAGCAGCCATTCTTGAATGGAGGTCGACATGCCGCGCTTGAGGAGCACGGGTCGGTGCGTCTCGGCCACCCGCTTGAGCAACGAGAAGTTCTGCACGTTGCGGGCCCCGATCTGGAGGATGTCCGAATGCTCGGCCACGATCTCGACCTTTTCCGTTTCCATCACCTCCGTCACGACCGGCAGACCCGTCTCCCGCCGGGCTTCGTCGAGCAGCTTGAGCCCTTCCTCCTCGAGTCCCTGAAAGGAGTACGGCGAGGTGCGCGGCTTGAACGCTCCGCCACGCAGCACGTGGGCGCCGGCCGCCTTGACCTTCTCGGCCACCTCCAGAACCTGGGCGCGCGACTCCACCGAGCATGGCCCCGCCATCACCGCGAGGTTCCGGCCTCCGATGGTGACCTGCCCCGCGCGGACCGTGGTGTTCGCCCGCCGCACCTCCCGGCTGGCCAACTTGAACGGCTGCAGGATCGGCGTGACGGACTCCACACACTCGAGCGACTCGAGCGCGCGAAGCCGCTCCTTGCCGCGGTCGTCCCCCACCGCCCCGATCACCGTCCGCACCTCGCCCCGAATGGTGTGGGGCTTGTAACCCATGGACACGATGCGCTGGCAAACTTCGTCCACCTCCGCGTCCGTCGAACCCGACCTCAGCACGATGATCATGGACCTGCCTCCTACGCCTCCCGGCGCGCGCTCCCTCTCGGTTGAAAAAAAATGCCGCGGGAGGTCCGCGGCGTGGGAGCGGGTACCAGCGCCGCGGGGTCGATCTGCCCGCGGCGCCCGACGTTAGGTCAGGGCCAGTGGGCAGACCTGGGAAAGTAAAAGTACACGAATCCGACGGTGACTCCGGACGCGTGACACAGGTTACCCATCACCGTGGGAGTTTACGGGACAAAGGCGTCTGGCGTCAAGCTTCGCGGCGCGGTCGCCTGCCGTGAAACCGCCCGATGATGCGGTTCCGGTAATAGTACAGGGGCAGGCAGAGGGCGGTGATGAGGGCGATAAAGACGAGCGCGTAGATGTACTGCTGCTCGGCCACGTGGGCTCCGAAGTAGGAGGCGATCACGGTGCCGGGGATGCGGGCGGCCGTGGAGACCACGGCGAAGAGCCAGAAGGGCATGGGGCTGATGCCGAACAGGTACGAAATGATGTCCTTGGGAAAGCCGGGGATGAGATACAGGATGAAGCACAGGATGGCCCCCTCCGCTTCGAGGATGAAGTTCATCTTGTTCCAGTGGTGATCGCTCAGCCACGGCCGGACCAGTGGTTCCCCCCATTTACGGCCGACGGCGAAGCAGACCAGGGTGCCCATGGTGAGGCCGATGGTGGAGTAGATGACGCCCCACAGGGTACCGAAGAGAGCGCCTCCCACGGGTCCCGTCATCTCGCCCGGGATGGGCGAGATGATGACCTGCATGGCCTGGATGCCGATGAACACCAGGGGCGCCATCCATCCCCAGGAAGCCACGAGCTTCTTGAGATAGTGCTTGTCGCTGTAGAGTCGGACCACGAAGCGGACGATGGCCGAGTCGGCGACGATGAGATAGCCCACGATGGCCGCCAGTCCGACGAGCGCGAGGACGAGAAGAGCCCAGCGCTTGCGGTCCTTCAGAACTGCGGCGCCTCCTCCGGACGGATCAGACCGGCGGACAACGATCGTTCCACGGGCAGGCCGTCTCGAAGGCCCGCGCCGCCGCGAGGACGGTCCGGTCGGCGTGACGCCGCCCCACGATCTGCAACCCGACCGGCAGCCCCGCCTCCGTGAACCCGACGGGCACGCTGGCCGCGGCTGGCCGGTGAGGTTGAACGGGTACGTGAAGGGCATCCACCCAAGGACGGACACGGCCTCGCCCTCAATCTCGCGTGGTGGCGGCTGACCGGCGCCGAAGGCGGCGACCGCCACCGTGGGCGTGAGGAGCAGGTCGAAGCGCTCGAGAAAGGTCCGCACCTCCTGCCAGTACGCCTCGGCCGCCGCGCACGCGAGCAGGTATTCACGCGCGCTGATCCCGCCCCCCCGGCGGATGAACTTGACCAAGGTCGCGTCCATGAGGGTTTCCGCGGCCGGCAGCCGATCCGACCAGGCGGCGTAGAATTGGGCGGCAATCAACGTCCCGAAGTGGCTCTCCGGATTCTCCCAGCCCGGGCTCACGACCTCGACGTGGCACCCGAGTCCTTCGAACTCGGCCGCCGCGTTCTCGCAGAGCGCGCGGACCTCTTGAGTCACCGTCGCATATCCGAGATCGGCGCTCCAGGCGACGTGCAGCCCCTTGATGTCATCGTCACACGCTTCCAGGTAGGAGCCGGGGCTGGTGGCCAGAGACAGGCGATCGCGATCGTCGCCACCGGCAATCACGTCGAGCACGGCCGCCGCGTCACGCACAGTGCGGGTGATGGGGCCCACATGATCGACGTGGCTCCAACCCAGCGAGGCAGGATGGGTGGGGACACGTCCAAACGAGGGCTTGAACCCGAACACTCCGCAGAACGCGGCCGGGATGCGGACGGACCCGCCCCCGTCGGTGCCGAGGGCGATGGCGCCGAGACCGCTGGCCACCGCGGCGGCGGCCCCGCCCGACGAGCCGCCAGGGGTGCAGTCGAGATTCCACGGGTTGCGGGTCACCCCGAAGAGCGGGCTCTCCGTGATGGCTTTGTGCCCGAACTCCGAGGTGGTGGTCTTGCCCAGGATGACGGCGCGGTCGGCCCGCAGCCTGGCCACCGCTACGGCGTCGTGCTCGGGAACGCCGTCTGCGAAGAGGCGCGAGCCGTAGGTGGTCGCGATTCCGCGCGTCTCGAGCACGTCCTTCGCCGAGAAGGGTACGCCGTGCAGAAGCCCGAGCGGCTCGCCCTTGGTCACGGCAATCTCGGCCTCTCGGGCGGCGCTCTGAGCCGCCTCCCGCGCCACGTGGCAAAAGGCGTTGAGGCGCGGGTTGAGGAGCTCGATGCGTTCGAGGACGCGCTCGGTAACCTCGACCGGCGACACTTGCTTGGTTCGGATGAGCACGGCCAGCTCCAGCGCGGAGCGCCAGAGGACATCGTCGGTGATCATGCGCCTCTTCGCGAGCGATCCGGTCCCATACGTCCGCCGCATTGTATCATCCGGGCTGGTGGGGACGACGGACGCATCAGACACAACGGTCGAGTTGCCGCACGGAACGACGGTCACCTATGCCGCGTCGGGCCGCCGACTGCTCGAACGCGATCGACACGGCCACGATCTCGCGCGCCTCTCTTGGCGCGACGACGACACGTTGGCGAGCGCCGCGGTGCGGATTCCGGACGGCTCCTGGCTCACCATCGAGCCCCACGCCACCTCCGATGCCCCTTGGGGGCTCTCGGACCGCCTGTGGCACCACGGCACGCCCCTCACCGTGTTTGCGGCCCTCGACTATGCGCAGATTGCAGCGATCCCTCCCCTGGCCGAACCATCGAGGTTGCCCCCCGGGGGTGGCACGGCCGTCCTCAATCTCCTCGCGGGCCTGGCCATTGATCAGAGACGCGCGTCGCTGAGGTACGAGGGTCCCTATCCGAGCGAAGAACTCTTCCTCGCCTTGCTCGAGTGCTTCCACTATGAGGGGGGCGGCTCCGATCCCCTCCAAGCGTTCAGGACAGGGAGCCTCGCATGGGCTCCGGCCCCCTACGAGCGCGATCTGACTCAGCCCGGGGTCTGGATCCAGCGCCGGGAGAGGATCGAGAAGGTCACCTGGGAGGGGCGGGCCTACTATCGCCACGACTGGCAGGGCGTGCTCCGGCACGCGGCGCGTCGGATCCGCGATAGCGGCGGGAGTGTCATCTGCTCGCTCTGGGCGTTCGAGGGTCCCGTCGAGGATCACCTGCGCATCGACGCACAGGACGCGCTCGCCGTGCTCCCGGTCGAGCCACCCTCGCCGTGCGTGGTTCCCGCTCTTCCGGGCGTGCTGGCTGGCCTGGCCGCCGTGGTGGCGGCGCGGAGTCTCCCCGTGCTGGGTCCCCTCATCATGGAGGAAGTGGCGGGACTGCGGCTCGAGTGGGCTCCCCTCACCCGGGATCTGGTGACCCTCGCCAGCGACCGGTTGTGCCTCTCGAACCGCCTGCTGCCCCTCCTGCGCTCACGCCAGGCCACGGCCTCGACGCACGAGGAGCGAACAGGCGCCGCCATCGCGACGCTCGCCGAACTCGCCCATCTGATCGGCGACGTACTCCGCCGACGCGTCCAGGCCCGCCTGGCCGCGTTGCCGGAGCGCGAAGGGAAACGGATCCTCGAGGCTGACGTCGCTCTGCCCGGCACCGAGATCGCGAGAGCCATCGCCGGGGCGGTCAGAGCGCTGAATTAGCCGGAGGATCGAGGGGCCATCCGACGGGTACCGGGGGCCCTTCGAGGCCCCCAATAACAAGCGTGATCCCGAGGGGCGTCACGGGCCCCCCGGGGGGCCCCGAGCGCCCGGGGGGCAATGGGGGGCCCTTCGAGGCCCCCCATTACGACATGGCGTGGAGGATCAGCTTGACGTTGAAGGCCACGAAGGCGCCGACGGAGATGGCCGACAACGCGACGTAGGCGAGATAGAGAGCCTGCTGCCGTCCCAGGGGCCATCGGGCCCGACCGCGAAAGATCGATCCCACATAGGCGAGTGCTTGCGACTTGAGGGTGGGCACGCCCAGCATGTCGACTAACACGTGGTAGCCGTCCATCTCGATGAAACAGAATGGATAGAGGGCGATCACGAAGGTCTGCCACTGGATAATGCCGGACGCTGCCGCGAAGGCCTGCCAGAAACCAGGGGGCAGGTTGACGGCCAGGACGAACCATGTCGCCCCGAGCGCGAGGTGAACCAAGGTGCCGGAGACGGCCGTCACCACGCGAGCACGACGCGTCGTCATGAACATATCGGTGACGTCGACGTAGAAGGTGGGCACGATGCCGTGCAGGAAGGTGAAGCCGAATTCTCGTACGCGCCGACCGTAGTGCACGCACGCTAGCCCGTGCACGAGCTGATGTACAGCGATGGTGGCCAGCAGCAGCAGCTTAACGCAGAGAAGCGCCCACACGGGATGCTCGCCCAGTCCACGCGCCACCTGTTCGGCATTGCGCCATACGATCACGCTGGCGCCCACCCCGGCTGCCGTGAGCACCAGCAAGGCGAGGAGCGCCCACGGCGTCAAGAGCAAGAAGCCCCCCCACCGGTAGAGGGCCTTGAAGAACGGCTGGACGTTGCGGCTCGAGATGTTGATGCGCTCGAGACCGGTGAGGGCGGTGTAGACGAGCTTGGCCGCCCCGCGGTCGCGGTTGCGCTCGAGGGCGCGGCGCAGGCGCGACACCGAGTGCACCTGCAGCAGCTGGGCGGCCTGGAGCTTGCGGATCAGGCGAGGAATCACGTCGAAGTCGAAGGCGCCGAACGCGAGCACGTAGGCGGTGGCCATATCTTGCAGGCTGACCGAGCCGTCCATGCGGTCCCACAGGAAGCGTTCCTCAGCCGTGAGCAGGATGAAGCGATCCGTCTTCGTGTTCTTCAGGATGAAGCTCTCGCGCTCACCCAGACGTGAGGGCACCTCCACCAGCTCGAAGGAGTCGGCGTCGACCCGTCGAGGACGGAGCTGCAGGAAGGCGGGGCCGCTACCAACCTCACGGAGGTCGAACCCCTCGCCCTCCTCATGCCGGACCAGGAGCTCGATCCGGGCCCGACGGGGCGCGGCCGGCAACTGGCTCACGGCTGCACGCCCATGGTGCTCACCGGGCCTCGATGTCGAGTCCTGTCGCCTCGAGCCCCCACCGCGTGACCTCCGCCACCAGCTCTCCGGTGGCCCGCAGACGGTCGATGAACACGTGGACCAAGGCCTCGAAGAACTCGACGGCAGCCCGTGGGTTGACCTCGATCAGGTGCTCGAGATGCTGGCGGTCCAGGGCAAGCAAGGTGGCATCCGTGTCCGCCTGCACGGTGGCCGAGCGCGGCGCGTGGTCGAAGAGAGCCATCTCACCGAAGAACTCTCCGGGGCCGAAGCGGGCGAGCACTTGATCGACCTTGCCGGTGACCGCCTTCGAGATGATCAAGGTGCCACGCCGGACCAGGTACATGGTTTCCCCGTGGTCCCCCTCACGAAACAGTACCTGACCCTTGCGGAGGCCCGTCTCCCGAAGGGTCGCCGCCAGAGCGGCCAGGTCCTGGGGCGCGATGTCTCGAAAGACCCGCACCTGCCGCAGAAAAACCACGGTCTCGGCGGGGTTAGCCATCGAACTGCTCGGCGCTAGGTGGCGACGCGGCGGAGAAGATCGATCTTCAGCTCGTCGATTTGCTGCGGTGTGGTGGCCTTGGCCAGGCGCGCGAGCGCCTTGGTGATCAGTATCCGTTCCTCGGCGCTGAGCTCGTAGCCCGCCAAGACCGTCTCCGGGGTCTTCCGGAGCTGATCCAGGAACTCCGTGTCGATCATGGCTCGCCCCACGAGGTCAGCCAGTCGTGGCAGCATGTGCGAGGGATGATACCAGAGAAGCAAAGGGTGCGAAAAGACGGGGCCAGTCCCCCTCCGTCCACTCACCCGTCGAGTGGCGACCCGCCCCCGGTCGCCGGCGGGCGGCGCACCACCAGGTATACGCGGTTACGCCCGCCGACGTGGCTGTATTCGAGACGCTCGACGATCCCGGCGATGAGCGATAAGCCGAGCCCCCCGACCGACCACTCCTCCACGCACGCCGACTCGTCGGGGCGAGGCCGCGTGGCAAACGGGTCGCGCGACGGTGCCGAGTCCTCGTAGGTAAGCGCGACCTCTCCGGCACCAACCTCCACGGACAGACTCACCGGCGCGTCGGTGTCACCTCCGTGCCCGTGCAAGACCGTGTTGGTGAAGAGCTCCTCGACGAGCAGGGTGAGCCGCAGACAGTCGTCGCGCACCAGGCCCGCCGCCGTGCATGTCTCCTCGAGATAGGCGGCGACGCTTGGCAGGAGATCCAGCCGGGCGGGGAACGATCGAGTCGTATGGCGATCCAACAAGGCTCTCGAGACGCCCGTCGAATTCTGCACGGCCTGGGCGTTCGCGTGTACGCTATCATGCCATTGAGCGAGGTCACAACCTCGACGAGAAGCCTCACGGACCCCTGTCGACGGTCCCCGCTCGCCAAGGAGGCGCAGATGACGCGGGTGCTGTGCGGTGTCGGATTCGCAACTCTCTTACTCTGCTGGCTCGCCGCCGGTCCCGCCCTGGCCGAGGACATCGGCCAGGTGAAGATTACCAGCGGGACCACCCGCATCGAACGGGGCGGACACGCAGTGCCGGTGCAGGTCGGGACCCAGGTACGGGAAGGGGACGTCCTGGTAACCGGACCAGGCGGCTCGCTCGGCATCGCCTTCCGTGACAACAGTCTGCTCTCGCTGGGCCCGGATACCGTCCTCGCCATCGACCGCTACGTGTTCGATCCCACCACCCACCAAGGAGCGTTCGACAGCTCTCTTCGGCAGGGAACCCTGTCCGCGGTGTCCGGCAAGATCGCCAAGCAGACGCCCGACGCCATGAAGGTCAGAACTCCTGTCGCGATCCTGGGCGTGCGCGGAACCGAGTTCGTGGTGCGTACCGCGAGCGCCGCGAACTGACCACCTTCTTCATGAGGGCGGTGGCCGGCGTCACCGTGACCGCCGTGCTACTGATGTCGGGGGCGTGCGCAAAGGCGCCGCGACTTGCCGAGGTCAAGCCGGAGGTCAGACCGCCCTCGCGCGATGATCTCTACATCCTCCTACCCGCCCAGGCAGGCCAGACGGGGGCGCTCTCGGTGACGCACGGAGAACAATCGCACGTGCTCGACACCCCTCACACCGCCACCCACATCCGGGAGCCCGGTCGGGTCGAGAAGCGAACGGTCACCCCCGAGGAAGTCCGGCAAGCGTTCGGCCCCACCCTGGCTGCTCAGCCGCCCCGTCCCCTGTCCCTCACGCTCTACTTTCTGGAGGGTCGCGACGAGTTCACGCCCGAATCGCGGCAGCTCGTCCAGAGCGTCTTGGCCGAGATCGCACGGCGGCCTGCCCCCGAGGTGGTCGTGATCGGTCACACCGACCGGGTCGGCACCGTCCAGTTCAACGACGCGCTGTCGCTCCGGCGCGCGGAGCGGGCGCGCGACGAGCTGGTCAAGGCCGGCGTCCCGGCCGCCCGCATTCAGATCGAGGGGCGGGGTGAGCGAGAGCCGCTGATCCCGACCGCAGACGAGGTGCCCGAGCCGCGAAATCGCCGAGTCGAGATCAGCATCCGCTAGGCGCGCGAGCAATCGCATGGGGGCTATTGCGGGGTCCCCCATTCCAGCGAACGATGAGGATGGCGATATCGTCCTCCGCCGCCACGCCCGCCGCGAACTGGCCGACGTCGTCACGAATCGCCTGGCCGACCTCCGCCGGTGTCACGGTAGGGCCGAGACTGGCCAGCAAGGTCCTCAGGCGCTTGTCCCCGTAGAAGTCCCCGGCCGCGTTGACCGCCTCGGTCACCCCGTCGGTCACCAGACACAGCATGTCGCCTGGCGCGAGGGGCTGGCAAGCGGCGATGTAGGGAAACTCCTCGGCCACGCACACCGGTGGTCCGTCGCCCTCGCGGAGCCGGCTCACCGGACGGCCGTCACCGGCGAGCAGGTAAGGGTCGTGGTGTCCGGCGTTGCAGTACTCGAGCTCCCCCCGCCGCGCGTCGATGACACCGACAAAGACAGTGACGAACAGTGCCTCCGGATTGTCGCGAGAGATCTCAATGTTGGCCTCCCGCATCATGCTCCCCACTTCGCGAGCGCGCAGGGCCGTGCTCTTGTAGAGCGCCTTGCTCACGGCCATGAAGAGGCTGCCTGGCACCCCCTTACCCGAGACGTCGCCGATGAGGAACAGGATCCGGTCGTCGTCGAGCTTGAAGAAGTCGTAGAGATCCCCGCCCACCACGCGCGCGGGCTCGACGAATGCGAAGAGGCTCAGGCGCTCGTCGCCGGCCAGCGCGGTGAGTGGATCGGGAAGGATCCCCATTTGGATCCGACGCGCCGCCTCGAGCTCGCCGGCGACGCGCGCGGCGGCTTCCCGTTCGAGCTGGAGCTGCCGGCGGAGCACGCGGCGCTGACTGTTGGCCTCTAGCAGGCTGACGCCGACCATGCCCGCGAACACCACGCCGAGGCACAACACCGGCAGCGCCGCATCGAGCAGGAGCTGGCGCTGGACGAACAGGATGTACGACGCGCCGGTCACCAGGACCACCAGGATCGAGAAGAGCGCAAGACCGCCCACCGGGGTCACGCGCGGGGTGAACGCAATCAGCAACAGACCGCCCACCACGACGGCCGCCACCTCAACCCCCCTGCCCCACCACGGCCGCGCCAGCAAGCGTCCGTCGAAGATACCCTCGATGAGCTGAGCGTGGATCTCGACGCCGGGCGTGCGGCGCGCGAGGGGCGTCGCATGGGCATCGGTGAGCCCCAGGGCAGTCACCCCGACCAGCACCAGCTTTCGCGTGAAATCGGTGGGGGGTACCGATCCCGCCAGCACATCCGCCGCCGACACGGAACGAGCCGGGGGCGAAGGCGCGTAGTAGATCCACACCGTGCCGTCGGGCTCGGTGGGGATGACCAGGTCTCCCAGGACGAGTGCGGTGACCCCCGTCGGGCTGACCCGCAGGGTGAAGAGCGGCTGTCGACCGGCCACGCGGAGCATCTCGACACCAAGGCCCGGGGCGAACGCTCCCGCCACCGAGGCCATAAGCGAGACTCGTCGTACCACGTGTGCTTGTGCATCGGCGTTGAGCAGACCGTGGCCCGTCGCCGCCCGATCGATCTGGGCCAGGCTGGAGAGGGCCCCACGGAAGTGGCGCAGCCACGGCCGCGGATCATTGCCGACGACACGGACCGGCGCCCAGCGACGCGGATCGACGTCAGATCCAGCGCGGTTGATCCCGGCCACTCCGAGCACGACGGGCAGGCTGGCCAGGGACTTGGCGAGGACAGCATCACTGCTGGCCAGGCCTCGAAGCTCGTCGATCACGGGCTGGCTCAGACCCGGCACCACCTCCGCCAAGCGGTCGGGAGACAGCCGGTCGGGCTCCGGCATGATGATGTCGACGCCGATGGCCGCGGGCTGGCCCGCACCAATCTTGGTGAGCAGCTCCGCCAGAAGGGTTCGCGGCCACGGCCATTGCCCAAACCGGGCCAGGCTCTTGCCGTCGATGTCGATGATGAGGACCGGGGCGCTCGCACGCACGCGGGGAGATAGCACCTGGAGCGCGTCGAACCACGCCAATCGGAGGGCGCCCTGAGGCCCGACATCGGCGGTCCCGACAAGACCCACGGCGAGGACGAGGATCAGCGCGCCCAGCCACCAGCGCGATGGGATCAGAGCGTGATCTCCATCCCGTCGTACGCGACCGAGATCTGGACCTGGTGGTCCGCGCGTGTGATCTCCTCGAGCCGTCGCGTTTCCTGCAGAACCTGGGCGATCATGGCGTCGTCGAAGACCGGCTCGTGATGGAACAGACAGAGGTGCTTCACCCGCGCCCGCTGGCACAGCTCCACGCCAACCACATTGCTGGAGTGCCCCCAATCCTCCTTCACGGACACGGCGTCGGCCAGCGAATACATGGCGTCGAAGATCACGAGGTCGGCCTCCCGGAAGAACTCCACGAAGCTGGCTGCCTCGGCCGGATCGTCCATCTTGTGCTCGGAGTCCGTCGAGTAGACCACCGTCTGGCCGCCGCCCTCCAGGCGATAGCCGTACGAGTCCCCCGAGTGGCGCTGGCGCTTTGCCCGCACCCGCAGACCGGCCACGTGGTAGTCGCGCTCCGGCTCCAGGGTGATGAACTGGATGTCGGCCCCCATCCGCGAGAAGTCGACCGGGAAGCAGGGCGCCGCGTTTTGCCGCCGGAAGGCCTCCTCCAGAAAGGGATGACCGCCATAGATGCGGACGCGATTGCCCGGCAGGTACGCGGGCATGAAGAAGGGAAAGCCCATGATGTGGTCCCAGTGGACGTGGGACATGAAGATGTGAAAGGTGTTGGGCGTGCGCGCCCCGTCGCGGGCCAGCACGTAATTGCCGAAGACGCGCGCGCCGCTGCCCAGGTCGCACAGCACGTGCTCGCGGGTGCCGGTGCGGAGCTCCACGCAAGAACTGTCGCCGCCGAAGGTGCCCGCCACCGCGAACGCCAGCTCGTCGTCGACGAAGCGCCCGATGGCCTCGGGGGTGTCGAGCCGGCGACCGCGCAGCGCCGTCAGGGCCTCGATGATCTTCCCTCTGACGGCGGCCGCCGTCATGCCTACCGGGAGAGAGCCGCGGGTCCCCCAGAAGCGAATGCGCATGGCGCCTCAGGCGGCGTCGTAGGCGGCCAGCGCCGGCGGCGAGATGCGCTCGAGGGCCTCTCGCACCGACGCGTGCACCCGGAAGATCAGATGAAAGCGGCTGATCTCGATGATCTCGGCCACGACCGGTCGGAGAGCCGCCAACACCAGGGTCCCGCCTTGGTGCTTGGCTTGTTTGCCGGCCAGCATGATCACGCGCAGACCGGCACTACTGATGTACTCGATGCCCGAGAAGTCGAGAACCAGTCGATCCTGCCCCGCGGCGCACCGAGCCAGATGACTGGTCAGGGCCGCCTTGAAGTCCTCGGCGGTGGCGTGATCAATCCGCCCCGCGGGAGACAGGACGACGGTATCCGCGTAACGCCTCGGGTTGAGCTCCATGCCGGGGTCTCGTCAGCACGATAGCCGAGCCCTCGCCACCGGGCAAGCGGGCTCAGCCACGGTCCGGACGCAGTCGGTCCAGTGGCTCCCTCTCCCGGCGCTCTGACGTATCGACGGCAGGCTCCCCCGCCCACCGTCGAACTAACCATGCGGGCGCTCAGCAACGGGTGACGTGCGCGGACACAGCCACCCACCGCCCCTGACGACGCGCCCACACGTCGGTATAGCGTCCCCATCCGGAGCGCCCGTCCGGCCCCGCATACATGGTCCGCGCATGAATGATGGCGAAGTCGCCCATGATCCGGACGTTGACGTCGTGGGCCTCGAGCCCTGAGATCTTGACGGGTAGGGCGGTCTGCTTCAGGAAGTCTGCTCGATCGACGAGGGTCCCGTCGGGATTGCTGCACAAGAAGTCGTCGGCCAAGATTTCGTCGAACGTGCCGACGTCGGACGTCTGCACGGAGCGGATATAGGCGCGGTTGAGCTCGAGCAGCGTGTGCAGATCGGATCGGTCGGTTTGCATCGGATGTCCTCCCCCGCAGGGTTACCGTCGGAACACGTCGGTCAGAAACTCCGGCACCTCGGCGGTCGATGCCTCGCGCGCCTTGGGGTCACCTCCACACCGGGCGCCCTCACACGGCATGCTCGCGTTTGAGCTGCGCGACCTCCTCGGCGGAAAGCCCGAGGAGACCGCCCAGCACCTTGACCATCGCCTAGAATTCCTCCGAACACGAGCCTCGCGCGGTCACCCCCTCCGCGTCAAGGGTCTCAGCGAGCAAACTGCGATATTGTCAGGCTGGCTAGGGAGCAGGAACGATGCGGCCTGCTGGGAGGGGACGATGGCCAACGATCTGTGGCGACGCAGCGCCTGTGAGCTCGGGGAAGGTATTCGTCAGCGGACGTATGCATGCTTCGAGGTGATGGAGTCCGTGGTCGGGCGCATCCGGGCTCAGAACGGAGCGCTCAACGCCATCGTGTACGACTACACCGAGGAGGCTCTGGCAGAGGCCCGCCGCGCCGACGGCGAGCTGGCGGTCGGTCAGGTGCGTGGGCCACTGCACGGCATTCCCGTCACCATCAAGGAGAACGTCGATCAGCAGGGCAAGCCGACGCCGAACGGTCTGCCGGCCTTCGCCGGCGTCATCGCACCCGACGACGCGCCGCTCGTCAGAAATCTGAGGAAGGCCGGCGCCATCATCGTGGGCCGCACGAACACGCCGGAGCTGTCGATGCGGGCCACCACCGACAATCCCCTTCACGGGCGTACCCGGAATCCGTGGCATCCCGACGCCTCTCCCGGCGGCTCGTCGGGGGGGGCGGGGGTCGCCGCCGCCGCCGGCTTCGGGCCGCTTCACCACGGCAACGATATCGGCGGCTCGCTCCGCTTCCCCGCCTTCGCCTGCGGCGTGGCCACCGTGAAGCCGACCCCCGGACGCATCGCCGCCTACAACCCCTCGGCCACGGCGGAGCGCGGCATGCTCGCCCAGCTCATGTCGGTGCAGGGCGCCATCTGCCGGGAGGTACGCGATGTCCGGTTGGCCACGCGGATCATGGCGCAGCGGGATGTGCGCGATCCGTGGTGGGCGCCCGTGCCCTTCGACGGGGAGCCCCTCCCGGCGCCGCTGCGCGTCGCCCTGACCAAGAATGCGCATGGGTACCCGATGCATGGGGAGATAGGGCGGGCCCTCGATCGCGTGGCCGGCTGGCTCGGCGTCGCCGGCTACGCGGTGGAGGAAATCGAGCCGCCGCCCATCACGGAGCCGGCGCGGGCGTGGTTCTCAGTGGCGGTCGCGGAGATGAAGGTGCTGCTCTTCCCGCAGGCGCAGCAGCACGGCAGCCGCACTATCCAGGAGATCTTCAGCTGGTACGACAAGATGGCGAACGCGGTGGATGCTCCCGGATACATGCTGGGGATCGCCGACCGCACGCGCATGACCCGCCAGTGGAGCGTGTTCCTCGAGCAGCATCCTCTCGTGCTGACACCGTTTCTCATGCGGCCGACGTTTCCCTGGAACTACGACGCCCAGGGATTCGAGCAGACCAAGGATCTCTTCGACGCCGCCATCTACAGCTATGGCGTCAACTACCTTGGGCTGCCGGCGGGAGTGGTGCCCATCGGCCTCGTGGAAGGTCTGCCCGCCGGCATCCAGATCGTGAGCCGCCGGTTTCGCGAGGACCTGATCCTCGACGCCATGCAGGTGGTCGAGGATCACGTCGGGGTGTTGGCCAAGACCCTGTGGGAACGGGAGTCCTGAAGGCACGACGCCCGACCTCTCCCGGCCCCCCGCGTTACGCGGACCACAACTGAGCTCAGGCTTTCCGAGGGGCGAGGGCCAGCTCGGCCGGCTTGCGCTGGCAGACGTCGAGGGCGGTCACCGCCAGCACGCGCGTGACCTTCTCCATTTCGCTCACGAGGACACAGGCGTCGTCCTCGTCCGCGTCGCCGCGGATGACGCCAGGACCGTACAGAAGACATGGGATCCCGGCCTTCCAGAGGTGGCAGGTATCGTCCGCGCTGTAGGAATGCGGCAGCACGGTGCCGATGGCCTTCGGCTCCTCGCCGGTCACGGTGCGATAACTCCTGGCGACCGCCCGCACGATGGGCGCGTCGACCGGCATGTCGAACGGATCCATCACGAGCCGGCGGCGCCCCTTGAAACTGGCGGGGGGCGGGATCTCGATCTCATAGCGTAGCTCCCGATCGCGCGTGACGAGCGGGTCCAGGGCACGCCGGATGTCGGCGACGATCTCATCAACCGTCTGTCCCGGTACGAAGTGGACGTCGACGATGATCGTGCAGAGGTCGGGCACGTACGGCGGCTCCACCAGCACGTAATCGCGCCCGCGCCCGCCGAGGATGCTGCCGACGTTAAGCCGCGGAAAGGCGGGCAGATCGGGGCGTGACGGGTGGCGAAACTCGACGCGCTGCAGCGCGTCGAGGACCGCCGTCATCTTGTGGACCGCGTTCACGGTGCCCTCCAGGCGCCCGATGTGCCCCGTCACCCCATAAGTGTGGATGGCCATATGCACGATGCCCGAGTGCACGGTGACCAGATTGCCGGCCCCGAAGGGCTCCGCGACGACCGCGGCATCGGTGCGAAGGCCGCGCTCCATCAGGTAGTGTGTACCCTCCCCTCCTTGCGTCTCCCCCGCCACGCACGCGACGACCAGATCGCCCGCCAGGCGCACGCCGGATCGCCGGATGGCCTCGGCCGCCATGATGATGCTGGCCAGGCCCCCTTTCATGTTCTGCACCCCGTGGCCGTAGAGCCGATCGCCCTCGAGGCTCGGTACCCAGGGATCGCGCCGCCAGCGCAGGGTGAGGGCGTTGATGTCAGTGTGGCCGTTCAGCATGAGGCTGGCGCCGCCGCCCGTCCCGCGCAACGTGGCGATCGTCTGCAGCCGCCCGGGCTCGATCTCTTGAAGATCGACGTCGTAACCCCGCGGGCGGAAGAACTCTTGGAGGAAGAGGGCGACGGGCGTCTCCTCCGTCTTGAAGCTCGGAATGCGGATGAGAGCACTGGCCAGCTCGACCAGCTCCCGCCGGTCGATGGGGGCGAGCACGGCGCCGGTCAGATCATCCAGCGGATTGGTCTCGACCGTTCGCCTCACGCCAGGTTGGTCCTGAAGAACGTGACGGTCCGTTCCCAGGCCAGCTTGGCGGCCGCTTCGTTGTACCGAGGCGTCGAATTGTTGTGAAAGCCGTGCTGGGTGCCCGGGTACATGTACATCTGGTAGGCGACACTGCTCGCCTTCAACGCCGCCTCGAAGGCCGGCCACATCGCGTTGATGCGCTCGTCGCTCTCGGCGTAGTGAATCAGCAAGGGCGCTTTGATCTTCGGGACACCCGCGGTCTCGGCAGCCCCGCCGTAGAACGGCACCGCCGCCTGCAGTTCGGCGCCAAGCGTGACCGCCAGGAAGTTCGTCGTACTCCCACCCCAGCAGAAGCCGGTCACCCCGAGCTTGCCGCTGGACAGCGCATGCGACTTCAGGACGCGCGCACTGTTGAGCATGTCCGTGCGCAGCTTCCCCTGGTCAAGGTTGGCCTGCAGCGCGCGGCCGTCGTCGTCGTTGCCCGGGTAGCCGCCCGCCGGGAAGAGGCCGTCGGGGGCGAGGGCCAGGAATCCCTCCACCGCGGCCCGCCGCGCCACGTCCTCGATGTATGGATTGAGTCCGCGGTTCTCGTGAATGACCAGCACCGCCGGGAATGGCCCTTGGCCCGCCGGCCGCACGAGGTAGCCCCGCATGGTGCCCGAGTTACCCCCGGGCGGCGGGTAGGTCACGTACTGCGCTTTCATCCTCGGGTCGGTGAAGGAAATGGTCTGCGCCTGCGCATAGCGCGGCAACAATGCCTGGGCCATCGCCAGCGTCGACACGCCACCGATCGTCAAGGCAGCGGCCCGCTGGAGGAACTCGCGGCGGTCGATCCGGCCGTGACAGTACTCGTCGTAGAGGTCGAAGACGCGCTGATCAATCTCCAGCTGGGTGACGGCCGGCGGCGGCCCTTGTTCGAGGGTCGAATGATCCACAATCGACGGCTCAGCCATACACTCCTCCTCCGTTGAGGTCAGCATTGTACAGCCCTGCGAGAGCCCTCGGCGTTCCGGCGGATGAGCTGTTAGAGTGAGCCGTGGCAGGGGCTGGAAGGAAGGCGAGGCGAAGGGCCCCTCGTGCGCGCTTGGCGAACTGTAGGGGGAGGAAGAATGCCGATGCCGGAAGACAGCAGGTTTGTGCAGATCGCGGTCGCGACACAGGGCGGCCGCACCTCAGCGCTCTATGCCCTGGACACCGAGGGGACCGTGTGGATGCTCGACAACCGTCAGGACGTCTGGCGCCCAGTCTCGATGAAGCGAGCGGCCGCGGAATGAACCTGTGGGACGCGAGGCCCTCGGCGTATCGGTGAAGAGCTGCCGGTAGGACGAGCCATGAACGCCAACGCATTTCACGACCGAGCCCTCACCGCGCTCGACTCCCGAGGCGGCACGTGGCACTGCGTTGCGTGTTGGGCTCGTGCGGCCGACTTGCCGTCGCCTGACGATCATCGGCGTCTCGGGACGCTCGCGCGGTCGTTTCTTGGCGGCACCGACCCCGAAGCGAAGCGCGGGGGCGCCTGCGATGCGGGGGGGCATCAAACCGGCGGTCTGCTGGTACGAACGGCGGGGCGTCGGCCCGCCGCCGAGCGTCAGTAGAAGAGTAGAAGCAGCCTCCGCATTGCCTTTCTGCGCCCGACCAAGCCAGGTCCTGGCCGGACGGCGCGACCTGAGCGAAGCGACGAGCGCATCCCACAACGCTCCCGAGGAAGCGTGACGATGACGACCCTGGCCGAGCTGAATGCCGCCACCGATCGCACGTTCACCGCGCGAAGGTTCGCGCTGGAGAGGGGCGGGACGCTTCCCGAGATGACGCTGATCTTTGACACCTACGGGCGCCTCGCTCCCGACGGGGCCAACGCCATCCTCGTCACCCACGGTTACACCGGGAGCCATCGCGCGGCGGGGCCGCCAACGCCGGTCAATCCGGCGGGCGGGTGGTGGAAGGGGCTCATCGGGCCGGCCCCAGCAGCGTCAACCCGGCCACCGGCAAGCCCTACGGCCCGGACTTCCCCGACATCATCCTGGGCGACATCGTCCGCGCCCAGCGAATCATGCTCGAGAGCCTGGGCGTGCAACACCTGATCGCGGTGGCCGGGCAGTCCTTCGGAGGGTTCCAGGCCTTCCAGTGGGCGATCTCGTACCCCGACTTGATGGATGGCATCGTGGCGTCCGTGACGGCGCCCAAGGGCTCTGGGGGTGAGGCATCGGTAAAAGCCCTGCTCGCCCAGCTCGCCGCCGACCCTGCCTGGAATGGTGGCTGGCACTACGAGCGCGGCGGCATACCCACCACCATGACGGCCCTCCGGACGGCCACGCTCAGGCGCTACGGCACCGACGAGATCCTGGCCGCCACCGTTCCCGATCCGGCCGCCCGTCAGGCTCGCATGCGCGAGATGGCCGAGCGGTGGGCGCGCGAAATGGGCCCCCGCCCTGAAGGCGTTTCTCGATCGCCTCGGCCGCTGAGTATCGTCGACGCGTTCGTGGCCCTCCCGTCTCGCCCGGCCATGACCAGTGTATACTTCAAAGTAGACACTTCACCTGCGAGACGAACATGCGCACCGCTACCGCGAAGGATCTCAGGCAGAGGACATCGACGCTACTCGACACTGTCCGCCGAGGCCAGGAGGTTGTCATCACATACCGTGGGAAGCGGATAGCCGTCCTCGCGCCCTTGGATCGGATCGTCCACCAGGAGCTCACACCCATAGCCTTCGGCATGTGGCGACGGCGCCGGGATATGCGTGATGTGAAACGGTGGCTGGATCGCAGTCGGGCGCCGCGGTTCCCCCGGTGATTGTGGACACCGATATCCTTGTCTGGTACTTGCGCGGTAACGACACGGCTCGCCGTTTCCTCGCCAGACTCCCTTTCCCCGAGCGGGAGGTATCGGCCCTCACCGTCATGGAGATCGTGCAGGGCTGCCGTGACCAACGCGAGACCCGCGACGTCGCGGCCTTCGTGTCAGAAAACCTCGCCGAGGTCATCCACCCTGACGAGAACATCTCGCGGCGTGCCATTCGACTGCTCGAACTCCACGCTGTCCGCGATGGCCTGCGTGTGGTCGACGCGCTGATCGCGGCCACGGCCCTCGAAGCGCGCGTCTCCTTGGCCACTGCCAACGTCCGTCATTACCGCGCCATCGCCGGGCTGTCGCTGGTGAGCTTCCGGCCCAGTTCCGCTGCTGGTTGAAGGTACCACAGACGGGCGAGCGCAAAGCCACGTGCCCTGCGAGCATCGCTGGTGTCGCCGTCGTGGTGTAAGATCTCATGGCCACGACCTGGTCGAGCGGCGCGCATGACCCGGCCCGACGACACCCTGCTCGCGCGGGGGGCCGACCTCACGTAACGAGGAGGGAACCCGTGAAGAGACTCAGCCGTATCGTCGCCACCACGGCCATCCTGCTCGGCCTGCCCCTCGGCGCCGGTGCGCAGGAGGCCACCCTCAAGGTGGTCAGCGCCTTCCCCGAAAGCTCGCTCTACGTCAAGCGGCTGGAAACGTGGATCGCCAAGGCCAACGACGAGGGCAAGGGTGTGCTCCGCCTGAACTTCATCGGCGGGCCCAAGGCGGTGCCGACCTTCGAGGTGGGAAACGCGGTCCGCACCGGGGTGGTCGACGTGGCCATGTCCACGGGCGCCTTCTACACCAACGTGTTCCCCGAGTCCGACGCGCTCAAGCTGACGCGCATGCCGGTGGCCGAGCAGCGGACCAACGGCGCCTTCGACTACATCAACCGGGTGTGGAACCAGAAAGGCAACATGGAGTATCTCGCCCGCATCGTCGAGCACCAGACCTTCCACATCTACCTGAACAAGAAGATCACCAAGCCCGACCTCACGGGGCTCAAGATCCGGGTGACGCCGGTGTACCGTGTCCTTGCGGCGGGCCTGCGTGAGGGGGTAACGACCAAACAGCGCCGATCAGCGCAGGCGGCCGAGAAGGAAGTCAATGCCCTGCTGGACGCATCGCGCGAGTTTGGCTTGCCCGGCC